>JAABUP010009527.1_pt1 | contig 11882 bp, 14 predicted proteins | sample 5559201 | NCBI WGS metagenome assembly JAABUP01 (sample SAMN10711887, study PRJNA513373) | rock metagenome | isolation source: Antarctica rocks | place: Antarctica | reverse complement strand
GCAGAGATGAGCGCAGCACCCACAGAAAGGCTCAATGTCTGCTTGCATCAAATACTTGTATCATATGCTGCGGGTGCAACAGCAGCTCTTGCTAGTAGTGCTGCACAGCGAGCAATGGGCGTATGCATGTGTGTGAGGCGCTGCCGGCAACGCGCTTTTCACACACTGTGCCAGAGCTGGTGCAGGGAAAGGAGGGCACTGGCCCCTGTCAAGCCCTCACTTCAGGAGCCTGCACAGCTGCCTGAGCTATTGCCAGGCTATGCAAGCCCGGACACAATTCATAAGCCTGTCCCAAGGCATGTCAGCAAAGACAGGCAGCAGCAGCAGCAGCAGCAGGCCACTGCAGAGGCTTGCATGGCTAGCAGCACTGCACAGCTCAACAGCACACATCAGCAGGCATATGGTGACCAGCCAGGGCTTCATGCTGAGCCAACATTCAGCTGTAGGCAGGACAGACGGGTGGCATCAGTAGCGGTTGCAGCATGCTGCTTGCGATGTGGAGTTGAGCAAAGTCAGAAGATGTCAGACTGTAGATTCCACCCTGCATTGTTGCCAAATCCTGGGCCGTTTTTGTACGGCCCAGAGTGGCACGCTTGTAGGGCAGCTAGGCATGGCCGTGGGGATCCTGGTTGTTATGTGCGCCAGGATCATTACTTTCCTGGACATGCTGTGCAAGGCACAGGTCTGCTTACGGACAGAGCAAGATTGAGCAGTCCAACAGATAGCCAAATGCAACCACAGCCTAGGACACAGTTGCCAATTCCTCTGTGCAGACCCTGATGACTTTGTGCTTGTGTCTGTGATCTTCTCTACTATGCTCAGAATGCAAGCTCGTAGGCATGAGCATGCACCTTGTGCTCACTTTGATTTAGCATGCTTGGCCTGGGCTGCAGCAGAATGGGCCACACTGTCTTACAATGAACGTCCATATATGGTACATAGAGCCCTTGGCCTTGTATGGATAGCATGGCTTGCCAACTGACCACATTCTTTAGTTGACAATGTTTTCAAGCGTTTCCTTTCAAGCGTTTTCTGTTACACCCCTACAGCTGGTTCAAACTACTTGGCGCCTTGAAAGCACATCTACCAGGACCCTGATTGGTTTTGTGGTGCAACTCTGCACACATTGCAGGCAATCATAGAATAGTCAAGCACTGCTTGACAAACTTGTACTGCTTGGCCTTCTGTCTGGAGATGATTTTGCTTGGATCTGCCCGTAGTGCTTGCTTTAAGGCTTTCTGGCTGTGATAGGCCTGACAGTCACCTAGGCATATAGCATGGGTCCGAAGCAGGTCTTTGAACTTCTTCATGCTGATTCCTTCCTGCTCGTACCAATCTTGCAGCTGCCTGTCCAGCTCTGGCAATGAGACGATACGGCCATCCGCTACGCTGTTAATGGTCAGATCTTCAAACAACCGCAGCACACTCTCGCTGTCGTCAACGTCCTTGGTCGCGGCATCCTGCAATGTCGCACCAGCAGACCGCACACCTCGGCTGCGGGTCATCGAACTATGACGAAACTGCCTGACTCCTGAGGGCCCTCCGCCAAAGCCAAACAAATGTATTGCAGCCTGTTGGCTTGCAAGTCTTAGTGACTTCTAAGCCATGCTTTCGGGATGTTGGAGAGACCAACAGATGTCAACAAGATTCTTGCTTCAACAACTTGGCCGTGTTTGACACGGCGGATGATCTCGTAGATCAGCCGGCGGACTGCCACCTGTCAGCACAGGCCGCGCAGTCAGCAGCAGCAGGCCCAGTCCCCAGCTGCCTGTCCTCAGGTGCAAGGCATGACATACGACAGTCTCATCAATTGCCACAAATTAGAAAAATGTGGAAGATTTCCTGCAGTTAGCTTTTATTGGGTTTGCTTAATTCTGGGTGCAAAATGTACGGCATCGAGGCCGCCGTGTTCAGTATCGGCAGACACGGCCGCTAGATTGACTGTGACTGTGACTGTCAACCTTGCGCACTAGCCTAACAGCCTTATTGGCGCAGACAGGTCTCTTGGATTCGCATCTGCCAGTCGTAAAGCAGAATTGTGCGCCTTGATGGACAGCCGTGATGCAGATCACACGGCTACAACAGAACGATGGCAGTCTTGGCAGCTGCAAAACGTGCAGGATGCGGTGCGCGAAGTAGCATTTCAACAAGCCGCGGCAGAGGACCTCGAAGTGGCGTATAGGCTGCAGCTGGACGAGATCATGATGGAGGTCGAGAGCGACGCCCTCTGCAGCATGTTTGAGGAGGACCTTGAGGACTGCAAGCTGCGGCGCGCAGCTTTGCAGGCGCAGGTGAGCCTCCATGCATGGCATATGCCACAGATATCAGGGCTTAAGGCCAAGACGGATTGCTGCAATCGATGGCAATATAGCCGTGTTGATAGGCCCATACAATATGTCGCCTCTGAGTCAGGGGCTTGCAGGCCATCGATAGCAGCAAAAACAGCTGATTGCAAACTCTGACGCAACGCTTCTTGCAAGGCGGAGCTGCACAGCACATCCATGGTAGCTGAGGCTGACAGCGTGATGGCGTCCAAAGTGCACAAGGAGCAAACCGAGCAACTGGTTCAGGTCTTCAAGGATCAAAGCCTAGCTAAAGCTTTCGCAGCCAATGACGACTTGACTACACAGCAGGCAGAAGCCTGCGTTCAAGAGCAAAGTCATACTGCAGCTGCAACAAGGCTGATATGCTGCACATGCAGCAGAAGCACTAAGGAACTTGGTTACCTTGCTGCTTTGTGCTCACCAGCAGGTCAGCTTTCTCAGTGAGCCAGATGCATATGTCAGAAGACAAGGTGACTTGTGCAAAGTCATCAATCACAGCACACAAACACCTTTGCCTGCCGCAGGAATGTCCACCCTCGCAGAATGCGTCTGCAAAAGAGAGGACTAGCATTGTCACGTGATGATCTGTGATGAAGTGATCTTGGCCTTCTCTCTTTGCAGCCTACTGATCACAAGCACGACGCAGGTGAACTTGTCTGGTTTGGCCATGGGTCGGTCAGGGACATGGTGGAAGAGGCTGCTTTATTGCAAGGTATCCTTGAGGGTCTACGCAAGGCAAAGGACCACAACATTGCACGGCTGGTCTTGTGTGCCAAAGTTAGCTTACTCAAGCAGGTCAGCGATGTGGTACCAGGGCTCTCGTGTTTGGCAGTGCATGTAGGGCACTGCATGTAGGACAAGCAAAGCCCATGATGTGTTACCACAACTGCTGCTCACCAGCTTTTTGGCATGACTGCCATAACCATGCGTACACATGCATACATTGTCAAAGCATATCTGGCTGAGACTATTGCAGTCGGCAGAGGGCCAGGCTCGTTTGACAATACTCAATGTAGTCCTGTGATGGTGATGGGTTGACTGAATTGAAATACATGATTGTTACGGTAGCAAGAGCTGTGGTAGTCAAATCTTGTGCTTACTGGCTGCAGATCTTTGACCGGCAAGCTGCTCAGAGCTCAAGGCTTGCTGAGCACTTGAGCCTTGTGCATGATGCAATGACCTCTTGCCAGGTTCAGGGAGATGCCATGTCAGCTGCTGACACACAACACTTGACTGAGCACTTTCTTGCACAGTCTACAGCAGAAGGTGTGGTGTGTTCAATGCATGCTCGCCTGTGACTTTCCCTTGACCCAGCATTAAAGCAGCACGCGCTCTGCATGAGACTAAAGCTTCTGCATACAGCAGGACGCTACAATGATTGTGGGTGCTTAGGCACTATTTCTGTCTATGTGACTGACCGGCACATTGGTCTGTCCTGCAGCAAGACTGCCAGCTGTCAAAGCTGCAACAGAGACAATCGAGGTCACAACAGAGGTGAAGCCACAAATGTCCAAATTGCAGCTGCTGCTCATGCTTTTCATTCCTAACATACTGGCAGGACTGCATACTCAATACTGTCCAATCCTTCTTCTTCTGTGTATACAGTCTCATGTTCAAATGTGCTGTCTTGCATGTGTTGAGGAACATGCAGGAAGGGTACAACCCAGAAGGTGGAGGAGGCTTCATCTGTGACATCTGTATGAACAGTGTGGCTGTGGAGTCAATGCATGCCATAGCTGGTTGCTTCCATGAGTACTGCAAGGGCTGCCTTGAGCAGCATATACTGGTGCACATGGAGAGCAAGAACTTGCCTGTGCCCTGCCCTGGAATGGAGTGTGGCAATTCAATAGCTGTGCATGACTGCACTCTGCTTCTGTGCAACCAGACAGACGTACATAGGCTCGTCCAGGCAAGCTGAGACTGCTTGACCCTGATGTGTCATACAGCCAAACATTTTCATAAGCAGCATGAGAGAATCTGTGTTGCAGTGCATGCTGCATGTGCCATATGTTACCCGCTGGCTATTGGTTTCTACCTGTAAGTAGCATGCACCATATCCGGCATGTGCGCCACCATTTATGCACATCATATCTTGGTGTCTGTGGTATTGCGTCTGTCTGAGCGTTTGTCTGAGCATGCTCTCATGTACTGCGTACGTTATATTTTATTGCAAGGCTTTAATGGTGAGTCAACAGCAGCTTATCACCTGTTGTGCAGTTGCAAGCAGAAGCACAGATTCCGGATTCAGCAAAGCTTTGGTGCCCTCAGAGGCACTGCAGCAGCTTGATCATTGTGGTTGAGGGGATGGATGCAGAGATAGACTGTCCATCGTGCCAAGCTCAGCTTTGCACTCTCTGCCGTAATTTTGGACATGGCAGCATGTCATGTTCAGAGGCCAGGGTCAGACCTCACAGACCAGCTGTTTCTGCTGGCAGCTCATACCAAGCATCTGCCAGGCTGTTGACTGTGCATGCATACTGTGTTAACTTGAGACGTGTTGCATCATCTTTACCTTAGCTGCTGGTGTTGCTCACAGCAGCTGTTCTAGCCTAAACAGACGCTAGTGAGATGGCATGCAGATGTGTGCAACCTGACAAGGCGCAACATGCATTGCATGTGCAGGCTAGCAGGATGGATGATGGCAATGCTCTGCTGCTTGCAAAGGAGAAGGGGTGGAAGAGATGCCCAGCTTGCAGGTGTGGGCTATGACTGAAGCATGTTTGCTGTTTGTTTGTGTGCTACTTCTTATGTGCATGGGCAATGTGGGTTTGCCTTGCTGAGACGCCTCTGACACGTGCTTATCTTCAGCAACAGCTAACTTTCACCATGTGTTGCGGGCTTGTTATGGCCAGAGAACAGTGCCAAAAGTGCATGATCACTGCACAGCAAGCAATGCCAGCATCTTCCATATGGATACTGCTTGCAGGCATGTCATTGAGCGGGAGCGGGACAGAATGTGATCTGACCCAGCCAGCGGTATGACCATTATGTACGTGAACACATGTAAATAGTCTTCTTTGTGTCATGTTGTGTATGTGTGTGTGTGTGTGCGTGCGTGCGTGCGTGCGTGCGTGCGTGCGTGCGTGTTTGTTTGTTTGTTTGTTTGTTGTTGTCTCTGTTTTAGTACGTGTGTATGTTGGGTTTTGTGTGTTCATACGTATATGTCTTCATGACAAGACAAGGCTGCATGTTGTCAGTGCAGACTGTTGTAAATTTCAGCTTGGCTGCTCAACATATGCACTCCACATTGCAGGTATTCGTGCATGAGGATTTAGGCAAGCTGGAGTCAGTCAAGATAACAGATTTTGGCCTTGCCAGAGACCTCATGGAGGGCTGCCACCATATCACTCCAACCACTGAAGGCACCAGGTACTGCGTGTTGCACACTTGCTGCATAGCACCTTAGGGTTATTCCAGGAACCTCTTTGTGGTCATGATCATGTAATCTGTCAAAGTAAATGCATGATGTATTTATTGATTGTGTGCGACAAAGCTTAGACCTCGCTGCGCTGGGTACAGTTGGATGTGCTGAAAAGAGCACTAAGGTTTGAGGAAGGATTGCTGCTGTTGTCGAGAGCTTGATTGAGGCTGGTTGTGCAGAATCTCTGTTGTGCAAATCAACTCTAGCACTGATGGCATCAGGTGCTGCAAAACATGCATATACTGTAACCGTGCACAGTCCTAATTTTTTTTGTCAAGATGGACCCACGCTGTTCAGACTTCACTTTCTTTAGGTTCCCTCTACTCAAGTATGTCTCATCGTGCTGTCTAGGTCTCATGTCCTCTGTAAAGTTTTTGATTCAGAATTTGATGACTGAACCTTTTCTTCACAGCCTGTTCTTACATGATGGCTTCCTGGTCAGCACTTCTGCATAACCCCCATCACTTCTGTGCTGCCAAACTTTCTTCTGCTGAATCTGTCTCCTTTTGCTGTTTGAACTCACACACACATGCCGGTCATGCCGGGCAATGTGTCTCTAGAGCACCAACGTCTGTAACTTCATACACATCTGTTGAGACTGGAACGATACAGAGGAGAGTCGCATGGCCCGCGCGGTGAGATGACACGCACAAACAAACACCTGGAATGTGATCTGGCATTGCATTGCTGCTGCAGGGGAACAGAGGGTTGGATAGCTCCTGAGATGTATGCCCAAAACCTGTCACCAGAGCAGAGGAAGGGCTGCAATGTGACAGCCAAGGCTGACGTTTATGCTGCTGGCTGGGTCTTCTTTGAAGTGCTGTGTGGACTCAGTCCCCTGTTGTTCCGGGAGGCCAAGACCAATGATGACTTTGCTGCAAGTAGGGTCACATTGCCCTGTCTGGCATGCGCATGACTTGGTGGTCATGATCAGGAAGCCTGATGTGTGCTGTGTGTGTGCTCAACAGCGTCGCCACAGTGTCTTGCTCATGATAAGTGATTGTGTCATACAGCACGTACAGCATGGCATAGCACCGCACATCACAGCACAGCACAGCGTGACAAAGCATGACATAGCATGGCATAGCATGACAGCTAAGCTGTGCTCTTCCCTACTCAAGCTTGTGTTCATCTAGGGTCATGCTTCCACAAAACTGCTTGGCTGTGCAGATGCAAAGTGTTTCCCAGCCCTGGACTTCAAAGTCAGACGGCAGGAAGTCAGCATTGGTGATGAAGACTCACACCGTGCTGACAGATCCCCAGCTGACTCTCATGCCTCAGACGCTGTTGAGCACATGAATCATGCTGATGTGGCAGTCAGTGGTGACAGCTTCTTCAATGCAGCCACGAGCCGCAAAACAGATGATGGCAGTGATACAGTTGAGACTAACATCATTCACAGGCATACAAGCATGGGAGATGGCATGCCTGAGCCCCAGAGGCTTCACACAGACACTGGATGCTCAACACTCCAGCTCAGAGTGGAGGCGCAGGTTGCTGAAGACCCAGATATGGTGTCTGTGTATCCTGAATATCTGTTGCATGGGGTGGGATTGCAGCTGCTCAGGTTGTGCATGGCCATGTGGTCCTTGGATCCGGAAGCCAGGCCCACATGGAAAGACATTGTAGAGCAGTTGAATGGGATTTAATGATCAGCATGCTTGACATGTCTGTCCTGTGACTCCCATGGCAGCCTTTCCATAGCTTGAAAGGTGTGCTGTGGGTCGAATGCGTGCCGAGTTTGTGCAGTGACACTCACTTGTCTGCTCCATTGACTCTGCGCTGCCGCAGAGATTGCAATAGCTGTATGTGCACTCTGGCTGGCCGCAAATTGACCAGCATGTGAATTCAGGGTACATGCATTGCAACACTGTGAAGAAATCGAGGTTTTTGCTTGAGTAGCAGGTGTTGTAGCTGTCACAAGTATTGGCACTGTATTCACCTGACTGTAAGCTGTGATACACTGACCAGGAACAGCAGGTCAAGCAGCTGGCACTTCATTGAATTCACATTTCAACGCGTCTAGACAGTGCAGTGTCCCGCAACAGAAAGGTGTTGCCACTTGCACGTCAATGCTTCACTTTCAACATCATATACAGCATGACGGAGTCAGGTCAATGCTGTGTACATGTAGGATATATACATGCACCGATATGCATTGATGCAGCAGTATCTGCACCACTGATAATCAACAACTTGCAGCTGAATGGGTAGGCGCAAGAGGCAGGGGTAATGATGGGTGCAAGTCCTGAGACAGCGTGCTGCACTAAAACAGTTATACGATTCCTCGTCTGACTGTTAGTGGGTGCGGTATGCCTTCCTGACTTTTTGAAAAAGGTAGGATGCTGATCGCTTGCCTCCGGCCATGAAAAGCCCTGCCCATGCCTGTCGCCTGTGCAAAGAAACAGAGTGTGTACCCCACACTGGCAGTGAACATACAAGGAAGATGCAAGTCTAGATTGCACTGGATGCATCCATTTGTTATGGTGCTACAGCAACACACCAAGCCTCTCGACCTGAGGTGCGCAGCTGCAACATGACAGTATTGCTGATAGGATGGTGCTCTCTGCATAATGATTATGCCCACACTCCATGCAGACTGTACAAGTCACTGCACTTATGAGACACACCCCTGAGCTTAGCATGTGTTTTCAATTCATTGCTCAGGGTGCTGAGTGGCAAACCAAGAAAAGACAAGGCAAGAAAAAAGCCTTTCATCAATGACCAAAGAAGGAGCCCGAGGGTAAGGTATACTGGGGCTTCCCTGAGGGAGTGGCAAACCAACCTGCTAGAAGGGCGGACAATAGCAGCAACTGCAGCTCGCAGCAGTTGCTCATGGGTGCCGGTATTGACCGTCGACTCTGCAACATGTTGCGCAACTTCTGGATCATCGCACCGGCTCCTGAAGTCAAATGGCTGTGTGGCAGATGCTAGACGCTGCAGCACACCCTGCAAGCCACCACAACCTTGGCAGCAGATCAGTTTGCACATGTGTACATGCCATACAGCACAAGCAGCAACCACTGTGCCTGCAAGAAAAGCACGTGCAAACGCATGGCTGCAGTCTCAATCAGGCAAGAACATCATGCAGGCAGGAATGGCAGTAGTAGCAGCAACAGCAACAGCAGCATTAACAGCAGCAGCAGCAGCAGCATGTATAGCTTGATGGCTGACAAAGCATGTGCATAACAAGGCATGGTGACACACCAAGGGGAGCGTAGAGATGAGATCCACCCGGGATCGATCACTCAGGTCCTGTCTGAAGGTGTCTCCTTGCCGGATCACCAGCTTAGCCTTGTCAGCAACAGCTCCCTACACTCCCACAGCATTGCCATGAACTATCAGCCTGTTTTACAAAACTTTTGCTACCAAAATGGGGCTCAATCTGATGCCAGATCCCGGCCTGCGTAGTAGCCTAAACCCACAACTTGAGGTGCTTGAGAATTCGTCATGCTGTCAAGTAATACTGCATCAGCCCTTGAAGAAGCTGCTGGACTAGATCAGGAGAACTTGGATGCCAAAAAGTCAGTGTCACTGCATGAGACTGGCTGTATGACAATAAGTCATCTAGACTGCTGTTGCAGAGCAGGCGAAACCTGAATACAAGCACATAATCTCCTCCTAGATTATTGTGTATATTTTCAGGTATATTTTCAGACCTGGTATGGATGCATTGACCAAATGTCCTTGCAGCATGCCAAAGGGGACCAATTGGCCTTTGACGGATACTGAAGGGCACAACAGCTGCCTTCTGTACCATGCACAGGCAAATTAAGTGCCTTGCACGATAAGTTGATAAGTGAGTTGATTTAGAGAGTCAAGATTATGTTCAGCGAGTTAGTCAAGTTGTGCAACCCGAAGTTGTGCAACCAGGCACACACAACTTGCTGTGTGGTGCATGGAAGGGTGACAGGATGTGCTGTGCGCAGGCAGGAGCATGTTCCCACCTGCAGGCGTTTGTTATACATGAGTGCCAGGCCCTCTGCACTCCCTGTGGCTATGCGCTCAATCTTTCTGGAGTCCTCAGCAAAGCCCATGCGCACATCGCCAATGTAAGACACCCCACAGATCTTGGCATACAGATCCTGCAGATGAATGCATGACCTCGGCGTGAGCATGGACACATCCATCAGATCTTGGGGTACAGATCTCAGCACACAAATCCTGCAGATGGGTACATGGACACTGCATGTACATGGACACACTTGAGCCAGCGCACAGCAAGATGAGACGTGCACAAGAGCTGATCACTCAGCTGCATCACAAAAGGGATCTGCATGGAGAGTACTTGCATGTGTGTTAGTCACTGCAGCTGATGACAACACAACAGGTTCCTGATGCTAGCAATGCATCAACATTGTCTGCGTTTAACTTGTGTATGCAGGCGAGTGGCAACACCAGCAGTTCTTGCCTGCAGTGAGAATTGCTCTGGGAGCAGGAGCAGCGCCATTGTGAAAGCTGCGTCAAGGTTGTTCTTGCGGGCTATCGGCAGCTTGGCATAGTCCTTCAGCATGAGCACAGGCTTTTGCATCCTGCCTGCTATGTACAGGCTGTCCCAGTGGTGAAGGTCATCATACAGCAGCTGAGCCCCAATGACGCCGTACTTGATCATCTGCACACATTTGTCTGCTGTCAACACCTGCTAGGTATGTTACAGTACACTGACCTGTGTCTAGGGCCTAAGCAGTTGCTGCATTACTGTGCATGCACCAACTCGATTCATTTGACAATTGTCCACCCAGAAGTACTGGATTGAGTATGAATGCAGCTCTTGCATTCATACTCAATCCAGTACTGCAGCAAACTCATTGCCAGTGGAGTGTATCTAGGAGGGGTCTGACAGGCATACAAAGCATCTAGGGTCCAGGCTTTGCTCAGTATTGGACTTTGGCATGAATTTGGTTCAGCCGCTGCAAAACCAACCAGGCAGCATGCAGTGGTGTCTGTGGTGCCTGCAGACATGTGAGCCATGGAGGCAAAGACAAGTGCTGTGCTGAGTGACTTACATGCCCTCTCCACCAGACAGCTGTATTAAAGTAGGTGCCTGCACCAAGCCTCTCAGCAGTCCACACCACCTGTACCAGCCCAGAATGAAAGTTGTATGACAGTGCACTTCTGGTGTTACTAGGTAGCACAGCCTGACAGCAGATGTAGCAGACATGAAAAGTTAGAGCATATATTGGGCAGATGGCATGCAAACATGCTGGTGGTGCTTACAGGAGTTGGTCCAAGGCTACCAAGGATGGAGTAGTGGTGTCGATTTTGCTGAAGATTCTGCAATCAAAGAGAGGGGTCAGCTGCTGCAAGTTTATCGCTGTTCAGGTGACGACTCACGCAGTGCGCTTTTGAACGGACCTGAGCATGCCACTCATGCGGGTTGTCCACAGCAAATATGAAGTCCAGCATAGGCTTGTTCGTGCTTGATTTGTCGTACAGATCTGGCTGCACAATGACGCCAGAGCCATAGGCAAAGGCATGTTGTACATGCGGAAAATCCTCCAAGACTCCTCTCAGCTGCTTGGCTACACCTGGCCCCACGGACATCGGAGATGTATCGTAGCCTGTATATTGCGTGCCCTGAGAGGGTCTGTGATGGTTGTACTTTGACTCCTGCTGCCCACAACAAGGCCAGTGATGGAAAAGTGGCTAAGCTCAGGCTTTCAGGACTTCAGCGGTGAGCTGCCTTTTGGCAAGCTATACGCAGACAACGAAAGCTGTCAATGTTTCTATTGAAGTGAAGTCATCCGCTGATGGAGCGACCGTTCTTGGCCGCTCTTCTTTGCAGTGCCCACATCATCGAGAGCGTCGATCAAACAGTACATAGGTATTCAGAAGACCGACTCACAAGCGACGCAAAGTACTGGAGCACAACGTTTTTGCAGTAAGTTTTCAGGCATGGCAGGTGGGAGCTTTACACAAGAATGCATCCGATCCCATGTAAACCAACAAAAGAGTAGTCATTTTGAGTCACACGAGCCTGTACAGGTTACTCATCGTCCTTCTAGTGTATCTCGCCAATCAGACAACGTGAATTTGGCAGTATAATAACGCAGGGCTAGTCAGCGATAACGCCCTCTACGTTGTTTTAGAAAATTCTTAAATCACGTTGCCTGGCTCTATACCAGAAAGTCGTACTT
>JAABUP010009526.1_pt1 | contig 11882 bp, 18 predicted proteins | sample 5559201 | NCBI WGS metagenome assembly JAABUP01 (sample SAMN10711887, study PRJNA513373) | rock metagenome | isolation source: Antarctica rocks | place: Antarctica | reverse complement strand
GAGACCTGGTATTGCGGTCGCGGAGCCGAAGATGAAGTAGCGGAGGAATGGCGGGAGTTCGGCGAGTTTGTAGTCGATGGGGTTGAGGGCGGTGGTGTGGGTTTTTATGAGGAGGGAGGTGGGGGGGAGGGAGGTGGCGGTGGGGGGGAGGGGGGTGGTGGGGTTGAGGGTGAGGGTTTTGGAGATGGGGCCGCTGGAGGAGGAGGTTTGGTAGGCGCGCATTGTGGGGGGGATGGGGGGAGACATTCTTGTGGGGGTTGAAGAGGGGGTTGAGGATTGAGGAGTGAGGATTTTTATGTAGGAAAATGGAGGGGAATCTCGGCGGAGGATGGTAGAGATGAAGGGGAATGAGTACGCTTTAATCAAGAGAGCTTAGTACGGTAGGCTCGGCACTCAGCTTGGAGACTTTGATTCTGGTACCGGGCAGGCTTACGATTAAGTGCTTCCTCATTTTTTGCGCGTGGAAATTTATTTTGTCTATTTATATCGGAAAGACGGCAGCCGATGCCGTCATTGATCGGGGGTTACACTGTGATAGGCTAGCGTTGAGTAGAGATAGCGAGTTCCTTTTTCTGGCATGGAACTATGGCCAAGTTTTGTGTTCAGGGATCAATTCATTATGGGAACGGATAGGTGTACACCCCCTTTTGATGCATGTACACCCCCCATTTTTATACATGTACACCCCCCCTAAATACGGTTAGTTCCCGCGGTTGCGCGACTATCTGTGCGCATAACCGCCGTAAGTCTACTCCACCAAGTCAACCCCACCATATTAACAGTTCGGTCTCATTAATCAAATAATCGAGTCTTACGGAAGTCTCAAATTGCTCTAATAATCATATTTTGAAGTCGTTCTATTAGTTCGTTACGTAGGAGTAGTGTAGTAGCCACGCAAGCAAGAATCATCAATCATTTCAATCATGTCGCATGCCAAGGCGCAAATTATTTTTTTTGATAATTCGCCTAGTTGCTCAGGTGGCGACGACGAGGTTAGCACGATAGCTGTAAGACCACAGACTAGCGTCGGTACGAGCATAAGGCTATGTCTTAAAGCCCATGTAATCTTAAAGAGAAGAAGTGGGGTGGTTATAGAGTACCAAAGCCCTGAAAAAGGAGGAGTTTAACGAGGTTTTCGAGTTTGAAACTTTTTTTCAGCGCTATCCCCGATCCGGGTTAGTCGTCGCAATATCACCAAGCATCAGAGTCGTAGCCCATGTTCATATTTCCCACTTACCATACCCCCATACGCTGTAGCTAGTGCTAGTCTGGAGCGACGTTCCTATTGGCCTTTAGGGTAGTCGTCGGTTAGTTCGTTAGTTGTTAATAGGATTGCGCCCGGGGCGACTTTTTTGGTGGATGGATTTGCGCGTTGGTAAGGGTGACTATTAATCGCGCAGCCGCGGAGGCTAACCGTATTTGGGGGGGGTGTACATGTATAAAAATGGGGGGTGTACATGCATCAAAAGGGGGTGTACACCTATCCGTTCCCTTCATTATTATGATCGATTCCTAATGGCGCTGCCGGGCGCTCGTGCAATGGTGAAGTCGTCTTTTTTTTCTGTTTTGTCAATGCGCATGCGCAAATCGCGGCAAGGTTGATGACCGTGGCTCGCTGGTTTTTATCAACTTCAAGTCAGTGGAAGAGTACTGGAGATGACTTCATAGAATGTTGGAAGAAGAAGAGACTGCCGCTGAGGCTAATGAATATCTGATATCGAGCCCAGTGTTCGGCCATGACCATCGAGCTCTGGATCGAGATGGTTCTATGATATGAGGAGTGAATCCTGTTTACCGGCAACTAGGTTCATGGGGTTCTCACTATCTCCCTATGAGTTCCACGGATATGGGCTCATCATCATACCATATCAAAAAATGGGTCTGTTTCGCAGGCCGCAGAAGAGCTCAACTCGATTAATATTCTTTGGCTATGTTTAACATTTATAGCACCACTACGACATTTCGCCCACCAATCCCTCGAATAAAGCATGAAAATCCTCTACCTGTCACGCCAGGGCATCAGCTGTTTATTTCGTAATCGAACTGGTTGCCAACTTCAACATGAATCACTTCATCTCTATGCCAGGCTTGCAGCATCCTCAACATCGTTGCAATGTTCGTATTGTCTACAGTGAACGTAGGAGGCATCCCGTAAAAGGAGACCTTGAGCTTCGGAAGAGGCGCTCCGGGAATACGTTGAGTCCTACTAAAATCGCTGATGTATAGCATGTCTTGAACGTCCTGCCGGAGCGAAGTAGCGTCCTCGTCGAGACCGGCTGTGAAGGGGTAAAACGTTGATTCGAAATATATCCATACTGGCACTATCATAGCATCTTTTTCGAAAATCGTCATTATTGGGTCCCGCAGAATGTCCCATGCCCGTCGTGATACACCCGGAGGTTTTAGTGGCGTCGCCCTCATAACGTAGTAGTCTTGTGATGATATATGCGCAGGTCTTGGTGGCGGTTCTGGTAAGTTGTGGGGGCCATCCTGTGCTCCGACATTTGTAGGTAGAGGATCCGCATCGTTTGATGGAAGCTGGGAGCCTTCATAATCATCCGACGTGCCAACTGGGTTGCTCGAAGATCGCTGCATGTTCTTGGAAACCTTAGTTCTATCTGGTTTATCCAGGACTGGGACCTATCTGAGGATGACTGTTTATGTCACAGATGCAAAACCCAGAAGCAGAGGTTGCAATTTATAACAGACCAGGCCGCAATGAGAACATAATTAGCGTGCCGGGTAGATGTTCTCGTTGAAGCATCGGGACAAAAGACATCGAGCGTATTCGAAACGTCACGATCGGATCAGCTGTAAGAGGATTGTCAGTTGAGATGTCTGGGTTTCGTCGATTTCAAAGCCGTATGATAATTGAGCAATAGCAAATACTGACTGACTCCCATTTATCAGGCATCGTCTCCTTCCGGTCCCTGTTTCCGAACTTCTACGATAATACCACGACAGGCCCTAATGTCTCACAAGTAGAGGCATTGCAAATTTAGCTTGTTGCTATATTCGCAAACGCCGGGACACCAAAAGTGGGAAATTTGGTCTCAAGTATTCGCCAAAGATTTCAGCAAAAGCGTCTTCACTGAATCGCTAGTGCTTTCCTGCTGTAAGTTAGGTGCCCTGGCAGCAATCATGATGAGTTTGGAGTAACGAAGTGGACAGTCGAAAGTCACCTTCACTTCTGAAATAGTGTCACATGATATCGAACCCAATATTGAATTGGAAACAACCGCAAATGGGCCCGTAAAGCAAAGTCCATTTCCAATGATGGATCTCTTCATCTGTGGGTCTCAAGGGTTGATCGAACTAAATAAAGCATGCCCAGGGAGTTGGCCCTTAGGAACAACCACGATACTCTCGCTGAATGCAACAAATTAATTAATATCACGTAAGAGTCTAGAAGAAGCACATTGCACTGAACAAGGCCACTATCCATGTCTAACGCTCCATCTGCACGACCGTCAATTCATCAGAGCAACCGGCCTATCTTGTTCTCCTAAATCCTGCATTCCTCCTTAGAAAAGGTCTCAGATTCCAGTGTCTTCTCGAGTCAGGACGATAGCTGACCTATCTCGATCCCGGAATTTCGACTTCGATCCAATCGACCCCGCCCCTGAGTTGGATCATCCTTAACATCGCGTGTAGGTTGTCGCTGTTCATACCGATGGTTGTGCTAGCCCATCCCGCCATCGAGTCGCTCGCAGCTATGTGGAGCTTGAGAGTTGGAAGAGTTGAGTCTCGCTCCGAGTATAGCGGCGGCTCTGGATAAGGGACCCGTAGATGGTCTCCAATATCCTCCTGGAGCTTTTTAAGGTCCTCGTCGACAGCTACTAACAGAACTTTTACTTGTGAGCCAAATACTACCCAGATTGACACGGTCTGTGCGAAGAATTCCTGGATGCTGAAGCGGTGCGCCCCCATTTCAGACGCAATCCAAGTTGCCCGCCGTGAGAGGTCCGGACATCGCATTCCCGGAGCTGGTCCAACGATTTGGCCATCGTATGACGTGTTGTCTGGACCTAGTGGGATCCCGGTGGCTAAGAAAGGATGGATTGGGCCGGCGTTGCTCATTGCGCTGTGGAGAGTGAAATGGTACTGTGGTGGAATACTGGAGGGATCGGTATGTATGCACATGTGAGACTGAGAGACGTTTGAAAGCTAATAAATAGGGAATCAAACTCTTACAGGTCGGGAGAGTTTTACATGGCTCTGGCCATCTCGTGATCTGGTATTGTCGTGTATGTCGCCGAAAGGAATATGTTACTCCGGGACAAAGGCCAACCGACCAGGAAGAAAAGGAGACGGTGGTAGCAGTTAGTGTGGAGTAGAGGCGGTAGCAACGAAAACCATGAGAAAACAATCAGAACCGCGGACCCGCTCTCAGAGGGATGCTACAATCAAGCGATCATGAACAGCGACTGACCAAAGTTTTTCGATCTCGGACTAGTTAATTTTTTCAGATTTAGATTCTCGTTCGGCAATGTAATCCAGACCAAGCATGTTTAGACCGGTCGAATGGTTTACGACGTCGCAATGCTCCAAAATAGAACGTCTCTAGTGTTTACTTGCTATAATTTGTGGCGCAAAATCACAGACTTTGAGGTCGTGAAATTTCAAGGAACTTGACATTGCTTTTAGGCCTATCGTTTAGAATTATAGGTGGGGTCGGTGATCAGAGACAGGTAAGGGATGCGTCTAAGCCCCTACTTGAGCACAAGAGTCCTTGTATTTCTCTAGCTGGTGATCTAGTCAACTTGCTGTTTCCATTCATTCTCTTCGATCAATGCTATTGACGTCCCCTCCTCTCTATTTCCTGAACTCGACAAGAATGGTATCAACACTTCCTCTCTGCTTCAAATATCCCAAAAACGCCCCAGAATTGCCTTCATTGAAGTAGCACTTCGAGTCCGGATTAGACCCCAATGGAGGTTTTGTGCCACACCAGATAACTTCCTTTGACGCTTTTAGATCCTTAGGCCAATCTTTCTCGTCTTTCATATGAGACTTCATCTCCTCAACAATGTCATTAAGCTCGGCCCATACTTGAGCGCTTGGCAGAAGGGACAAAACGACTGGATCTACTGAATCGGGGAGATTGGGGACCACAATCTTCATAAGGATACAGATGGTTTTGTAGTGAACCTCTGCAGCTGATATTCTACCGTTCGCAAGGTCTTGAACAGATTGTCGGGCTGTGGCGGTGTGGAAATCTGTAAAGAAATTGTGGACTGGCATTTTGGGTAGTCTCTGGGTCTTTGCTGTTGTTGACTGGCGGTCGATGGCTTCTATGAGGAAATGAGAGAGGACAGTGATATGACTTTATAGAAGAAGCTGCAAGCAGGTCGGGTGTCAGGTTACCACCGGTATGCTCGTCCATGTTCACTTATCCTCGTGGACTTGAACACCCTACATGGCACGTTTCGCGCTGACGAAAATCCCTAGGTAATCTATCGATGTATTCAGGTCATGACTAAGTCATCGGAGTCACGGACATACATTTCAAAGAGGACACCCGCCGAGTGACGAATGTATTCCAATATACATGATCTAGGCCGTTGGCGAGGCGTCTGACCTTTCCCTGCCGTGAGTCGGAAGTCATGACAAAATCTACCACAATTCTGGAGCAGCGACCGTGGGCGTCACCCTCTTATTGTGCCTGGTCTCTTGATTTGGATGCTAGGAAGAAGTTCTTGTCGGATGTGAACACGGATTTTCGTTCCCCAAAAGATCATCGCCTGTTGGATGAATCTTACGTTAACCGAGCTACCTATGCCAAAGAGTATAAGCATCATTTCTGGGGACTCGGATTGGTCGACACGAAAAGAAAGCCCACATCGGATCAAATGTAGGACATCTCAAACACCGCTCATCGGATCGAAATTTCACTCATTCCATTTCCAATCTCCCAACGCTAACCCCCTCTCTCCCATCCTACCCCTTCCACCTAACAACAATAGTATCAACACCCCTCCTCTCTCTCAAATACCTCAGCAACACCCCCACATCAGCGCCAATATCAAACACAAACATCGTAGAAGCGCTTTCAGGCCTCGGTGTCTCACCCGCCCACCTAACATCCAACGCCGGATTCCCATCCTTCGACCAGCGCACCTCTTTAGAATGATAACGCGCGATACCATTACACATTTTCCTGAAATCGTCTGAGCACTCGCCGCCAGGTATCACGGACACGACCAATGGGTGTGATCAGAGGCACACGGTCTCCCCATTTGGCTTCCATCATGATAGGCATTGTTTCCTGCTCATATTCTGAATCTGATATTGTTTTGGTTATGAAGTTTTGAGCGTGTTGTTGGGCTGTTTGGGTGTGGAAGTCTGTCAAGAAATTTGGGGGGGGCATTGGGGTTGTGGATGGGGCTTGTGACATTTTGGGAGATCTGCGGGCTTCTTTTGTAGGTGGGTTGCTGAGGATGAATCTTGAGAGGAAATAGCGAGAGAGGGTGATGGGTCTTTATAATCTAAGGTACTAGAAGGTCGGGTGCCAGGTTATCTTTCACCTTCTCGTCTGGGTTTGCTAATGATCCTAAAGAGAGATTTTTCCGGACTTTGCAAGGTCGCACCTATTTGCGTTGACGAGAATCCTCTACAGATTTGAGTGATCTGATTAGATCATCCAGACCGTGCCGGAATCAGTGTATCCATGGACAGGCAGTCACATCGTAGGCCTCTCAGTGACTGATATGCCCTAGTTCTTGAGCAAAGGTGGTGAACAGCGCGCTCAAGGCTCTTGGTCGGGATGCTAGGAAGAACGTTATGAACACGAATCATAATTGGTGGATAAGTCTATGATTAGGCGAAGGGAATAGTAAAATTGAGTCAAAAGCAGATAATCTTCGATGATACTCATGGGTCGATAGCATGCTCTGTCAAATCTCCTCAATCGCCCACCTCTACTCTTCTATCAATTCTTCCACTGAATAATAACCGTATCAACACTCCCCCGCTCCTTCAAATACCTTAACAATGCACTCTAATTTCCCAGCGAAAACGTCCTCTAACACCAGAAATTCTCAGGAGCTTTCTCAGCCGACCACCTAACATCCATCGTCGATTTCTCATCCTTAGGCCTAAATTCTTCATTAAAAACCCCTCTCTAATGTCCACGCACATCCTGTTTAAATCATCTGCTATTTCGCGGCTCGGTAAGATAGACATGACGGCTGGGATTACTTAGATTCGAGATTCTCCGATTCGGAGTTCTAGGAGGATGCACAGTGTGGACAATTGGTAGTCTGTCTCTGACATTTCTCCGTCTGCGACTTTTTGGGCTAGATTTTGGGATGCGTGGGTGTGGAAGTCGATGATGAAGGTTGGGGGTTCGGTTGGGGTCGCAGGAGGAGTTTTGGGTGGAGTGTCCTTTGGAGTTCCGGTTGTATCAGTCGTGGATGACATCTTCGTTAATATTTTCGCCGTCGTTACAGCTCTGCTATCGCTGGTTGATCCCGCGAGAAAATGAAGGAAGCCGTCGATATGACTTTATAGTATGGGGCACTGGAAAGCTGGGTACCAGGTTCTCGTTCATCTTCGTCTTCTCGTCTAGGTATACTGATGATTGTAAAGTTCCATCCCCTCGGCTTACAGACTGACTCTCTTCGCGTTGACGAGAACATTCCAAATCTCTAGGTGATACCATCGATCTCATAGACGGGCAGTAGTTTCGCAGACCCCCTCAGCGACTGAGCTTCTTCGACACCCATTTCTCCTTCTCCTTCGAGCCGAATCACCTCCTGACATTCTCGGAAATGCGACCTGAAGACCTCTCCGAAGAGAAGAAACATCTCCCCCTCCCTCTCCTCTCTTCCCCACGCCTCCCAGACACTCGGAATCCCCATCCGCTTCGCAAACGTTGGCTCGCACATACGTGTTCGAAACAATGCCATCGTTCCCGAACTCATACATCCCTCAACATAGATAGTAGTTGATTTGATTCGTTGGTCTATTGACTCCATTCTCTCCTTCAGATCTGACACGTCGTCTTTCGTCTCCGCCATATTTTCTTTTAGCTCTGATAAGTCTTCGTTTATTTTTTTTGAGTGCTTTGTCCGTCCGAGAGGTTGTGTAGCCTAGGCATATAAGGGCGGGGAGGGTGGATGAGAGGAGCGGATGGTGGGAATCTAGATGAGTGAATTTGGGTTGATGGGGGTGAGGGGGTAGCGGAGTGGAACTTACGCTTTGCGAGGGATCGGAGAAAGGAGGGCATTTGGCGGTCAATGTCGTGAGATTTGTGGGAGGGATTTGCTCTAGATCAGTAGTAGTGAGCCTTCTACGACTGAGAATTCAGAAGGGAGGACGTAAAGTTGTGTAATGGTTTAAAATAATGGTACGTAGACGTAAGGCATAAGCGTATGTAGCAAGTGGTGGAAAGAGAATTGGAAAATTCAAGTCGGCGGCGATGAGATCTCTAGACCCATGGAAAAGTTTCCACAACGTGGGTAGGCTGGCCGGACGTTGCAAACTTTAAAGCAATCAAAACGCATAAAACATGCGAATGATTGGCAGCATTGATGCATTAACGCGCCTCATAGCCTTTCGTAATTCTGTCTCGACAAATTCTCGCTCGTTTGGTGTGAAGATGTCATTGGGCTCTTGTATGGCTTCCACGCAAGCATTTGAGGCCAATCACGTCGATCAAGAGCAATGATGAAGATCAGAGTCAGAGCGGAAGCAATTCAAATCCCAAGTGTAGGCTTGGTGGTTAAAACATGAATGAAATAGTGGATTCTTATTTCGCAGCTTTAGCGCCAAGGACAGAAATCACCGTGGGATTGAAGGGGCTTTTGCGCTGGACTGAGAAGAGAAAAAGACAGATGAAATATTACAGGTAAGAAACGGTAGGTTCATCACATCTCAGCCGCGCAGATCGCAAGACTCTCAGCTTAAGTTTGGGCGCACGATTGTACGGGCTTCTTGGAAGACGAGTTCCATCTTGTGTCGATGAATCCATTGATGTCCTATTTTGCCTCTCGTGGTCCACCCTTCTCCAGAAGCGCGTTCGGTCGGCCTACTCTCAACATGCGCGAGTTTGGCAGATCATAGTCCCCGAGTCCTCTAATCTCCGAGTCCCCCCAAGCTTTGAGCATTCGAGTCCGGTCCAAAACTCACATACATCTCATCGAAGCCTCCCCTCGCTTTCAGCAGCCGAAGTGTTGGTGTAATGTCCCCCAAAGGCATGTCATGTAAAAGGAACGTGTGTCCTTGGCGCATCCACACTCGCACGTCTACCGGAACTCCACGATTGTGGGCCGAAAATGCGCGCCGGATCTCCGCTCCCATGTCGTAGGCACTTTCGTATATTGACATCACGACGGGTTTGGAATCGTAGTCGTGCGGAAATGTGAAATTGCAGATGGTGACCATGATCGAAAAGGTGCTGTCTAGGTATTGCTGGTCGGTTATATCGCCGGTCGTGAGGGCGAAAGAGAGTAAGGAAGCTTTGAGGGTGTAAAAAGGCTTGAAAACATTCCTAATTTGGTCCGGAGCAATAGCGTTTAAGTGAGCATTAAGGACACTCTCCATACTTTGTTTTAAGAAGGCTGGCAAGAATGGCTGATTAGTAGAGATTTTGATGATCAGAGATAGTCGAGAGTCATATACTTATATTCCATATCCCGATACCGTGGGTCGACTGTCTCTAGAAAGATGCCGACAATGGAAGATCAATCGCTGGTAAGACAGCGAGAGTATGGAGGAAGCTTCTCGATCGTGCCTTCCCCTGTTCGTAAATTAATGGGGGACATCCGGTTCCGTCAACGTCACATATGTGGACGAGGCAAGGACGAATTCGAGCCATTGTCGGGTAGGCACCATAGATTAGACAGTGGAGTGGAGATAGAATTGTGTATACAGTGGTCGCAGTTTCCTAGGTCTCACATTCAGGCTGAAAGACATTTTGTCTCACTCGATTTAGCAACAAACTTCACACCAGAAACTAGAAGACGACAGCTTGAGTATGGTTCTTTTATCTTATAAACTGAGTTGCATCGATGAATTGCTTGGACGACGGGCAGGAGAAGGTGGTGGTATAGGAAGAGAACATTTTCAGCAGTCATGAAATTTGAGAAGACCCCATGTCCAAGGGACTTCGGTATGTGGACCCAGATTGTATGGGGAGCCTAAAGGAAGACAATCATGCTGATCTCTTAACATTATGCCTGGAAGCTAGGAATGATATGTTCACCAATCCAATCAAGGATGGGGATTCTTCTTCCAGGATTCTTCAATTTCGTTGTCGAGGTCTGAGGTGCCATATGACCCGCTTTGCTCATCTACGAGTGATCAATAAACGCTCTGACTGTATTCAGTATCTGTCATTCAGTCATCCCACATTTTCATGGCTATCGCGTGTCGCGTGTAGGCAATTTCGATCATGGACTACTTTCACCTCTGCAGAGCGCATACCAAGGAAAGACCTCGGGGAATCCAAACAGTTCGTCATACTTCTCCATAGAATACCTTGGAAATCTGAAAGGAGAACATAATTCGTTCCAAAAGATGACGTTGACAATGCGTCTCCTCGTTGGCTTTGTTTCCTTGGTGTTATTCAGCACAGTTGCAATAGGAACCAACACCACCGAAAGCTTGCCGAGTTTGAATACACCACTGCAACACCCGCGAATTCCCCTGAACGAGACCGTTTACGAGGGTGTCCGCAAAACCATGAAAGCACTCAGGTCTGCCGCCTTTCGCGAACTCCAGGCCACACCCTCCATCGGATCCACCACGAATCCCGAAGATCTTACTAGTGTGCGCCTCCTCTTCAGTATCGGCAGAGGAACTCTTGAGATGCAAATGTCCGACGTTTGGGGTATATGGGATTATCCTCATATGTCTCTGGAGATCCCACCAGAAGGCAATAATGTGCTACCAGCACGAATCGCCATGGACGTCGTAGTTGCGGACGAATTGATGAAGCGGGCCGGATGGGTGGGAGCGTACAGTGCGGTGTATTTAATATGGCCGCAAGGATTATCGTTGGGAAAAGAACAGCCGTACTATTGCTTTATGATGGAAAGGGGTGGACCGGAGACCGTGTATGTGGGCACCAATGATGGGAGTGTCGCGACGAGGTTGCCTGTGACGGACTAGCTGTAGACATTGTCAGAGCCAGGATTGCCTAAATTTGAGGCTTGGGTAAAGGTTAAAGTAGATTCACAGGTAAATCATCATCAATTGAGCTCAGGGCGAGCGACTGGAAGAGGCCAAGACCCAAACTGATTGTTTCTGGGTTTAGTATCCTCTTCAGCAAGTTGTCATCTGTCGATGCTAGCATCTGTGTATCACAACTCTTCCCTGTTCCAACATAGGGTTTTCCCCGTATCTCACACCAACGTCGAGGCTCCTCCACCGAACGAGGCCCAGCGAGGGAACCATCATGTACGTGCAAACGGCGAGTCTTGCAATGTACGAGGCGAGACAAGCCAAGCAGCGGACGTCAGAGCAATTGGTTGGCTGGAGGAGAAATCCCAAAGGACACCTTGGGAGGAGAGGTCGCTGTTGCTTGGCCGGCGTAGGAGTGTCTGCAGATATTTCCCACCTCTTTTTGAGTTCCGATGATATACATCTCTTTCACAAGGTGTGCGCGAGACACATTCGCCCTTCAAAAGGTACACTTGGCGACTTGTGGCTAACCTATATCAACAGAGAGCAGACTGAGCAAAATGGAAATTTCACGAGTAGAATAAGGTCTTGGCATTCCAATTTCCTTGGCATAAATCTCAGACAGTGACTCTGTAGTCAAACTCGAAAAATCGAGTTTATTTTTACGTAATCATACTCGAGTTTAGAGTTTAGAAGTATACTTATAATCCGAGTATAACTCGATTATATAATCGAGTTCAACTCGAGTATACTCG
>JAABUP010009525.1_pt1 | contig 11884 bp, 13 predicted proteins | sample 5559201 | NCBI WGS metagenome assembly JAABUP01 (sample SAMN10711887, study PRJNA513373) | rock metagenome | isolation source: Antarctica rocks | place: Antarctica | reverse complement strand
AGCACCCCTTGAGGCGAGGGCGAGGCGGCAGAAGCCAAGAATGCAGCTGAAGGATGATGCGACGGATAAGGAGATTCGGACCGACGAGCTGCATCGGATGATAGAAACGCTGTTTGAACCGTTCGACTACACGACCGTGAGGTACGTTGCCCTTTCCGCCCAAGTAGTACCGCTTGACTCATACTAACATGCTTCCGAATACACAGCAACTACAAAGGCTTCGTCGACTCCCCCTCCGGCGTCGACTCCGCCCTCGACATGCTCGACCGCGCCGCCCCCATAAATTCATCAAAAGGCAGCACCGAAGACCCAGATCTCGGCCGTGGAGACACTAAATCCATCAACGCTTTATCCGGCGACTCACCCAATGGCTCTCCTCCCATGACTGTGTCCGGGCCCAGTTACAAAAACTCAGCAATGGTCTCGAACCAATCCGAATATTACCCCGCAAACGAACACGCTCCTCCGCCCCTCCCCCATACGCCTTCGTTAAATACAATGCCGCAGCAGCAACAGCCGCCTACGTCGCACCCAGCTTCACGGATGCCTTCAAGAGGAGGGACTCGGACTGCAAGTAAAGGTGGAGGTGTACAAGTGGTATTGAATGAGCAGGGCAGTTGGTCAGATCTGCAACGTAGGAATTCAAATGGTAGTGGTGGAGGAAGAGAAGGTGGGCGGAGTGGAGCTAGTAATGGATCTGGCCAAACGAAACCGAATGGTATGTTGGGATTCCTCAGCAGGAAGAAAGGCAGGCAAAGGAGTCCGAAGCCGATGGAGGCGGGGGTGTTGGGGAAGGAGGGAGCGAGGGTTGTTGTTGGGGGTAGGTGAAGAATACAAGTATAATTGTGGGACGATAGGACAAGAGCAAGTAAACGTGTGAGGCAAAAACATTTGGAGAGGGTTGTATGCTAGGGCGGCCGTTTTCTTTACCCTTCTTCGCTCTTGAGCATGCGGTCCTGACACTCTGGCGTATTGGAGGGGGTTCGAGCATGAGGTTTTGGTTACGAACGATATCCAGCTGCTCTCCGCATACTTACTTATACTTTTAACTTTCAAGGCAGGTGGGGTGCACCATCGTTAGCTGTGAAGAAAACTCTGAATTGTCACGAGAAACTCAGCCATGATGTTTTCTTGGGCGGGATTTTGCCTTTGCTCTGCCATTTTGGATTAAGTATCTGCAGCAGCTCTACTCTATATCTGTCGTGGGCCTCGTTTCGATTGCTGGGGACTTCCAATTATGCAATGACAAAACACTAGGTTGACAGTCGACGACTGGAGCGTGGTCCACGCTGGGCTTGTCGTGATGATTGCGTACGAAGCGTCACTTGGGTGTCGGCTGTGGAATTGTGGGAATTTTTATATTTCCTGCGGGAAATCTGTGTCGAACTTTCAATTCGCCTCTAATCGCCTCTGATTCGTAATCGATATAAGCGCTGAGCATTCTGTACTGTTGTATATCTGACAAGCGCGTATCGAACTTTCTGTCCAGGCTGCGAAAAGACATGGGCAGATCCTATGAGAAGCTACTCGGAGTAGGCAGACGGTACCGCCAAGCTCTCATTCTCACACTTCGGATACACTCTTGGGGCTGTTGGACTCGCCCCGATCGATACATTGTACATCACGCTGTCTGGGTTATATTTTTATGGGGCTCACGAAAGATAGAAAACTTTTCATTCATCTCCTCATGGGCAACTATCTGAACAACTCATCACTGACGCAACTTCATCTAGTCTGCCAGCAAACCATTCAACATTACGACTATAACCTTCGCTGCGACATCAATCTACAACGGAAGTATTACAAACGTGCATCTCAGGTTGGGCCAATTGGGTCAGATCTCGCACTGTACCTTCCGCTTGGGAAGAGTCTTGCCTAAGGCGTGCATCTTGGCCCCGTAATCGAATTGTTTGAAGCGACTGGCATACTGAATGGGCGGTCTTGATCCATCTCTCAAAGTGATCTCTGTTACACTTCCCTCAGGTCTGAATTCTCTAAAGTATTTCTTGCCCGTCATTCGGCAATTACTTCCATCTCGCGATTCACCTTCATAATGGGTGAAGAACATACTGGCCTATAAGAAGAGACAAGAAATCTCACTCCGTCGTTTCACAAGGCGCCCCTTCCTGGTTACAACCTAGCCACCGGAGAGAGCGCACAAACGGGGAAGTGTAGATAGCGAGCGTCGTCAGATCAGTGGACGATGAATGATGGACAGGAATTGCCACCAACTCGAAGCCCTTGATCGCCTTTGCCCATTCGGATACGTGAACACAGTTCATACAATGGGCCATCTCTATTGCTGGAGATTCCAGTGCAGGTAGCTCGTAGCTTTGGCCACGGCCCTCAAGTTCATAACCATGACAGCGCTGACCGTCAACCTCATGTCCAGGAAGCCTTGTACCATCGACCTCATTTCCTCGATGCTCTTGACCATCGATCTCTTGTGGATTGACATCGTCTTTTTCTTGGTAACTCAAGTCTGTGCCATCAAGCTCGGGCTTTTCCGAGCCTGCTATGCCAAATAGCGCTTTATCTTTAAGCTTGAGGCCGAGAATGAGCACGACGCATGTCCCCAAGCCTACGATACTACCAACAATGATACCAGCGATCTGGCCGTGGGAAAGATGTTGTGTGGGAACTGTATCCAAACGCGATATGATTGCCACGATAGGCTATTGGGCGCCAGCATCCCAGCTGCACTGAGACACCGAGAAGGTGCGTCTTCCGTAATCAGCTATCAAATACCTGTGGCTGGTCAGTGCGGAGCTCCAGATGTCTCAACATGGCTATGTTTGGCTCACGCTTCTTGCAAAAATATTCGCTTTGAGGTAAAGTGGCTCTCATTCGTTGCTCTCATAGAAAGTCGCAGTGGCGTTCTGCGATTTCAATGTATTGTGCAAGATATCGTTGACAGGATAAGCTTGGACGGTGTCGTTCCATAGTATATCAGTCCCAACCCCTACGAATGATATCTTTTTACCGCTTCTCACTATCGGCTCTCAGACTTACACCGCAACTTCGAACGGTGCATATGTAATCGGTAGCCAGATATTGACACCAGGCGCCCCTGCGATTAATGTTTCAGGCACACCGATTATCTGGCTCCTGGGGCTTCCGACGTTGTCATTGGTGGCAGTACTGAGATCTTGTATCCAACAAATTGATCCTCCCTACCACCACTTACAATCGCCTCTCAAACGTACACGGCGAATTTCAACGGCGCCTACGTGGTTGATGGCCAAACTCTCGTACCAGGTACGCCTGCCATCACTATCTCGGGGACTCCAGTCAGCCTGGCTCCAGGGGCTTCCAATGTTGTGGGTAGTGGCAGCACCGAGTTCTAACGCGGTGGGTCGCTGCCACCAATCCCCGTCGGCTCCCAGTTTTACAATGCAAACGCAGACGGTGCATACGCCATTGGTGGCCAAACTTCAAAACCAGGCACGCCCTTAATAGCCATAGCTGCTACTGCCGGTGCTGGCCTGGCTTCATCTAATGTCTACACTATGAACAATCAAATTTACACCCAACAATATCCTCTATTGATGGCACTATGATCTCGGTTGGTGAACCTGGTATTACGATATTTGGGACACCGATGAGTTTTTGAGGCTTCTGGGGTGCTGGGTATTGGAAATCGAACAATACTTAAGGGGCCTGCGAACGCTACCGCAAATGCTACTGCGCGCCCTTCGCTTCTTGCTTTTACTGAAGATGCGAGACATAGTGGTATGTGTTGGTCGCTTGTGGTTGTAGTATTGAGCGCCGTGACTGTTGCGGTGCTGTAACAAAATCTGCACTGGAAAGGATGTTGGATTGATCTAATAGGGGAAGTTTGAAATCAGGTGGATTCAGTGTGGAAGTGAAAAAGTATTATAGGATACTACGCGTGAACCTCTGGGCAACGGAAGACAGCGAAATGCTTTTTTTGTGTAATGCAGATACTACTTTAGTGCTCAATCTTTATTTTAAGATTGACTCAAAATTGACTGTGAGGCTGTGCTGTAGCGATGGCGCCACTGCGCGTGGCAGCCACAACACCCTTGTGGCTTAGCAGGCCATGGGGTCGCTATCGCCCCACCAACAGACCCCTGTCAATATTTGGCAGCTCCATGTCAAGCTTGCCAAGACCTCAAATTGCACACATTCTTCTAAAACGTTCACCTTGGTTCTCTAATCGCCACATTCCTCACAAGGGTCCTCCGATGGCCGACCCTCTCCGCCCACCCCGCCCCTCCCATCAAAAAACCCGCACGAGACACACTGCCGAACGAGAAGAGCGCAAAGAACGGGGGACACCTGAGAAATCGCGCACGAGATATACTTCTGAAAGGGAGGAGCGGAAGGTGTATGGGACACCCGAGAAGGTAAAATCGCGCACGCCGAGGCGAAGAGACGGTAGCCCAGAGCGCTCACCGAAGCGGGATCAGGAGCGCAAGGCGCACAGGCGACGGAAAAGTCCGGAGCGAAGAGAGCAAGAGAGGGAATATGAGGAGGTAGTTGTCGAGTATGAGGATGATGATGGGAAGGGGAGTGAGGAGGAGAGTCGAGAGCCATCTCCGCCCCCACCTACGGAGCGAAGAAATAGGAAGGAGGATAGGCGGAGGCGGAGTCCTCAGCGCGAGAAGAAGAGGAGTCCTGAGAGGAAGAGTAGGACGGTGGTAGAAGAAAAGCATAGGAGTTATGATTCGGAATCTACGACTGATAGCTTTGCCAAGAGTTCGCATCCGCTTTCTCTCGACTCGTTGGCGAAATTGGATGCGATTAATGAGAAAACTGGTGGGCATGGCGCTGTAAGAGAGAGGGAGAAGAGGGAAAAGGTGTATAATGAGAAGGAGAGGAGAAGGACTAAAGAGAAAGTCGTTACTGGGCGAGTCGAGAAGGAGAAGGTGAAGCATAGACGGAGGAGTGGGGGCAGTACTAGGTATGAACGGAGAAGAGTGAGCGGACCGTGGCTTGAAGAGGGAAGGGGGCCGAAGGGAAGGAGGGGCGGGTATATAAAAGCAGATGAAAGAGAGGGCAAGCGATGGTGGAAGAAGAAGAAATGGATTGCGTTGGCTTTGTTGGCGCTGGTGATTGTGATTGTCGTTGTGGCTGTCATTTTGTCGAAGAAGAAATCTTCTGGCGGCGGTAGTGGTGGTGGGAGCACAAGCAGCGGAGGCGATCCCAGTAACGCCAACCTCAATGGAGTGAGTGAGAGCGATATCCCCACTGCAGCGAAAAACACAATCCTGGATCCATTCACGTGGTACGATACGGCAGACTTCAATGTCACTTACACGAATGACACCGTTGGTGGATTATCCGTAATGGGCCTCAACTCGACCTGGAACGACACCGTACAGGCGAATAAATTCGCCCCAGCCCTGGACAAACCCTTTGCATACGGCCAAATGCCCATCCGAGGCGTCAATCTTGGCGGCTGGTTGAGCATCGAGCCATTCATCACCCCGAGCCTGTTTAACAAGTACAAATCCGACCAGGGCATTGTCGACGAGTGGACTCTGTGCAAGCAGCTCGGTCCTAGCACTGCGGCGAAGACGATTGAAAAACATTATTCGCAATTCATCACTGAGTCGGACTTTCAGCAGATTCAAGCTGCAGGCTTCGATCATGTTAGGATCCCGTATAGCTATTGGGCGGTCACGACGTATCCAGGTGATACGTATGTGCCGAAGATCAGTTGGCGGTATTTGCTGAGGGGGATCGAGTATGCGAGGAAGTATGGATTGAGGGTGAATTTGGATTTGCATGCGCTGCCTGGGAGTCAGAATGGGTGGAATCATAGTGGACGGCAGGGAGCGATTGGCTGGTTGAACGGCACTGATGGAAGTCTGAATGCGCAACGCTCGCTCGACTTGCATACGCAGCTCTCGACCTTTTTCGCGCAGCCTCGGTATAAGAACATCATCATGATCTACGGCCTTGTTAACGAGCCGAAGATGACTGAGCTATCACAATCGGCGGTGGTGGATTGGACGCAGAGTGCAGCGGAGATTGTGCGCAAGAGCGGCATTCATGCGACCATCGCGTTTGGGGATGGCTTTCTCGGCTTGACGAAGTGGCAAGGGCAATTGCAGGGCGTGAATGGGTTGGTGCTGGATGCGCATGAGTACACAATTTTCGATGCGAACCTGATTGTGATGAATCACACCGCGAAGGCTGAGTATGCGTGTACCGGGTGGACGGGGCAGATGAAACAGAGTCTGGATAAGACTACTGGGTAGGTCTTCTTCCCCCCCTATGTCCGGAAGTTCGCAACAAGCGAGCTCGAAGTGTACTTTTACTTACACATCATGCAGATTCGGCCCCACACTCTGCGGCGAATGGTCCCAAGCTGACACAGACTGCACCACGTATCTCAACGACGTCAGCGCTGGCACTCGCTGGGAAGGCACGCTTCGCAGTACCGACCGCTCGCCATCAGTCCTCACTCCCAGCTGCCCATCAAAGTCATCGGCATGTTCCTGCAACTCGGCCAATGCTGACCCCAGCAGTTACTCGGATGCGTATAAGTCATGGCTCATGACGAATGCGGAAGCGCAGATGAGTTCATTCGAGACGGCTTGGGGATGGTTCTATTGGACGTGGACCACGGAGAGTGCGACGCAGTGGGATTGGAAGAAGGGGATGGCGGCGGGAATTCTGCCGAAGCAGGTCTGGATTCGGGATTTCAATTGCACGAGTAATTTGCCGAGTTTCAACGGACTGAGTGAGAACTATTGAGAAGGGAAGGAATGGGAGGGGAAAGGTTGTACGAAATCTTCGATGTGGCTAGGTTTTTAGTGCATGTATTCGCATAGCGAGGAGTTTCGCAAGTTATAGGGATGTGCAGCGGGCCTTTTGAGCGTGCATCAGACACACACTTCTGCATATATGAATTGGAGTGTACAGTGAAACATCTCTCGTGAGTCGAGTAGCTCACGCCGGTTTTCCAGACCCGACTGGTGCATATATCAATTTTACGTGTTCTTGTGTAGGGCGTTGCGTGTTTGGAGGCCCATCTGGAGGCTTTAACATCAACGCTAAGTCCAGAGATGAGCACGATGAGGATTTCTGAGAGTGTGCTCATTCCATAACGCTAATCATTCTGGGATCTTAGAGAGCTAATGTAACAGTCAAATCTTACGGGTGATGAAGGTAGGCAGGTCTTCGTTTCCTTGGCACTCATAGAAGAAGGCTAACCTCTCTAGGATTTTAGATAGCGAAAGTCTTGCGGGTCTACCAACCTAGACAAGGGCAGGCATAAGAAGAGAGCTTAGCGTGGCCATTTTTGCGCTGAGTCTTCGGATGAAAGTAGGCGTGCGAAAAAATGCTTTGCTACTTCTTGTTGTGGGTGAGCCGAGAAGTTAAGCTGTTTCGAGTTGCGTTTGGAGTCGGGGTGCTTATCCCAGCTCAAAATTATAGATTGCTGGCCAGGGTCCAGAGTTTCTGCTGAAAGCTGCTGCTCCAAAGATGGTTTCATGAACATGATTAGATTCTTGGTAGGATGTACAGTCAACGTATGAGCTAGTTCTCCCATGTCAAGGTTTCTGCAACCCCTGAGCCAGGCTTTTGCGGTTTAGAATTGTGTCCTGCAGCATATGAGATGGTAGAATAAGCTGGCTAGGCGCACCAAAAAATGTTTTGATGTGGCATATTTGCAGAATTGAAATACTTCAAGGAGAATACATAAGTCTTATAACAAGTAACGTTGAGAAAAGTGACCGTAAAGTCTCAATAATCACAGCCGCTGCTATTCAATGGCAATATTGACCTACTTTTCGATACCCACCTTTCGCTGGAATTAAACAACATCGTTTCCGTTTACGCGTGACTTTTGCTCAATGGCTTTTCTTAAGTGTCTAGAGTAGCTTTTTGAGTTTCTACAATCATTGTCAGTATCTGCCAGATCATAGGATACAGAAGTAATTACCTAAGTTACATAGTCCTAAAAGAAAGACGGACAAAGTCGCTACACTAGCGCTGTCTATATTCGCTTAGCGCCCCCTCGGCCCGTTACAAAGTGACGTACTCCTGGGAGGTACTTTCTCCAATCCATCTTTCCATTTCAACCTTTCCCTCGCACCAGAACTTCACATATTTCAAAGAGAGTCAATTGAGTAACCCGTCACTCACTGTATCGCCTCACCGCCTCGGACGAGCTTCTTGGACTGCTCCTTCGGGTCCAAAGTTAAGCGTCCGTCCTATCCTCGAAAGCTCTCGACATGATTTGCTCTACTTCAAAAACACTACTCTCCGCTACCAGAAAATGCTACAGCGGCCAAGCTCCATTGTATTATCCAACGCTTGCCACTAAGAGGCAATCGCTCCTCCAATGTCAAGTCCATAGCCCAAACACCATTCGCCAATTCTCTCGATCCGCACGTCTTGCGTACCCAAGGAAGGATTCACAAGATAAGGATAGCATCAATACCGAGGCTACCGAATATAGCAAGAGCGCAACGGATGATGAGGGTGCGAGGCAGGAGGACGCAGCATTCAATCCAAATATTACAGACCCGCAAGAACAGAAAGACAAAGCTGGCGAAGGCACAGGAGAGGGCACAGTGAGTAATTCTATGTCTGAAGATAAGGTTTCTTACTTCATTCCTATGTGCTGACATCCTTATTGCCCGCTCAGGACACGAACAATCCACTCGAAGTAAGCCCTGCAAATCCCGAAGTCAGCAAGCAACGAGGTGAAACAGAAGGAGGAGCTGAGAACTCGAGCGCGAGTTCGGGTACAACAAGCGATAGAAAAAGGTCGAGCGGAGGCGGTGGCCCAGCCAAAGGAAGCAAAGTTGCGTAGCATGTGATGACGAGATTGTGCCACGGTGGGGAGTCAGGTTTCACAGCGAGATCATTACATATGCATGCATCATGATTTGGCTGGGGGCGCAGCAAGTCCAATTCGAGAAGCAGGTCAACGGTGTTGATCAATGAACAAGATGCTAGGTTCCCTGGCCTTACCAAAACGACCAAAACCTCGGACCAATTGATTCATTCCAGTACTTCGGGCGAGAGGGTAGCGTGCAGAAGCCAAGGTTTTTTCGCTACTGCACGCGTATATGCGTGGTATGCAAGCATGGAATGGACTGGGTGGTTCTGGCTGGACGCCAAATGCTGAAGGCCAAAGATCCATAATTGTTTCATGCAAAACAAAGGAAAGTGGTGTGCTGGTATCTAAAATCATTGGCCAAGCATTGGCGATCAAAAATGTTTCAAGTACGACATATTAATAGCGGACCCTGCATATTACTCCCGGAGCTCAGCCACCTCCTCCGCAATGCTTAGCTTCTATCAAATTGGACCTCTTGTACTACTTTAACGCCATGTAGTCCACCAAGCTGCTCCGACTTCCAAAGTCGTTGTTGTAACAATTCGACAACATGCCTGGTGTCCGTAAGCAATACCCACAGCTCCAGACTAGCCCCCCCACCACGACTACCAGTGTCTACCCTTTCTGGTGTTACAAGTCGCACGCTGACTCTCGACATTCGACCACAGCTCCAGACGCGTTAGCCCAGGTGAAGAAAGGCCTACGAGGTATCTTTAAAAACCGCAAGCAGAAGGCTCAGCCGCAAAGCCAGCCCGAGCCCAGCTCTACTTCCAATGCACCAACATCCACCTCCACCGCAACAGCGGCAGCTGCTGCCCCGGTAGCGGCTCCTCCTGCCACGAAAGAAACCAATACCGGTACACACATCGCTCTCCTGTCTCCCTGCAAAATCACACACATGCTGACCACCCCTTAGAAGACGGCTTTCCTCCCCCACCTCCAGGGCCCCCACCTGCGACAACAGCAGCAGCACCAGCTGCCCAAACCCCCGAATCTGGGCATCATCTCCCCGAGCCGACCAAGATTGAAGAAGCCAAAGCGGTCGATTTGAACGCAGAGAGCGACGTCAAGCCTATGCCATCGACGGGTATGAGTGCTACGAGTGGGCCTATGGGTGATCATATGGCCGAGGTGTTTCAAGAGCCTGCGCCTGCGGTAGAACAGGGTAACACCAAGGTTTGACGCCGCGCTGACATGTCGTACGGGTTGGAATGGGTGATGAGGTTGCTCGATACCCTTGATGTTGGTCAGATTGCTGCTTCTGCGAGGTATGCAAACGAGTCGTGGTGAGAGCAGGTAGACACTGAATTGAACAATGTTCGCTCTGATTGAATTAAAATCTGCGAAGGTTGGATTCTGATGGAAAGTTTTCAATACCAGTAATGTGATTCTTTTCTCTCTGATTCAAGTAGGCCGCAAAAGGGATGCCACACCGATCTCATTACGCTATCTCGGGCAGAAAAGCCAGCTGTCAAGAGCACAGCCTGGACAGCCAGTACTTCTGATGTTTGATTCATTGACAAGGAGAGCAGCTTTGTGGAGGATGGTTTTGTCGGTTCCCTGGCTTTGATCACTCGGTGTAGGTAAGATGTGTGGTTGTCAGAATGATGGGTTGGGACATTGATAGGACTGTTCCAAATCAATGACGAGACGAGGAACGTCAAAGAGCGTGGGCTGTATGCATTTTGTCGCTATTGTCGCACCATGGCGAAGCGGTCAAGGGTACGAAGTGGATAAGTAAGAGGCCGGTCCCCCCTCTGATGACTATCGCAGCAGCTCCAAAGAGTGCCATGGTATTCTGTCGTGAGTCTCGTCCGCCGGTATCAGTAGGAGAATCTGGCTTTGGAGAGCATGTATGGGACAATTTATAGCTCTATTTCCCGTCAAATGACAAGGAGATCAGCTTCGGAAAGCGTGGTTGTTGACATTTCGCAGCTCTGATCACCGCATGTCAATGGCAAAACTCATCGATCGAAGTATAAAATTGCAATCTAATAAGTCTATTACCTATCTTGTAATGAGGAGAGCAGCTTCTAGAAACGTGGTGGTGAAAAAATTTCGCCGGTCAGATTACGGTTTCTTCATCAAAATGTCAGACCTATCCCCGATCAAGTGACCACGCAGAGGAGCTTAAGAGACTAGGGTTGAGTCAACTAAATGGATGGCAGCCAGCCAGAACGAAAACATCGCATTTCAAACGGATTTCCACCCGCATTCGTCATACGTTCTCAACATTTGCGGTAGCTGTATTCTGCTAGCCGAGGAACTACCAAGCTCTCTTAAATTCAACGAGAAAACCTGCGTGAAATAGCCCCGATCTTGTCTCAGGCAAGATGCTTTCTCACCTGCACAAACGCTGGCTCCGTCTGTAAGTCCTTTCCGACCACTTGAGATTGTTATGATCTTGATCCACGTATGTATTCTGTGGGTAGCTTGGATGGTTCTTGCTTGAAATGATAAAGATTCTGGATATGGAGCCGAAGCCGCGTCGCAAAACAAAGTGGCATAAGTACGAGAAGCTGAAGTCGCAAATGGGCACAGGGTTGTTATACTATAGGCTCACAAGCCTCACGCTATGTAGATACGGAGGCAAAATTTTCCTTATATTGAAAGCTGTCCCCGTTTGAGGCTTTCATAGACGCCTTGACCCTAGGCTAGCGATATGATTTTGTTAAACATCAACATTGTTTTTCAGGGTCCAGGATTTGGCCATCGAGTTTCAATGTTGGATCCATATAATGCAGTCCTGAATAGGCTAGCGTTATCATTATGATAAATATCTAACACTGTTTTTCAGGGTCCAGGATTTACCCGCACAGCTCAATGTTGGATCCATATAATACAGCCCTGATTAGGCTAGTGTTATTATATTGATAGATGTCTAACAGTGTTTTTCAGGGTCCAGGATTTACCAGCACAACTCAATGTTGGATCCATAAAACGCAGTCCTAAATAGGCTAGCGTTATTATTTTGATAGATGTCTAACAGTGTTTTTCAGGGTCCAGGATTTACCAGCACAACTCAATGTTGGATCCATAAAACGCAGTCCTAAATAGGCT
>JAABUP010009524.1_pt1 | contig 11884 bp, 8 predicted proteins | sample 5559201 | NCBI WGS metagenome assembly JAABUP01 (sample SAMN10711887, study PRJNA513373) | rock metagenome | isolation source: Antarctica rocks | place: Antarctica | reverse complement strand
TCAGCCACGCGAAATTCTCGCGCAGGTTCTTGTCCCGCATCCGCGATTCGTCCTCGCGATAGGTGACATCGAGGCTCCAGTGGCAGCTATTCTCGATGCCCCAATGGCTGCGGACTGCGTGCGCGAATCGCTTCACGCCCAACCCGAGGCTGCTGATGTAATAGCGCACCTCGTCTGTCGCCTTCCCGTCTCGGATGCATTCCGAAACGACCACGCCGATCGACTTCAGGCCCTTCCACAACCCCAACCCCGGCAGATCCGGGGGGACTGGCATCTGGATGTAGGTCCGCGTCTCCTGGCGACCGTGGGCCGTCTCCTTGGTCTGATGCTGCCTCGCTTCGACGCTCGCGAAGTCGTCCCCCCATTGCTCGTGAATGTGATCGATGACCGCCTGATGCAAGGTCTCCTGGTTACCTTTCAACGCCAGGACATAGTCCGCCTCGCCCTTGATGATCTGCTCGGCGATCGCTTTCTGTGTCCCCATCGCGTCGATCATGATGATGGCTCCCTTGATGTCCACCAATTTCAATAACTCGGGGATGGCGGTGATCTCGTTGGATTTCTCGGCACAGGCGAGCTGCCCCAGCGACAGCCCGAAGTCGCTGGCCCAAACGCTGACCGAATGCAACGCCCCCAGGCCGTTCTTGCGATCGTGACTCCGCCGTGCCGTCTTGCCGTCGACGGCCAGCACGGGTTGGTCCACGCCGGTTGCCGTGGCCGCCGCATCACGCAACGACTTCAGCCAGTGAGCGAAGCACGCCTGGAACGCCGCGGGCCTGAGAGCCATCAGGACGCGTCGAAAAACATCCTTACGCGGGATCCCATGGGGCAGGCTCAATGCCTTGACGAGGAACTCCTGCTTCAACGCGGCCCACTTGGCGATCGCGGTCGGGCCATTGGCACCGGCCAGGACCGCCATCAGGGCGATGACGACCACGCTGAGCAGGGGATGTTGCAAATTGACCGTGGAGCGCGGGTCTTCCAACTCCTCGAAATGGCGGATGATCTCGTCGACGTCGCTCTGCTGGATGCTGGGCATGATTGGTTCGCCGTGCGGCGTGGTCGATGAAGTCTCCCAAGAGATGTAATACAAACAAACCGCCGAGGGCGCAAGCGTTAAAGCTTGCCATCCTTGCTCAAAGTGCGCGCTGGCCCTGGGGGTCCGTGGCGAGGTTGTGGGTCAAGCCGCTGCTGTACGTGTACCGGGTGCTGCTGACGGGCATCCACCTGATGCGGACGGGCGAGGTCGAGGCCAACCTCGTGCACCTGAACGGGGAGGCTCGTCTGTCGCACGTCGCCGACCGGATCGCCCGCAAACTGGCGGGCCCGGAGGAGTCGGCCCTCGACGACGAGGACGTGGCCTTCCACGGGCGGGAGTACCAGCGGCTGCGGGCCGAACTCGAAGCCGCCCACCTATCATGCACTTTGCCCGAAGTGCCATCCGCCCGCCCGGAGTTGAACGACCTGCTGATCCGGCTGAGGCTGCGAGCGGTCGCCGGAAAGGCTTGAAGTCCTTGGCCGATAAATCTCCTCGACGACGAAAAGCCGTAGGGTCCGAGGCGGGGCGATCGGACTTCGATCGCCCTCCGTCCGTCGATTCTTCGCTGAGGTCGTCTTATCTCGCCGGAGTTCCGACATCTAATTACGGTCCTCAGTCAATCCGGGGAGAGAAGGCCGTGCGACGTTGAGCCGTCCCGATCCGAAAAGCGAAGTCTTCCTGGCCCTCCTGCTGCCCTTGCAGCGGCCGTTAGAGGTCTATTGCCGCCGCCTGCTCCGTAACCCCTCGGACGTGGAGGATGTCCTCCAGGGTGCGATCATGGAGGCGTTCGCCCGGTTCGACCGCTATGCCGAGGGGACCAACTTCCGGGCCTGGATCTTCCGGTTCGTGACCCTGGAAGCCTTCAACAGGAATCGCAAGCGAACGCCCGCCCCCTTCGATGAGTTCCGGGACGACCTGCCGGCCCCGAGGCAGGCCGACCTGCCCGACGACGCCCTGGAAGTCCTCATGCACGACCCCGGCCCGATGATGGAGCTATTCGAGGATGAGGTCGTCATCGCCCTGCGGGGACTGACTCCACCGGAGCGTGCGGTCCTGCTGCTGCGTTCCGTCGGCGGCTTCGGTTATCGGGACATGCAGGAGATCCTGTCGATCCCGCTCGGCAGCGTGATGGGGTATCTGTCTCGTGCCCGGATGAAGATGAGGGACGCCTTGTCGGACCTCGCTCCCCGGCGGGGTCCGTGCCTTCGCAACGAGGAGCCAGGGCGATGAACTGCATCGAGATCCGGCGACACTTGATGCCCTACCGGGACGGCGAATGCGGTCCCGACCTGCACCTCCGGATCGAGGATCACCTCGCCATGTGCCCCGAGTGTGCCCGATGCTCCGCCCGGCAGGGAGAGTGGGAGGCCAGGGTCGAGGGACGGATCTCGGCGGGAGACCGCTCGCCCGATCTCTGGGGGCGAGTCCTGGCCGGGGCCGGGTTGCGGAAGCCGCAGGGCCGCCGGAGGCGATGGCCCACCATAGTCGGCGGCCTGGCGGCTGCGATCCTGCTGACGTTATTCGTCGGTCATCGGGCGACCCGGAACCCGCAGCCGCCGGGATTGACCCGGAGTGTCGCAGAGTGGCACGAGCAGTGGCGGCGTGGGAACGTGCGTCCCGACCTCGTGTCCACGTCGGATCGAGAGGTCGATCACTACCTGAAGTCGAAAGTCCCCTTCCGGGTCCATTGCCCGCCCCGGACCGACGTGGACTTCTCGGTCGAGGGGGCGGGCGTCTGCTTCATGAAGGACGGTCGTCAGGCCGCATACATCGTGGGTCACGTCGCCCAGGCCCCCGTCTCGATCCTGGTCCTCGACCGTGGCCGGACGGATTCGGCCCCGCAGGATGGATTTCAGCACGGCCGTGAGGGCACCTATCGGGTGGCCACCGGGGTCATCGCCGACAACGTGGTGGTCGTCATCGGGGCGGCCAGCGCCGATGTCCTGGAGCGGCTCCTGAACGCCTACGGCAGCTACCACGAGGGCTGAGCACGGCCGATCGGTCATAGCCCCCGAAGAACCGGGCGCACCAAGGAGGTCTGATGGACTCGCTCGCAATCCCACTCCCACGCCGATCCTTCCGGTGCCATTACCGCCCGCTACTGCTCGCCGCCACGGCGGTCGTGCTCGTCTCCGTGTTCTGGTTCGTCTCACGCTACCCGCAGTTGCTCGGCAAGGCGAGGCACGTCGGGCAAGCTTTGCCGAGCATGGCCTTCAGCGGCGAGTTGATCAGGGTCGCCGTCGATGCCCCGGCCTGGCGGCGAATCCTGGCGACCTCCGTGAACTGGCTCGACGGCATGAAGGTCGGCATGACCTTCGGCGTCCTGCTCGGGGCGTTGCTCCACACCGTCCTCCGGTACTACCCGATGAAGATTGGCAAGAACCTCCACCTCAACTCGCTGAAGGGGGCCCTGGTGGGGGTGCCGATGGGGGTCTGCGCCAACTGTGCGGTCCCCACGGCCTGCGGGATCACACGGGGCCACGGGCGGGTCGAGGTCGCCCTGGGGTTCCTCTTCAGTTCGCCGAACTTCAACCCCGTGGTCGTGATGATGACGCTGATGGCTTTGCCCTGGACGATGAGCGTCACCAAGTACGGTGTGCTGCTGCTGGTCATCCTCGTCGTCGTGCCGGGCATCATCTCGTGGCTCGAACGATCCGGGCCGCTCCAGGCGGTGACGGTCGGAGACGAGGGGGGAACCTGCCCGATCCCGCTGGTGCAGGTCGAATGCTCCGAGCCGTTCGGGTTGGTCGTCCGGGAACTGGCCGGGGACTATGCCCGGAACGTCTGGATGCTGGTCAAGCCGACGATCACGATCATGCTCCTTGCGAGCCTCCTGTCTGCGGCGATGCTGGTCCTGATCCCCTGGCAATCGCTCCTCGCCGAGCCGAATCCCTGGAAGATGGGCCTGGTCAGCCTGGTCTCGGTCCTGATGCCGGTCCCCATCGCCCTGGACGTGATGTTCGCCGCCGAACTCCAGCAGCGAGGCGTGGCCGCCGGGTATGTCATGATCTTCGCCATGACGCTGGGCTCCTGGAGCCTCATCCCCAGCATCTACCTCTGGAGGGATGTTTCCCGGCGGCTGTCCGTGATCCTGCTCGGGTTCTTCGTGGCCCTGGGATGGGCACTCGGCCTGCTGTTCTGACGCCGGGGCTCGGGCCGCCTCCCGCCCATCCCGGTCACTTCCCCGCAGGTTCCATGTCTTCGAGTGCAAGCCGCTCGAACCGACCGGCGGGCTCGTGGGCGGCCCAGGCCATGCCCCGCAGGACCGGGATGCGGAAGAGCGGGTCGTCCAGCGTCCAGGTGTAGTGGCCCAGCACGGAGCCGAAGACCCGGCCCTTGCCCGCCTCGAAGGTCCACAGCATCGGGTGCGGCTTCCCCTCCTCGACCGCCGTCGCCAGAACCCCGACCTTCGACGTGTCGCCGACCATCGGCCAGTACGTCTCGTCGGTGAAGCGGACCGCCTTCAGGCCACGGATAATGGGGTGGTCGGGCGGGGCGGTGATCTCAAGGTCGAGCGGGCCGTGGCGGTACTTGGTCCGCACCGGCTGGGCCGCCAGCCCGAACCGCCGGGCGAGTGCCTCCGGCTCCTTGTCGGCGATCAGGGCGGCGTGCAGGGCGACGACGCCCCCGCCCCTAGCGAGGAAGGCGTCCAACTCGCCGAGCCGCTCGGGCGACCAGTCGTGGTTCCAGAGGTACAGGACCATCAGATCGGCGTCCCTCCACTGGCCCTTGTCCGGCCAGCCGGCCGCCGTCGTGACCTCCACGCCCGATGCGTCGCCGAGCAGAGCCTTCCAGCGTCGTTGCCAGGCCGGGTAGTCGTGCTCGCCGGGCCCGTGGTCCTGGGGGCCGGCGACGAGGACGACCTTCAGGTCCCGCAGCTTCGCCGGCCCGCCTGCCGTCTTCCCCAGGACGGCCTCGACCTCGGCACGGGTGCGGGGCGGCGGGCGGTCCTTCGAGGCTTGCACGTCCGGTCGGGGGGCCGCCGCCACGCCATCCTCCGCCGGCTTCGTCAGCAGGAAGGCCAGCAGGTCCCGGACCTTCGCCTCCCCGAGGCCCAGGGCCAGGCCGTCGGGCATGACCGAGGTGGCGCTGGGCCGTAGCTCCTCCACCTCGTCACGTCGGACGACGACCGTCCTGGCGTCGGTGCCGGTCACTCGCAGCGCCGCCTCCCCCTCGGAGCGGACCAGGCCCGACAGCACACGACCGTCCTTGAGGGCGACCGTGAAGGGCACGTAGTCGGGGTGGATCGTGGCGGCCGGCTCGGCGATGTCCCGTTGGACGGAGGCGGCGTCCCTGTGGACGAGGTTGCCCAGGTCGGGGCCGATCTCGCCGCCCTTTCCCCGGACCTTGTGGCAGGCCGAGCAGCGGGCCTGCTCGGAGAAGAAGACCGCCTCGCCCCGCCGGGGGTCGCCGCCGGCCAGGTCCGGGCGGGGGCCGGTCGGGGCCGGCGGTCTCGGGATGGCGGCGGGGGACCACGGCGGCCGGAACCGATCCGGCGGCACGGGGCGCTCGGTCGGGTCGGCCTCGGTGTGATACGAGACGAGCAGGTCGGGGGCCTTGCCACCCACGCCGGTCGATACGCTCACCTCCAAGGCGACCGGGACGCCGGTGGAATCCACAGCCATCTCGGCCCGGTCCCGGCCCTGGGAAGTCCGGGATGAATGGGCCATCGCATCGCCCAGCTTTGCCTCGAACGGGGCGTCGGCTTCGACCCGCAGGACGGTCCGACCCTTAGGGAGCCGGACCTGGGTGCGGAGCGTCAACAGGCCCGCCCGGTGGAGCAGGGAGGAGCACCGTTCGTGTTCCGCCGACCCGGCGGTCAGGGCACGGGCGACGGCGGTGTCCGGGTGGGGCCACCAGCCCGACCAGGCATCCTCGCCTCGGAGGCCCTTCCATGTCGCCACGACGCCGGCCAGGTCGTAATCCAGGTCCACGGTCGAGCCCGACCCGGCACGACCTTCCGCCCGGACTCCGGGCAGGGTCAGGGCGTAGGTCACGTCCCAGGGGTGCGGGTCGGTGGCCAGGGCCAGCGTGCGGCCGTCGTCCGCCAGGCTCGCCGACGTGACCTTGAGCGTGCCCCTGGGGGCCGCCTCCTGCCGCTTTACGGCCTCGTAGGGGGGCTTGTGGACCTCGTAGCGGTCGGCGGCCCGGACGTGCGACCCGAACGGGATCGTGGCCTCGGCCAGCCCCGCCGCCTGCGGGTCGATCGGCCGGTCAAAGGCGACCCGGACCTCCAGCGGCCCGGACGCCCAGGCGGCGACCGGCTGTGGGGCCTCGGGGTCGGTGTACGTGATGCGGAAGACCCGACCCTCGCCTTGTGGGCCGGTCCCCCAGTCGGGCGGGCCGCCGTGGCAGGTCAGGTACAGCGACCCCGACGGCGAGACCGCCACGTCGGCCATCAGCATCGACGACCTGGCGAACAGCGTGGGCTTGCCGACATAGCCGTGCGGGGTCTTGACGAGCCGGACCCGCCACACCTTCCCCCGTGAGAAGCCCGTCACGAAGGCGTCCCCCTCCCACGAATCGGGGCCGAACGACTTCCAGCCCTCCCTCGTCTCGTTGAACACCAGCCCGCAGGTGGACTGGTGCTGCGGGCCGAAGGCGACAGTAGGGGGCTCGTCGATGACGCCCGGCAGGTACGCCTCGTGGCGGGGCGGGAAGCCGTAGTGGCGGCCGGGGACGACGTGGTTCAACTCGTCCAGCGGGTTGCCGCCGGGCAGCCAAGTCTCCCCCTCCTGGTCGGTGGCGAACAGGTCGCCGTGGCGGTTGAACCGCAGGGCGTAGGGGAAGCGGATGCCGGTGGCCACGACCTCACGCCGCTTGCGGTCGGGCGAGAGCTTGAGGATCGTCCCCCGCTCGCCCTTGATGTCGTAGCGGGGCTTGCCGTCCTTCAGCCGGTAGGCGTTGGAGTAGTCCGGCGTGCCCAGGCCGAAGTACACGCTTCCGTCCTTGTCGAGCGTGACGCCCAGGGCATCGACGCCTCCGCTGGGCACGTCGGTCGGGGGCCACCCCGAGGCGACGACCTCCTCCCGGTCGGCCTTGCCGTCGCCGTCGTCGTCCCGGAGCAGGGAGACCTTGCCGTTCGAGGAGACGTAGAGCCCATCGGGCGACCAGGCCAGCCCCACCGGAACACGGATGGTGGGCCGGTCCCAGTACGGCTCGGCCCGGTCCTCCAGGCCGTCGCCGTCGCCGTCGATCAGGCGGTGGACCCGACCGTCGTAGCCGAGGGCGTAGAGGCGACCGTCGGGTCCGAAGGCGAGGTTGTTGACGTTGGTCAGCCGGACGGGGAGCGGTCGCACGGTGAAGCCGGGCACGAGGACCCGCACTTCGGGTTCCTCGGCGGCGAGGGGGCCGTGGGGGAAGAGGGCGAGGATCGAGATCAGGAGGACGGGGGTACGCATGGGCTTTGCCTGGTTTTCCTTCGATCGCACCCAAGACCGGGCCGCCCGTCGGCGGTCGGGGCGACCTTACCATCACAGCATCTTCGTGCGGGGATGCACCAGCCCTCCCCGACCTGGCGGCGAGGATTCTCACGCCGCCCCAGGAAGCTGGGATGCCCGCCCACGGCGGGGGAGCGGCCCGGCCCGCTCGTGCCCGCCCTCGCAAATCCACTACGCATACATCAGCCAGGACTTGCGTCCCGTCCTGCGCCCCGCAACTCGGGTCTGGGCCGAATCGGCACGGCCTGTGCTCTGTAAGAAGAACGACTCGGCAAGACCGGCGGCGAACGGTGGAACGGCCCGCCTTCCCGAAGACCTCCGAGCCGAGAGGGTCACGATCATGCGACTTTCACTGCGGAGCATGGCCCTGGCGGGCGTCCTGGCGACCGGCCTCCTGGCCCTCGGGACAACCCCGGCCAAGGCTCAGGGATACGGCGGCGGGTACTACGGCGGTGGCGGGTATGGCGGCGGCGGGTATGGCGGCGGCTACGGCGGTGGCGGCTACGGCGGTGGCGGCTACGGCGGTGGCGGCTACGGCGGTGGCGGCTACGGCTACGGCGTCCCGAGCTATAGTTATTACGGGAACGGGGGGCACGACTTCTCGCCGCACATGCACAGCGTCCAGACGCCCATCGGAGGCTTCTCGTACTACGGCATGGGTGCCCACGACTTCCGGCCCCACGGGCACACGCAGACGCCCTACGGCATCACCGGCTATAACGGCGGCTTCTTCTCGAACACCCAGAGCTACTCGCCCCCGAGCCCGTACACCTATCAACCTTGGTGAGCGGCCGAATCACCCCAGGAATCAAACGACCCCGCCCCTCGCTAAGGTCGAGGGGCCGGGGTCTTCTTGTTCTCGTCTCGCCGGGTGCCGACCGGTCTTATTGTCCGAGCCCGTCTGTCGGCAGACCGACTCGCACTCTCGGCACGCCTGGACTCACCGAGGAAACGACGAAATCGGCGGCATCGGATAATCGAGGCGGGTCGCTACGTGAGCCGGGCGGTCCTCAATCGCAGGGCGTTGGCCACCACCGACACGGAACTGAAGCTCATGGCGGCGGCGGCGATCATCGGGTTGAGCAGGAGGTGGTGCGAGATCGGGTACAGGACGCCCGCCGCAATCGGCACCCCGAGGGCGTTGTAGACCAGGGCGAAGAAGAGGTTCTGGCGGATGTTCCGCATCGTGACCCGGCCGAGCTTCAGGGCCTTCACGATGCCCCGCAGGTCGCCCTTGACCAGCGTCACGCCCGACGACTCGATCGCCACGTCGGTCCCCGTCCCCATGGCGATCCCGACATCGGCGGCGGCCAGGGCCGGGGCGTCGTTGATCCCGTCCCCCGCCATTGCCACCCTCCGCCCCCCCGCCTTCAGGGCCTTGATCCGCTCGTGCTTGTCCTCGGGCCGGACCCCGGCGTGGAACTCGTCGATCCCCAGTGCCTCGGCGACGACTCGGGCCGTCTTCTCGTTGTCTCCCGTGAGCATGATGACCCGCATCCCCAGGTCGTGCAGGGATCGCACCGCCTCGGCCGTCGAGCCCTTGATCGGGTCCGAGACGGCGAGGAGTCCGGCTAACCGAGCATTCACGGCGATGTAGATGACCGTGCGGCCCTGCCGCTGCAAGTCGTCGGCCCGTTCGTCCAGGGCGTCGAGGCCCTGAACGTCCCGATCGGCGAGCAGCGACCGCTTGCCGATCAGCACGGCGTTGCCCTCGACCGTCCCGTGGACGCCGCCCCCAGTCACGGAATCGAACCCCTCGACGGCCGGGACGGCGAGGCCCCGCTCCTGGGCACCGACGACGAGGGCATGGGCCAGGGGATGTTCGCTGGCCTGCTCCACGCCGGCGGTAAGCCGAAGGATCTCCTCCTCCGAAGATGACGGGGCGGGGACGCACTCGGTCAGCTTCGGTCGGCCCTCCGTGAGCGTGCCGGTCTTGTCCACCACGACCGTATCGACCTTCTCCAGCGTCTCCAGCACCTCGGCGTCCTTGATGAGCACCCCCTCCTTCGCCCCACGGCCCACTCCCACCATGATCGACATCGGCGTGGCCAGGCCTAGGGCGCAGGGGCAGGCGATGATCAGCACGGCCACGGCGTTGACGAAGGCCCAGGCGAGGGCCGGCTGCTCCGGGGCGGCGATGGCCCAGACCAGGAAGGTGAGGATGGCGACGACGACGACGGCGGGCACGAAGTATCCCGCCACGGAGTCGGCGACCTTCTGGATCGGGGCTCGGGTCCGCTGGGCGTCGGACACCATGGCGACGATCCGGGCCAGCACCGTGTCCTGGCCGACTTTCTCGGCGACCATCAGGAACGAGCCGGTCCCGTTGACCGTGCCGCCGACCACCTCGTCGCCTTCCACCTTGGCGACCGGCACGGGCTCCCCGGTGATCATCGACTCATCGACGGAACTCTTGCCTTCGGTGATCTTGCCGTCCACGGCGATCTTCTCGCCGGGGCGGACCCGCAGGATGTCGCCCCCGTGGACTTCTTCCAGCGGCACGTCCCGTTCCTGTCCATCCCGCACGATCCGGGCGGTGGGCGGGGCCAGCGAGAGTAACTCCCGGATGGCGGCCCCGGTCCTTCGTCGGGCCCGCAACTCCAGGACTTGCCCCAGGAGGACCAGCGTGACGATCACCGCCGCCGCCTCGAAGTAGACCTCCGCCGTCCCGTTGTGCCGGAAATCCTCCGGGATGAGGCCCGGAAGGAGGACGGCGACGACGCTGTAGAGGTACGCCGCCCCGGTCCCCAGGCCGATCAAGGTGAACATGTTGAAGTTCCTGGTGACGATCGACCTCCAACCCCGCTCGAAGAACGGCCAGCCGCACCACAGGACCACGGGCGTGCTGAGTATGAGTTGCAGCCAGGGGTGCAGCGTTGTCCCCAGCCAGCGGTCCATGGGGACGCCGAGCATCGGCAGCATGGCGAGCAGCAGCACCGGGACGGTCAGGACCACGGCGACCCAAAATCTGCGGGTCATGCGCCGGAGTTCGGAATGGTCCTCCTCCGCATCCGGCCCGGCGGCCTTCGGCTCCAGGTCCATGCCGCAGATCGGGCAGCTACCGGGGCCATCTCGCTCGATCTGCGGGTGCATCGGGCAGGTATAGATGACCTTCTGCCTTGCCGCAGGACGTGCCGGTTCCAGGGCCATTCCGCACTTCGGGCAGTCCCCCGGCCGGTCCCTCTCGACGCCCTTGCACATCGGGCAGGCGTATTCGCCCGATCCACGTGGCCGTACTTGTGACGCAGGACCGTGATGTGTGTCAACGTGGTCGTGGTGCTCTGCGGAGGACGACGGGCCCCCGGCGAGGAACTTCCGACGGCAACTCTCGCCGCAGAAGTAAAAGCTCCGGCCGTCACGCTCGGCACTCCGGGCGGTCGCCTCATCGACCGTCATCCCGCAGATCGGGTCGGTCGCCATGATGGAATCTCCTCTCTCACTTCAACGGGGCTGGCGGCTTCAACACGGGCGATATCGCTTCGATCGATCGTCTTCGGCCAAGAGGAGGGCGGCAGGCCCGGTCCTTCAGGCTTGCGTCACCTCGGATGCCACGAAGTCCTCGACCCCGAGGGCGACCCGATCGGATTCATCTCGGCTGTCGCTCGCCGAGGATCGCTCGCCGGACAGAGGGCACGCCGCCGACGGATTGTACACCTCTTCGACGGGGGCGACCGCCACGACTGTCATGACGATCTACCCGGTGGACGACCCGCAGCGGGACGGCGACGGTCCCGCCCCCCCATGGTCGGAGGGGCGGGACGCATCGGGGTCAGCGGGTGCCGCCCGCCATCGAGCGGCAGACCTTCTCGCAGTCACGGCACGCCTTGACGCATTCCTTCATGATGTCCTCTGGTTGCCCCTCGCACGCCGCCGCACAGTCCCGGCAGGCGTCGGCGCACGCCTGGTGGGCGTACCTGGCCATCGGGCTGCTGCGGGCCGTCAGCGTGGCGGCCAGGGTGCAGAACTCCTGGCAGTCCATCGCCGCCTCGTGCGACCTGGCGTGATGGTCGGCGTGCGGCCCGCCCTTCTTCAACTCGTCGAGGCAGTGGTGGGCCGCCTCGTTGCAGACCTTGGCGCACTCGCCCAGGGTCTTGATGTGCCCGTCGTGCTCGTGGCCCTCGTGGGCGGCACGGGCGGTGCCCCCGCCCACGGCGACCAGGCCGGCGGCACCCGCACCCAGCACGCCCAGCAATTCCCTGCGATCCATGATGCTCTCCTCAAGTTGAGGGGAAACGGCGATTGCGGCTCACCCGTCGTGAGCTGCTCCCTCACCCCCTCCCCGTCGCCATCGACGAGGGGGCGGGGGAGCGGCCCCCGGTTCCTGTCCGTGGGGCTCGTGCCGTAGAATCGGAGTGGGGCGGACCGCCGACTGCGGCCCGCTCCCGTGTGTCCGACCTTCGGGTTT
>JAABUP010009522.1_pt1 | contig 11886 bp, 17 predicted proteins | sample 5559201 | NCBI WGS metagenome assembly JAABUP01 (sample SAMN10711887, study PRJNA513373) | rock metagenome | isolation source: Antarctica rocks | place: Antarctica | reverse complement strand
CCGGCCGGGCAAGAGCGAGCAAATAGTATGGGCAGAGGTGTCGGGTGAACGGTAATAACACTCCTTGGGCCACCGATATCTCGCTAAACAGACTGTCCCGAAAGGCCCATAGGCGTGGCCGAAGGGGTGTACGTCCAGGATGGGCCCCGGTGGTTGTAGGATTTAGTGAGAAGGCTTGCATAAAAGTGTTCCTTGGCTGGCTGAGCTTGAGAGATCGGCCCCGCAGAGCGCGTCCGTCACGCGTCTGGGCAAATCTCGCGATAGACGCGTAGCCGGAAATTGATCAATCTCAGCCACACGTTGTTCGTCATAATCTGCTTCAATCGAGCAAACCTTGCGGAGCAAATCGAGGCATTTTGCTGGTCTCTTGCACTCGGGCAATATCACCACCTTCATTGTGCAATCTTGCTGACCCACGGATTGATGAGAACATTCGTGAGACTGGGAATCCTGCCAACGCAGCTCGCCTGCGGAGCTCAGAAACTCTTTGCCCCGCACCAACTAGAATTGTCTCAGAGTGCTCAACCCGTTATGAGGCTTGAGCTCTCGAACAGGAGAGACTTGGTTGGTGGCTCTAGGAGCGGCCGGGTCCTGCCAGGCCTGTGCTGAGACTGCTCGGTAATTGAGTGCTCCGTCCACATTGTATATAATGAAGTGTGACGAGCCTCTATGTCTTGCAGAGTCTTTCACTGCTCTGAAACAGCACGCATGTCCTGTCGGTAACGCAAGGGAAACAAAAGCCATGCATCACGCCGACTGCTGCATGGTGGCTGCCACATGGAACCAGACTTCCCAGTAAATCTGACGGGCACAGTGTAGCAGCCTCTATCTAGTGCACAGAACGGCCCAGAAGATTGTAGAGGCCAATTCATATGAAGGTGTGTCTGTAGTGCAAGACTCGCTAGTCGAGTAAGGCGCCGCCGCCCACGGCGCACAAACCACAGTTGCAGGAGCAATGACCAGGGAGATGAAGGCGCTTCGCAGGTCGTATAGAGGGTACCGAAGGAAGAGATGCCATCATCGGCCTTACCAGAAGAGGGTGTGCCTGCTGCACTACCAGGGTTGAGCGATCAGGTTATGGAATGGATCCCTAAGGCTGCAGGCGTTGGCTGCATGGTGCTAAGGCAAGGGAAGATGATCAGATCCATGGGTGCGAGTGCCAATAACATGAGGAAACGAGAGCCGCCTGCGGTTTGACCAGCGGAAAGGCGATAAGTGATCTGTCGGGTCCAGAGTCGGAGTGTGGAGGGTGAGGGGAAGTGGAGAGCGGTGGTAGGTTGCGCATAAGACGCCGCTTCTGTTGGATCAGCGTCGACGTGGGCTATTGCCCACGTCAAAGCCGTCAGGGCCAACGAAGCTGAGCAGAATCATTGAGGATGAGATGATGAGATGATGGAGATATGGGTCTCTTTTCCTTCGATGGCGTAAATAGACGAGACAGCTCAGGAGAAGAATGAGCTCTCCTGATGAAAGTGTAGGAGGATGAAAACCCCCAGCAGCAGTGGTTGAGCCAGGAACAGTTGAAGCATCACGACACGCGACCCATGGCTCCCAGGCAAAGTATCAGACTCGCATGCCTCCTGGCCACTTCATAGGCTCCAGATCTCAGCCCGGCCATTGCGCACTAAGCCCAAAGGGGGACCCCTGTAGCTAGCCCGTCTGAACAAATCTTGAATCGGTGCCAGCCTTCAAACTCCTCTCCTCATCCTGTGGAGAGCAGTGCTTCTCCTTCTCATACCTCCCTCTATCCCCCTCTCCCTCCCAATTGCCCTCAGGCTCTCCTCTGCCGGTCATACAGAGGCTCGGAGTGGGCTCGGAGTTCGTCAAATGCGTCAGATGTAATATCGGGGCGCTTTCGACTCCACTTCACCTCACTTCACTTCTTCCGTGCGGGTGTCCCCCTCCAACTCTCACTCGAGACACCTCCTTCCTCCACGGTAGCAAGCCATCAATCCTTCTCCTCGTCTCATTGGTCTCTTCCTCTTTTCACGCACCCATCACGGCTGTCACGATCCCTCGACTGGTCACCTACCTCAATCGGATACCTTGACGGCTAAGCCCCGAGCTCGCATCAGGATCACCTACGACCCTCACCTCGGAGATCTCTCACTTCAAACAACATTTCCGGGAATTGATTGTGTCGATTGATGTGCAGTGTGAGTGAAATGACTTTCTTTCTTCGCATTCCTCATCGGTGGTTCACAGGGGGGTGAGGGTTGGGCTTCACGTGCTCCAGGAACCACCCCATTCCCCGTTCATGGCAGATCGACCTTTCGGTACTCACATTGGAATGCACCAACATTGGTCTTTGAAGAATTGAATGCCAATGGCTCTACATGGTCGATGGAAAGCGACTGTGAGCAAGAGAAAGCTACACCTGTCAGATGCCACCTGTGCACCGCCAGTTTAAAACTGTTGCTGGAAATGTGATATCGAGTCATCTTGGTGAAGAGATGTCAAGGTTACTTCATCCCTCAGTTCTCAGGTATTGGACGGCTTCAACTCTTGGCCGCCCCAATCAATTACAGAGAATACACCTAAGAGGATGATACTCGAACAACCTGATAGCATGGCTACATGGCTACACTGTGCATGCGAGCTGCTAATCAAGATGAGAGCGTCAAAATCTATGTGATTTCGTTGCCATCCGTGATGTTACCGACGCGGTTTCAACGCGTGATCTATTCGCGTGAAAGTTTTTCCTCCACTTCACTACTCGATTTCAAATGACGGAACCTCAGCTGACCATAAGTATTTCAAATTCAGAGATTTTATCCTTTACACATCAAACAGGAAGCATCTCTCGTCGCAAAGTCAGACAACACCATCACCACCTACGGGTGAGATTCTTGACGGTACCGCCAAATAGCAATTGTCAACTGTATTTCATGCTCTTCGTTCTTTCATGTGTGCATGCTGACTCTTCATCCTGTGAAAGCTATCAGTATTACCTCCAAATTCACGAAAAGAGCCATCATCACTGGAGACGTTCACTCGTTCTCTACAGACAGTTTACAACTCTACGGACATCATTCCAGAGAGTGCTGGAGATTGCAAGGGAGTCAGGCCCTAGCCATTGCCCCGCCACATCGTTCACATCATAGCGTCTAGGTAAGTAGATTGCCACTCATTCTTATTCGACGGCTCGTCATTGGTCTTGATCCTGTCCTTGACCCTGCATACCGGTTTCCCCACTCCAGGCCATGTCAAGGGCTAACATCTAGACCCTAGCGGTTTATTACATCCAGTCCAGTTCGCCATTTGAGAAACGAAGAGCAGGTCATTCTTTTCGCCAGTTCTCCAACTAATTACGATCCTTCGATCATTAATCTCACCCAAGTCATTCTCTCGAATAATACTAGTCACTAAACTTATCCATATCAAGCAGCTCTTCTTTCACAGACACCTCGACCTTGGACATCCACCATAGATCCATCTTCACCATGGCCTACTATCAGCAGCCTTGTGACAGCTACTTTGTTGAGTCTCACGATGACCGTGAGAGGAGATACAATGACGAAATCAAAGAGCGTGAGAAGTTTGCAAAGCGTCATACGCAACTCGCCATTGCTGAGGAGCTGTCTCAGCTAGCAAGCGATGAATATCTGGATGACATCCTATCACACATGGAGGATATGGAGGTCCGGCACCTTGTAGCCCTGAGATCACTTGCAATGGTTATGCTAACACCTTCGGACAGTGCAAAACTCTGCCAGATGTTGCTTCGATTGACATCCAGACGGAGATCCAGTGGTTCATGCGCCCGTACTTGCTTGACTTCTTGATTGAAGCTCACACTGCCTTCGGATTGCTACCAGAGACGCTTTTCTTGACGATCAATCTCCTCGACCGATACTGTTCGAAACGGGTCGTCTACAAAAAGCATTATCAGCTAGTGGGCTGCTCAGCTTTACTCATTGCCGCCAAGTATGGCGATCGTAAAGATCGTGTGCCTACGATCAAGGAACTCAAGTCCATGTGCTGCGCACTCTACGACGATGACATGTTCTCGCAGATGGAATGGCATGTCTTGCAGACACTTGACTGGACCATTGGTCATCCCACCATCGATAGCTTCCTGGAGTTAGCTCTTGAGCGTGAACCATATGACCCCGAAGTGCAGTGCATGGCTTCCTACATTTCGGAAATAGCCATGTTTCAGAAAGAATTTGTCTCAAAGCGATCCTCCGATATGGCCCGCACCTCGCTGGCGCTGGCACGATGCATCCTTGGCCGCCCACAGGCTCTGCATGGCGAATGGGCATCTCAATACGAGCCACAGACCTTGGTTGCCCTCTCACAGCAATTGCACCACCCTTCGTCAGTCTTGTCTCGCAAGTACGCCTCGGCTCACTTATCAAGGGTGTCCATTATCCTTGAGGACTTCTTAGCGAGGCATGCTTCCATTGCCAGAGGCTATGTAGCTCCTCCCACACCGCCAGTTGAGATGGCCACTGAAAATCAGCTTCACGTAAACACACTCCCGGTCACTCCTACTAAGCCGCAGCATCCTCCGAATGTTAACAATGGTTGTCCTACCCCACCTATCACTCCTACCAACGATCAGTATTTTGCGGGACCTAAAGTCGGTATGGGAAGCTTTGGCCTCCCACCTACTCCTACCAGCCTGACAAGCCAGCCAATGCCCCAGTCTCAGCAGTATGGGGGATCTTGCAGGCTGCCTTCCATCCACCAGATCGCTCCAGGCTTTTAGATCTCGTGGCCATCGTACTTGATGTCAATGTCCCAGATCTTTCGGCCTTTGTGCCCTAGGGGTTGGGGTCGACGGCCATCTCGATCACCGGTATATGCTGGATCTCTTACATTACTAACCGAAAATATTGCCAGCTGCAGCCGGGAAACAACCTCCTCTTGTATCAAAATGTTCGTCACTTCCCGCATTAGCGATCTCGTCCCGGCATTGATAGCGTTCAGCATTTCTTATGTCATGGTCGATCCCAGTTGCACTAGGCTGTGCGGTACATCAGGTCGTCATCATCAGGTCATCATCGGAGGAAAAGCTCAAAAAGCAAGCCAACATGTTTATCCAGCACGTCGGGGCGGGTCTATGGGCATCTCGAGCGGCTTGGATAATTTGATCCAGCCGATGATTCATCAGGATATCAGCGGAGGAAATTATCGATTATCGATTACCGATTGACAGCGTGCTTGTGCTATCCATTTCTCCAAGGCCTGATAAAGGCCAATCGCTCTCGTCACAAAGGGATACCCAATATTGCTTTAGCCGGCCGAACCGGTTCCGACCGCCTTGTACATTAGGAACAAGGCCATCGGCTCTAGCTTCACACACACCCTCGCTAATAAATGGAAAATGAAGTCAAATGTACAACTGTTCGTAACGTCGTGTGATTGCAATCCCTGGCCCTGATGTTCGATCACCACAAAAGCCAAGTTTGTCCTGCAATCAAGTCATAAAGCCCCCCCCTGCATGGCTCATCCCCGCTCCAATCATCAACAGCCATCTACCATTCATTTGATTCCTAAGGTACACCCTACCCCTCAGATCCTCCTCTTTCTTCCCTCCACCATCTCCCCCATCACCAGTCAAATAATAAGACGCTTCTTCTCGATCCCTTCCCTCCACACTCCCATCTCCCATCCCCCTCTCCACATTATCCCCACAATAACAACGACATCGCCAAAGCATTTGACTGCCCAGCGACTCTATCGACCAGTCAAGAAGATATGTTGAGGGATGCGAGATACGGGTACGAAGTTGTTCAATGGCTTGGTGGAAGGAGATGAGTGTGCTGGGTTGTTTTGCGCGGGGGGTGGAGTGGTTGCGCGGAGCAGTGTGTATTAGATATACAGGGATCAGGGGCGAGGCGGGAGGGACAGGCAACGAATTTATATTTCCATCCTCCAACCAACCAACCGTCAAAAAATGCGAAATCTCCGGGACTTCGAAATCTAGCGAAGAGCTGTGCGAGGCGCGTTGGGCCCGCATCTCATGACCGTTGTCCAATGCTGCATGTCATAACGATTATAAAATAACCCCTACACACACATACCAAGATCCGTCCCTTGGATGCTCTGATGCTCTGACCGTGAGACGGTGTGAGGAGTCAAGATCTGGGGAGTCGAATGTTGGCTGGGATGTATGGGAGGGGTGTGGGCATTGCTTGACGGTTGTGAAACGCTCTCTACACAACCCGCCTCGACTGAAACTTGTTAAGATTGCTTTTCGGATCATCTAACGGTTAGCAAATGCCAAGTATCGTTCCTTTTCATATGTGGTGAGAAGCTGAGATTTACTCTCATGCTTGGATGATGATATTGGGGTTTGATGTGTGAAAAGAGGGGGGGGGGGTGCAGTTGTTTGGTTTTTTGGGATTTGATTGGATTTTTGGTCGTTGGTGTGATAAGAGGGGGTGGTGTATTCTTTGGGTTCGGGCTGATGTGTATGATGCCGTACAGAGTGAGAAAATGCCATTCTCATCCAGCGACAAAATCATCTTCCCCTTTGAATCAGCCGATCCAAAAGCGCTCCCACTCCCACTAACGCCGTCGCTTCATTTCCTCAGTCTAAAATCTCCAATGCCTAAGCACCCACCCCTCGCCCCCCCCTCCCCCACATCAAACCGGCAAATCCGTCGTAGTATACCCCCCACTCTCATCAATACACTCCTGCACCCCATTTCCCCCCCCCTGAAAGAAAAAATCCAACGAGTTCGGATACCTCTTATCGGGCCCCAATCACACCGAGCCCGTCGCGATCTTCGCGCCGGCCGCCGCATACTGCGCCTCGGGCCCGCCGACCGCCATGGTGGAGCCCCAGCTGCCGGAGGGACCGGTGGGGGCTTGGACGGCGGAGATGGCGAGGGAGGGTGCCTGGTAGGCGAGCCAGCCTTGGGAGTAGGAGATGGTGGAGTTGGGGGCGAGGATGAGGGAGGGGAGGGTGGGGTCTGGGTGGTGGAGGTGAGAAAGGGGTGAGGGGGTTTTGGGAGGGAGAGGGGGGGGTACCTTCGGTCCAATTGCCGTATGCCACGGCTGTGCTGCTTGGTCTTACTGTCGCGTTCAATGTCCATACTCTGCTGTCGTTCGCGCCGTCGAGGACGTAAAGTCTCGCGTACCCGTTGTCCTCGTCAACTGTGGTGCCGCTGATGCCGGCGTTGCCGTTTGTACCGTTGAAGAAGAACTGTGGAGACCAGGGTGAGGTGTCGCCTAGTGCGAATGCGAGTTCGTGGACCTGGTTGTCGGGGGCGCCGTAATATAATCGGAGCCCGGAGCTGTTGGCTCTTCGGGCGCCGAACCAGGACTCGCTATATGTTGTCGCGAGTGCTTTGGCTGAGGGGGAGTCCTTGATGGCGGAAGTTTGGAGAGGACCGGGGAGCCAGGTTGATAGGTTGTCGGTACTTATCACCTCCTGGAGAATGTCGGATGGATCGACGTAGAACGAATGCGCCTGGAATCAGGGTTGTTAGTCCTGTGGAGAACAATGTTGGGTTACTCAAACCCTACGACTGCGTTGTTGGTAGTCGGATCTGTATAGTGACAGATGCCAATGGAGTGGCGTTCTTTGCACCAGATGTTACTATGGCTGGGAAACCTGGGCCTCCGGTCCAATGGGAGTCAAATTTTTGAAGCCTGCGAATTTGGCCCGAGACGTCTTGGTAGTAGAGATGGGTGGTAGGGATGGCATTGACGTCAGCGTTGAAGGTTGTCAAGCCGGTGCCGTTGAAAGCCCCGGAATGGGGGGATGAGGTGGCTTCCTTGTCGGCGCTGTCACTACTATGATCAGCTCAATCTCAATCCTGGTGCAAACCGCCTCGTACCTGCTGCCACCTTTATGGATTATTCCGAGCGGTACTGCAACTGCAATGACAATGACTACAATCACTGCAATGGCAAGCAGTAACAGTAGCTTCCATCTACGTCTGAATATCGAGTTTCGGGAGGTATTCAAGACGTCCGCTTTGGGCTGTGAGTCGACGGTGATGGCTTCTATGTCCGGCCCTGGGAGGAATTGAGGCGAGGATCCATTCCCAGGTTGCAACTCTGCTGGAGCTGTTTGCAGGCCTTCTGTACCAAGGCTCCTGTGTCTTTGATCGACCTCCAAACCGTCGAATGTCATCGATGGATTTGTGACTTTGCAGAGTATTCCTCATCGCGACAAGATCCATTCGTACCATCACGTCATAATGTATAAATTCTCAGCTGGTGCAGTGCGTCCCCATCAAGAGACACGGCTCGCACGGCTGAAGCCTGAAGAGGCTGAAGGAGTTTCATGAAACGGGGGCGCAATGGTGCACCAATGGTAGACACCATTTAGTCGCTGCGGTTGGATTTGAGGACTTCCAGTAATGGTGTCATCACTGCCAAGATGTGGAGATTGATAATACGCCAGTAGGCTGACCAAGTGGCATCCCTCCTTCCAAGATCAAACATGGCACGCGCCAAAATGCTGCTGAGAATAGAAGTTGGTGGTTCTTTCCTCCAAAGGATCAAAGGATTCATTCTACCGAAGTCGTATTGGTCCGGAATAACAATAATAATGAATCCCAGCTCGGCTTCGCTTAGTGGAAGGATGCAAGATTCCCGACCTTTTCATTCTTCCTCGCATGACGGGGCGTAGAGCTGCCTTCATACCATTTAGTGTTATGTTCTAAGATTGGGGGAAGGAAAGGACGATGAACTTGAAACGACTGTGTATTAAGTGGAAGATGAAAAAGCAAGTGTGACATTTGCACAGGACATACTGCAGAGATCTTACTCCCTTAAGCTTTCTGATAAACCAAAGCGTTTGAATCGCGACAGACAGAATTGTGACATTCGCGCTGGACTGGTGAGGTTGACGTTTCCGACAACTTCGACCAGTGCTATCATTCTCTGGAATAGAATAAACAAGTATTGGTCACCAACAGCTTTGGCGGATTCTGTTGGTCCGGAGTAAGCTGATGAATTCGGACGTGTTCTTCGGGTCAGATATCTGTCACCGAATCATAAAACAGAGCTTGACTTTGGGGTTAGTAATTGCCAGCTCACCAAGCCAAGAGATATATCTCCGCACCAAAGCCCATACATAGCACGAAGTTTATGCTCGTTTATACGATAGGAAATCACTCGCCTGATTGATCATCGTTAGAGGATTTTACCTGGCAAGTCAGCGTTCTTAACTATGTCCTCACCCCCGTTCTCATGATGGTGTGACGGACAGTTGTCTTCCTCCAAACCGTGCGAGATGGGTTGCACAAATGTCAGCAGAGTCTAGTTGTCTTGGGGCCAGTAGCTGTACGGGGAGTGAGGGTATGTTTGCGCTAATTGAAACCCAAGTGATGGTGAGATTTGATTAGTCTGCCTGCGAAGCTTGATAGATAAATACACTGACAGGCCCTGTGATGGCTTTCGGAACATGATAGAAGCAGTCCAGCTGGTGCATGTGAGATCATCATAGTGGCTTATAGCAATGCTCAAGAAAAGATCCCCAATGTTCCCACCCAAGCTCCTTTCCTACCGATGGGTATCTTTGCGCAATTTGTATTGCCCTTTAAGCCATTTTGTTGGCCTCAGGGTCCAGCTTGCCTCGTCCTTGCATACCCTTTACAGACCATGGGAAGTGGGCTACTGGGATGACGAAGAAGCTAGGGAAATCATTAGCAATGGGATCTGTGGGTGACAATGCAATCTAGGGTTGAGGACATACCTGTTCGAGTCATCCGCGATACCAGCCAGGGCGTTGTACCAGGCAAAGAAAGCGGCGAGCAGGGCGAAGAAGCCGCCTGCCTTGAGGATGGGAGGATTGGGCATGTCCATGGCGTCACGGTGGAGATAGCCAATGCCGAGTAGCAGGAATGCCATGTCCAAGGAGAAGAAGAGAGAGAAGAAGGCGACAGTCGAGCGTAGTGTGCAGAGTACGAGGATTGTGGTGAAGATGAACCAGCCCTTCGATTACGTCAGTAGGAGGCGGAAGAGTTGGGTTCAAGAGCAAAGGCTTACCATCAAGAATAGTCCAAATTCATCAGCGAAGGCGTTCGGGCCTGTGGTCTTGAGCTCGCTTTCGATCTGGAATCCGCCGGGAGTGAGGATGATGGCGAACGAGAGCCAAAAGCCGCCGTATGAGGAAAGCGCGGTGGCACCAAAGGTATTGCCAACAGCCATTTCCCTGTGCAAAATTGTCAGCCTTGTTGGCGTATTGGAATTTTCGACTAGAAGTATACATACCACATGCCAGCCAGCAGTTGGACCAAGCCGCCGTATCCGAAGGCAATGCCCACGACCAGGTTGGGTGCACTCAACCCTCGGGTGCCCATGTTGACCAGGCCCAGCACGAAGGTCGTCAAGGCGAAAGCAGACAGGCCCAGGGGAGCAGGATTGGCGATGCGACGGTCCTTGACCTGCTTGTAGAGACCCGGCTGAAACTCACCGCCGAAGGCAGGCAGGCGCTGGTCGCCACTGGAGGTATTGACATGGGCGAGAGGACCATAGCCGAAACGAGCAGCGGCTTTGGCCGCCTGGTGCTCTTCGTGGGACATTTCACGATGGGCGCCGGTGCCGTTCGTCTCTTTGTTGTAGTCTTGAGGCGCGTTGCCGGTGTGGTCGGTATTGGGCATGGCGGACATTGTGGAGGTGAGGAAAGTCTCGAGGGACTTGGGGGATTGAAAGTGGGTGTAGGGAGTCAAGGAGGACGAGGCAATGGCTCCTTCGCGGTGGGCAGCAGAGATGACTGTGGCAGAGTGAGATAGATGGGCACGGTTACAAGGAGAGCAGATAGGACGAGGCAGGAGGCAGGAGCGGTGATTAAATTGAGGCAGCTCGGCTGGGCGATAGTATGTCTCATCATGCGGAGAAGCGGAGGATGGCTTACAATCAGGCTGGTCGATGGCTTCATCATCATGATTGGCGTGCCCCGCGTGGAGGACTGAGACCCAAGCTTCCAATTCTTCTCTTAGTCCGGGGTATTTCTTTGGGAGCATGTGCCGCCAAGGAGCTAGGAGGCTCGCCAAGTCAATGATGCAGCTGGTGTGGATCCCAAAGGGGATTAGTTTAGGAGTAGTCAGCCGCCTTGGCCAATGAGACGGTTCCGGGTGAATGGTACTCGACTCCTTTGGTACTGCGTCATGCGGTCACGGTCACTCGCAGTCTGGCCAGGCTACTTGGGGCTTACTCCCGGACCGCGACATCGAATGGAGCGCAGGACTCTGCATCGCTGCATGTTCTTTCATTCTTCCATGCATTGATGGGAACTTCAATCGTTATCCTGCCAATTGGTGCGATCTTGATGCGGAACGGTATTGATGTTGGGGGTTCCCACGCTGGAGATTACATGCCGCATCATCCAAGGGCTTCCCCGTTCCCCACTGCCGGGTGCTCCTAGCGCCGATCCGGCCTTTTTCGCTTGGCTAGTCCTCCCGTCTGATGATTGGTTGACAAAGAGCAGCTTTCGGCTTGGCAATTGCTTACCTCCGACAGGTTCGCTCAGCTGCAATCGCCTTGTCAGTTATTGTCTTCCATCAACTGCAGCTGACTGTGAATGTCTCGTCAAGAACGACCTCGGTACCAAGCGGCGGACAGACGCCTGCATCCATCCGTGTGCATAAAACGGTATGCAGGGCCAGGGAACATTAAGGTACTGTCAGACTTCCCAACAGTGGCAAGCTCCCGTAATTGGTAGACGCTATGCTCTTCCATACGGGCATCCGCATATGCAGGTGATACTTGGGAATCACCGCCTGCCTTGTCTAGCGATACTCATCTTCAGCTGGCTCCCTCGTGCATGCCTTCTCTGGCAATTCTGTGACGACAAGGTTTCTGCAGGGTGGAAGTTGCCGTACGAGAAGCGAACATTGATTTTAAGGAGGTGAGTATCTGGGTCAGCACTCAGAATCGCGCATCGTTTTGGTGCCAGACAAACGTTCCGTCCATAGT
>JAABUP010009521.1_pt1 | contig 11887 bp, 10 predicted proteins | sample 5559201 | NCBI WGS metagenome assembly JAABUP01 (sample SAMN10711887, study PRJNA513373) | rock metagenome | isolation source: Antarctica rocks | place: Antarctica | reverse complement strand
GGGGATGGGGATGGGGGTTCTGGATGGATTTGGTTACGGTGGGTATGAGGGGGTTTGGTTGCATGAATTGCTACATGATTTGGTCATGTGTCGGTTGTGCGATTGCAAGAGTCAAGCAGGATATGGATAGGGAATAAATACCCACAGCTGATGCTGCGACCGTTAATTGAAACTACGTAGTGATACTTGTTGAAAGAAAAATATCATTCCAGTCGGCAGCTCAAGTATAGCTGCGATAGCTGAGCAAGTAGGAAAACTTGCGAGGCAGGCGCGTCATCGTATTGTTCGCTCTGCAGCTCGCTAAAGAATGAGAAGAGTCACTTTACTTCACCGTGCAAGGGAAGCTGGTGGGTGATTATCGATTGTGTTTGGGTTTATTCATGACTCAGGCATCCTGGTGTTCTGAGCTTGAGTGGAGTATATAGCTAGACTTTCACTCAGCTTGTCAATGAACAGAAGCACAGAGCGTCTATGTTTGTAGTTCCGAGGGGGAGTCGTGCCACTTTTGGCTTGAGTGGAGCTATTCTACTCCGTACCTTACTCTGCGGTAAAGTCATGTGAGGACGAAATAAAATTGATAGGGTTTGCGAGCCAGCAATTGACATTCGGAGCGCTAGTAATCCCCACGCATTGATATCGACTAATGATCTGTTGTAAAACAAGTTGCGTTTAGAAGCTTTGACCTTTTCTCAAGAGGGTTTGATCTATTACGATTTATGGATCCACAAACAAGATAGGTCGAAATCAGGGCGCCCATGAATACCACGCCTCAGACTCAGGGCCAGCTACGAGTTCGAAATAGCGAGGAACGAGAAGGAGGCTGAACTGGACAAGGAAGCTCAGGATCTAGAGCGCCAATTGGAGGCTGCATTGACTGAACGTGAATCGTCGCGACAGGAGACTCCGCCCCGCATTGTCTACCCGAACACTCAGCAGGAAGATGAAGAGGAGGAGCAGCGCAAGCAAGAGGAGGAGGAGCGCAAGCGGCAGCAAGCTTTGAAACGGCGCCCTAAGAATGGCGTGCGCCACGAGGATCATGACTGAAATCCTTGATCTCCATATAAACTCGGCTCTCCTACCCTTCAGTGTGGATGGGATCTGAATACTTGATATAGTTTTCGGAATGGTCCGTGTCGGCGCAAGTACTAGAAGGTGTTGATGGTTGGTATCGCGAAGGCTTTTACTGGACTTGGATTCGTGGAGGTGGAATTACCAGGTCTGGATTTGGAAGGGAGGAGTGGATTATCATGCGAGTGTTTTGAGATGGGAGATTGGGTATTATACTGTTGCGGGATCAAGGAGGGCAAAAATTGCGTGTATGCGGTCGGCATTCGAGTATCTCTTATTCGGGCGAAGAAGTGTTTGAAGTTGGTTGCTTCAGGCATGACTGGATACAAGGAAACTATTGATCGGTCAGCATTCGAGCTAGACTCTGGTGAAGAAGTGCTTGACATCCAAGAATGACCGCAATTGACAAAATATGCATCCGCATGCATTGGCGCTGGAAAGGGGGGTATTGGCTTGTTGATACCCCATAGAGGGCCTTTCATGCATTCATATTCGCACATAGCACACAAATTTCTCAATTGAGACATCCAATCTACACCTTCACTGCTCTTGCCTGTCATGAGACTGCATAATCTAGACTTTCCGGTGTGTGCAACGCGTTCAGATAGCTCACGTAACAAGTCAACCCACCCCAATGCCCTCCCTAAAGCGACGAGCGCCCCACTTCTCTCCCAATAAACGGCTTCTGCCTCCTCTGAAACTCTCTCATACACCCCCTCACATCCTCCATACTCAACTCTGTCAGCCCACTAAATTCCACATCCTCAACCCTCCCATCCGGCACCCTCACAACCCTTGCCGTAGTTGCCCCTCCCACCCTCCCCTCAAGAAGCTCCACACAAGCCTTCCCCCAACTTCCCCAACACCGCTTCGTCGCCACCCACTCATGGAAAATAAACACCCACAAATGCGGCATCCCCTCATACTCCTCCCACCTCACCCTGACCCCCTTGCCACTCATCTGCTTCGCCAAAAACCTCGCATCCATATTACTCCGCTCGCCGCCGCCGGTGAACATATACACCGGACACGCGCCCTTCCAATCTGGCGCCGTGATGGGCGATACCAAGGGGTGTGAGAGTAGAGAGGCAGCACAGTAGAGATTTTCGCGCGGCGGGTTCGAAGGCCACAGCGCGCAGGGGGGGTAGGAGGGGTGTAGGCAGGGTTGTGTGACTTCCAGGATGTCGGTGGAAAGGTGAGGGGACCACATTGAGCCTGATAGATCCGGCGCTGTGCTGAGGAGGGTTAGGCCTGCTGGTAAGGGCAATTCAACCTTGTGACCGCGGAAAATAAGCTTCGGGTTGGTAGCCAGGGGGGTGCGGTGGGTGCGGCGGGTTGAGAGGATGATTTGCACCAGCGAGAGGCATAAATCGGCGCCCGCGCTATCGCCGGCAAGGACTATATTGGAGGCGGGCACGGCGCGGTTAAGGGCGCTGGGTAGTGGGTACAGGAGCGAGAGATAGGCTATTAGTGCGTCGATCAAGGGGGAGGGGAAGGTGGATTGGGGGGCGAGCCGGTAATTCACTATCAGGATGCGACCGCCAGTGAGGGTTGTGAGGGGCGTTAGGAGGGTGCGGTAGGTGGAGGAGGAGCCGACGCTTGGGTGATTGTTAGGGAGGGGGTGAGGGGATATGAAGTGGGGATCTACTGCAAATTCCCGCCGAAGAGGTAGAATATCACCAGCGGACTCCTCGCTTCCTGCATCAAGTGCTCATATTTCTCCCCTTCAGAGAGCCCCGGCGGCTCAGGTTCCGTGGCACCTACGCCAGACCGATGGCCTATCCAATCCGCATTGACGTCTGCGAGTGTAGGAGGCGTGAAGTCGTGATGTCCGTTGTCAAAGGCGAGGTCGTGGATAGCGTCACTGACGATGCGCAAAATGTCTGCGCATCCTTCGACTGGGAATGTTGTGCGGCTTGACCAAATAGGTCCGCGTACTGGACGCCGTTTGATTGATTTGGCTTGCTTAATGGAGATCGGTTCCCACTCTAAATTGAGGCGGGCTGTGCGGACGGCGTTGACCGCGGCGAGGATTTCGGGTTGTGAAGGAGTTGAGGGGGGCATGGCCACGTGGTGAAGGGGTGAGTAGGACAGGGTCAAGACTGGATAGAAGAAGAGGACGGTAGACTGATGAAGTATATTCCGATTTTGTTTTCACCATTGTACTGAATACAGGTAGTTAGTGGGCGCAATATTCTAGTAGTGTCCAGGAAAGGGCAAAAGCCGAAGACTAAAGTAAGCAGTGTTTAGCTTGGACTTCGTGCATGCTAATTTTAATTGCATTGCATCTCTCGAAGGTACAGTACACCTACTTCCGCACTGCCTAAACTGGGCTTATGATTGCTTTTATTGTTTTTATCCTGGACGTGGTAGGGGAGCCATTCTCTATATAACGTAACAGCTGCCCCTAGAGTCCTAGGAACCACACTCTATATAAAAGCGCCTTTAGGGTCGTTCCGCTTTAATAAGGAACTACCCTCGAGAGTACTAAGCCTACGAAATGCCCTCTCCTCGTACCTACTATAAGTTTATTTTGGGTCCTAGCACCCTCTATTTTATATATAGAACGTAATCTATCCTATACTTAATATAAAACTTGGCCGATCCTGTCTAATATTATATGGATATCAAACCCGTTAGGACCTTAGATATGATATTACCGAAATCTACGGAGTAATAGAGAACCCTCTCCTTACGGAACCGGAGAGCACGTAAGTACAAGCGACGGGAGTAGTAAAGACCGTATAGCTCGATCGATGTTGTCGGAACCGATTGGTCGTTGTCGGATCGAGGGTAGGAAGCGTGGTGGTTAGTAGCGACGGTTCTTGTCGATACGATAGGTCGGTCGGAGGGAGGATAGGATCGTTTGGCTCTGCTGAATGCCCCAGAAGAGCACCAGCAGGTTCGTAGCCCCCAGCTCGTATAGCTAAGATCTCGAGGGGACCCACACTGCCTAAACTAATATTAAGGGTGCGAGCGCATGGTGGCGCTACAATGTGTTGATGCAGGGATTGCAATGACGCAACCGTAGAACTAGTTCTAACTGGGGATACGATAATAGTTCCAGCGGAAAATAACGTACGCTGCCTGGTTGAGGTGGTATTCGTACACGCTACACACAGCTCAATCCAATTTCCTATGAACAAAATCAAAATATCGTGATACGTCCATGCTGTTTCATCTGCCGATCCCTTCCCCCCACCAATGTATCTTTCTCTCGTCGAACTTTTCGGAAGTTTGACGGCTTTTGCCCTGTTTGCCCGTGCCGCTATTCCGGGATATACTCAAGTCAATGGTGTTACACGGCTTCTTGGAAGCTCTTTCGGGGTACCCGGTCTCAATCTCACGTTCGACTATGTTGTGAGTACTTATGCGGATACATACCCACCCGCCACAAAGACCATTACTCACTGGAGCCTTCTAGATTGTTGGTGGTGGCACGGCAGGTCTCACAGTCGCCACGAGACTGGCCGAGAATCCTAACTTGACAGTCGCCGTAATCGAAGGCGGTGCTTTCTACGAACTTGACAACGGCAATGTCTCCCAAATCCCGGCTTATGAGACCCAATTTTCTTCGCCCGACCCGAGTTCGATTCAGCCGACTGTTGACTGGGGCATCGTGACGGCACCGCAAACGGCATGTCTTCTTATGTAAACAGCTGTACCGTAGCTGACATAGTGGCCGATAGCAATTGGGCGGGCGCGAGATCCATTATACTCAGGGCAAGTGTCTAGGGGGAAGGTTTGTCTTGTAGACCATGTATGTTCCTGTTAGCGTTTACTGACCATCCCTTCAGCTCTGCCCGCAACTATCTTGCGTATCACAGGTAAGCCTGCTCAAGATTCTCGCTGTCTGACTCCGGCTGCTTATCACTCCGTCGTAGAGGATCCGCTGGTGCATATCAACGATGGGCCGACATCGTTGACGATCAAAGCTTTTCATTCCCTAACCTCCTGCCCTTCTTCCAAAAAAGCCCACACCTCACGCCTCCAAATCACGCAAAACGCGGCGCAGGAAGCGACGTTACTTTCGACTCCAGCGCCTTTAGTCCCCCAGGCGGACCGTTACAAGTTTCTTACGCCAATTTCTACCAACCATTCTCGCCGTTCATCAAACGCGCTTTTGAAACTCTAGGAATTAAGAATATCAACGGCTTGAGCAGTGGAGTCTTAAATGGGTTCTCAGAGCTTACCGTGACGGTAGACCCGCAATCAGGGACGCGTAGCTCATCAGAAACGTCGTTCTTGCAGCAAGCTCTGACGAATACGAATTTGCAGATTTATCAGCGGACGTTAGCGAAGAAGATTAATATTGAGGGTAAGAAGGCAACGAGTGTGACTGTTAATACTGCAGGGAAGACTTACTTTTTATCAGCGGCGAAGGAAGTCATTCTTTCAGCAGGAACGGTATGTTGATATTACCCGCACCTTCGAAGAAGAGATATTGATTCCGTTATAGTTCCGCTCGCCCCAAATGCTCATGATATCTGGCATCGGCCCAGCAGCCACATTACAACAACACGGCATCGCCATCCAACTCGATGCGCCAGGCGTCGGTCAAGGCATTTGGGTGCGTCATCTTCCCCCACTCCATCCACAAACCACACATTAATCCACCCATTCAGGACCAACCCTTCTTCGCCACATCCTACCGCGTAAATGTGACAACCAACTCACAACTTGACGTCGACCCCGCCGCCTCCGCTCAAGCCACTCTCGACTACCTAACCAACCAAACCGGCCCCCTCGAATCCTCCGCCTCTAATTGGGTAGGATGGGAAAAACTCCCCCCTCCCTTCCGCCGCGCCCTTAGCAACACCACCCTCGCCACGCTCTCCACCTTCCCGCCGGATTGGCCCGAACTCGAACTTCTGCCCTTGGCATACAACACCGCCCCACCCGTCGATACGGATAACTACGCGACCTTTTCCGTAGCAGTCCTCACGCCGACGTCACGCGGGAATGTCACCATCGCATCAGTGGATGCCGACCACAATCCCATCGTGAGCCCGAACTGGCTAACCACTAAGGCAGATCAAGAGCTTGCTGTCCAGGCCTTGAAGCGAATTAGAGATGTGGCCAAGGCAAGTGGGATTACTGTTGGCCCTGAGGTGGCGCCGGGGGCAAACGTGACGAGTAATGCACAATTATTGGCGTATATCAAGGAGACGTTGGTGCCAATTTATCATGCTGTTGCTACTTGTAGGTTATCCTTTGCTTGTAGGAAGGGATATCTAGATATGGAAATGCTAGGGCTTGTGTACTGATGTGTGTGGACTAGGCTCGATGGGACCCAAAAATGATTCGAACGCGGTTGTTGATACCCAAGGAAGAGTCTACGGTGTGAAGGGTTTGAGGGTCGTGGATGCGAGTATCTTTCCGTTACTGCCGCCGGGGCATCCGCAGGCTACTGTTTGTGAGTCTTCCAGTTCGTAGAGGGGAGTGGAAGGGAGTGAGTGGGTCAAGCTGACGAGTTCTGGGTAGATATGCTGGCGGAAAAGATTACGGGTGATATCTTGGCTGGTCAGCTGGGGTTACGCGAGCATCGATGAATGAGCTGGGTGGCAGTAGAGCACGGTGGGATTTGGGGGGGAGGGTGATCGTAGATAGTGGTGACTCCGGAGGGATAAAGTTTTGTAAGATGGGAGGATAAACTGCTCGGATAGATAGATTGCTAATGAAGGAATGATGTGCATAGACAGAAAGTTTAGACTGCCAGGTATTTGTGTGCATAATATGGTAAGTTTGGGCAAAATATTGTATGAGGACATTCAGTGAATCGTATCAGGCAGATTTTCGACAAACATGCTAATCTCGACAATGATAGCGATATCTCCATCACGTTAACATTATACGGTGTCTTTAGCCGCTTTGACTCGTCTTGCAGTACTCTGCCGGTGCAATAATGATCAACGTCCTTCGGCACCTCAATTTAAACCACCTTTTTTGGCAGCATAGCGCACTGATTTCTAACGACCAGGCCATGCTCTTTCGCCCCTCCGGTCCCTAAATTGTTGGAATTCATGCCCTCCATTCTTGTCATGAACTTTGCTCGGCGAGTCTGAGATGACCTCAAGGCTGGTAGTCCACCTTATTCTGGCTGCCTCGAGTGGTATTGCATCTTCTTCAGCCAATGAAGGTATAGACAAACTCAGGTTTGTCCTTGGCCCTACCAGAGGTCGTTGTTGAGTATATGACAGCTGATATTGATATTGTGTGAAGCGGTCGTTGAAGGAGCGTCGCCCTTTTCGACAGAATTCATAGACACTTCGTGACAAGGCGAGATTTGCTGCGATGATGCCTATGTTCTGTTCTGCTCTATTAAGCTGTTAGTGCTTGCCTTATAATGTTTTAGCGGTCCCCTTACACTGCCCAATCGGATATTGGTGTCGCGGCCCCTTGGTATGGTAGTCAGCTTCGCGGTTTATTTACCCATCAGACTTTCGAGCTCGCTTACATGTTACATCTTTCGATTCATTGTCTGGCGTGAGAACAGCTCTGACCGCTGCGCATGTAGTGGCCCTGTTTGTCACATTTGTAAACGTCCGAGTTGTATCAACCGGTCAAGTTCACTTACAGAATACCAAGACTCATGAGCCCAGCAATAGCCACCTTCAAGCGATTGGGTATTCGCACCTTCCAAAGGACCACAACGGGAAGAATAGTGCAGCATACGTCAGCGAAAAGGTTGTAAGCTAATCCTGGTCAATGCCATTTGCAGTGTCTGGATACGGATATGCCTTACTAACTTGAGCCCATATCGCATTACCATAAACCGTCGGTTCCCAGCATGATCCAAGAGGGCTCATGCGATCCCAATTGCGATATATCGGTCGACATTGCGCGAATAATATGATTAAGCACGTTTCTGCTGTGATGAACAATCCCGTCATGAGAGCGTACAGCGACCATTTGAGCCATCCTGTCTTCTTGATGCGTAGGATGTAAAGGCAAATGGAGACTTTTGTCAGACTATTGGTCAGATACAGAAAGATCTGTGTGACAAAGGACCACTTCAGGATATCTTGGATCTGCTTAGGAGTGAGGTAGACAATGTGGCGGCCATAGCCAGAGTGATATTCGAGGCCGTTGAAGATTTCGCCGGTTATGAGGAAGAATGTGGCAGCGCTAATGACGAAGTCGTCCCAGCTCAGCTGTCGACTCAGGCCCCTTACTGTGACTCTAATGATAGTCGTAGCTGTGGAAATGAAACCTAAGATTCCGCAAGGACAACGAGGGTGGCGCCCCTGTTGACGTCGCCGTCGGAAGGAAGCGGAATTTGCGCTTGCGCTGCCATTGAATATCGCGCAGTCTCCTAGTCGATAGTCTGGCGATGCAATTAGATTCAAGTTCCAGAATATGAGTGTCTGTCGAGACCTAGAATAGCACCCATCCTTGGATGAGGTAGACAGATATGGGTAAGTGACGTTGCTCCAGGATTGCTGCCACGTAGGAAAACTCGCAAATGCATAATGACAAAAGAGGTGTAGGAGGAGCGCAGGCTGCTTCGCTCATCCATTGCCGTAAGCGTGTTAGTTTTAGGTGTAGCCACTGCAAGTCCAACGGGTTCCTCGTAAGAACGCCAAGGGCATGACGTCAAGCCACCCCTCCCACGAAGGAATGAGGGTGGACAGCAAGCTGCATAGATGTAGATGTAGGAAGATGATACGGTCGAATGATGGTGCCGATCATGTCTACAGGCGATTTGTCCACTGGTGGCAGATAATGCCTCAGACGATCTTGTTTCAGATGGGGGCGAGCGGGCCGACTGACTTGCAGCAGCCAGTGTCATAGCTGAGAATGTAGCACACCATCATTTTACTGAGTCAAAATGTGCAGGCATCGATCGGCATTTCTAGAATGTAATGTGGTGAGAGAAGCGGGATGAATCTAAGAAGACAGGTCCAATCCAACCCCGCCAAAGCACCCTTTATTTCATGCAATGAACGGAATCCTTCAAAACAATCCTGTTTGCATTGCATCCGCACTGTGCTGAGACATCATTCGCAACTCTGCATCTGCTATCCCGTCATCCTCTTACGACAGAAGTACTTTATGGCACCCTCAGAAGAGAAAGAAGATGGGTATATCCTGAATAGAGATTGGCGGGCAATGTCAAGGTACTCAAACATCTGAGCTGCAGTCTTGCGGCACAGGCATTCAACTCACGTATTCTTCAACAGGCTCAATCATCGCCACCTGCTATTCAAAATGACGCAAGGCTATCTCAAGCATCCCAATGTGGACATCGGGCCCGATGCAGAATAGCGGACATTGGGACGGGCACATGGTGCACACCATCCCAATAATCGAGGAAGAAAGCGGCAACTTACACAACATTCAGCATTTGGCCGATTGATTTGCTGAGCGAGCTTCCATTCAAGGTTCACATTGACGCTATCGACGTTTCCTCTGCCCAATTCCCACCGCGCGGGTGGCTACCTGAAAATATTCAAATCATAGAGCATGACGTGTTTCAACCGTTCCCAGAACACATGATTGGGCAATACGATCTCGTCCATATTCAAAACTTTCTGTGCATCTGGCGCTCAGATAAATCGGAAGCTCTACTTCAGAATTTGATCTCGCTCCTGAGTAGGTCAAGGTCTTTATTATCAATACATTATATTCAGCTGCAACGTGGGGCCATTCATTACACATCTGACAACTGACATAGAGCCAACGGGCTATATTCAATGGACTGAGCAAGATGTCATACTTCTCCGTGTCCTTCGAGCTGCAGAAGCTTCAGTACAGACTGACTTCGCAGCTGAGCAAATGATCGAATGGTTCTTGAAACCGCGGGAAGATATTGAGTTCAGGTACGCCTCGTGTCTCTGAATTCCGCAGTAAGCCGTAATTGGGAAGGAATCACTGATGCGGCAAAGCTGGATATCGAATCTCGATAACGTTCTCAAAAGCAAGCATCTTGAATCCGTAGCATTTGATCGTCAACAAGTGGTGGAGGCCCACCAGATGTTTCACAACCTCGCCTTCCTTGAAACATACGTCGAATTCATTTCCAACTTCAGTAGAGTCGCAAAAACAACAGAAGAAAAAGAGAGGGCTAAGAAGCTCAAAAATCTAGAGCGGCAAGCATCGGAGGAGTTGCTCAATGGAATTGGCCTTTATTGCGAGCTTGTGACTGCAGTCGCTCGCAAACCTTCAACAGGGTAACAGCGCAACCTTTAGGCTTTCGTCAGTGATTGGCCATCACAGGTACTCAGGTGTCGTATTACCGGCTCAAAGGATGCCATGAATTTGGCGAGGTTGACTAACATTGCATTCAGCTGCGCCGCTATTTTTGCTCATCGATGCAGGGTCAACGGTGGATTATGAGATCATCCGTAAGGCAGCCTAGTACGCTCCTCAGCAGGGCGAGGAACAACTTAAAAAGCGGTGCGATCTCAGACAGAGACTTCAATCCGCACTATTTTATTTTCCCATTACGCATCATCATGCTTGCTTCAACACTGCTTCCAAAGCTATCACTAGCAACAGAATTCACTCTTCCGTCTGTCTTTGCTCTTTGTGCTTGTGTTGTAACCATTTTTCTGCTTCTTCCCCTCATATACAATCGTTATTTCCACCCCTTGCGCAAATTCCCAGGCCCTTTCTGGGGCAGTCTCATGGACGTATATCACACTTATCTAATGTGGCGGAAGTCCAGCCATACCGAGCAGCTGGCCCTTCACAAAAAACATGGTCAGTCTTGTTGCTACTGTTTCCCCAGTTCAATGCCTGCATAGTCAAAGCTTATCGCTCAACAGGGCCGGTAGTCCGCTTGACTCCTAACTTACTCACTCTAAGCGATCCTTCTCTGGTCCCGGAGCTCTACCAAAGCCACACGGACAAAACATCATTTTATTGCCCGGGTATTATGGGGGAGAACCCACCTTTGCTGCAGATACAGGCGGAGAAAGCGCATAATGCGAGGCTTAAGACGCTGGCTCCCTCTGTAAGCTTGACAACTATAATTCTAATCGGAATAATCTCATGCAGTCATTAGTATTCCGCCGAACGCATGAGAATGCTAGAAGACGTGATGGACGAGCGCATCGAATTTCAAACGCAAGTCTTGGAATCACGATCTGCGCAGACTGGAAAGGCTGTCGATGTAGCCGAATATAATAGGTACGTCAAGTCACTTGTCCATCTATAGCACCCTTGGCCTCGATATTCTCCATGTCCAGCAGGCGCAACTTGTCCCCAACTTACATATGAGGGCGCTGATAATGTTTACAGGTGGTATGTGTACGACACGGTGACTCAACTAATCTATGGCACACCTGTCGGCATGGTTAAGGCCGGTCGCGATGTCGACAAGCTAATCGGCGAATGGCACAAGATGTTTACCCTCGGCGGACTTCTAGCTACGCTCCCCTGGCTCATCTACCTCATCATATCCAATCCTCTCCTCAAGCCACTTTTCATGCCCTCTCACACAAACCCAACTAAGAAGGGGTCCGATCACGTCATCTCTGTACGTCCACCCACGAGCTCAAGATCAAGTCAATCGTCTAATAGAAGCACACCCTAACCATGTGCCCAGTCGCACAAGAAAATGTTCGACCATCGCCTCTTGAACCAGCAACTAGCCCACCCAGGCAACATCTTCGACAGGTCCCTCACTTCCCCTCTCATCCCTCCGAACCCCACAAACTAATCCAACCCCTGCAGCCTCATGACCTCCTGCAACCCTACCTCTACCCCAACCGGGCTAGCCGACGCCCGCCGTGAATGCTTCCTTCTCACCGTCGGCGCCCAAGACACCACCTCCGCCTTCATCTCCTCGCTGCTGCATCTCCTCCTCACCCAC
>JAABUP010009520.1_pt1 | contig 11887 bp, 11 predicted proteins | sample 5559201 | NCBI WGS metagenome assembly JAABUP01 (sample SAMN10711887, study PRJNA513373) | rock metagenome | isolation source: Antarctica rocks | place: Antarctica | reverse complement strand
ATAGTGCATTCAGTACAATTTTGTTCAATTCACATACTTAAATAATAAGTGACAGACCTTAAGTCTGTCATGTTAAAGGTTAAATTCAGCTTGTTTTTAACACACTGAATGACTGACTTGTTGCTATCAATAAGAAGTAGGTTGTCAATGTAAACAGTGATAGTAATGCTGTTCTTTAAAAAGATACTGTAATTCAGTTCTGAACATCAGAACCTCAGCAAAATAAGATGATTGAATAAAGTCTTATATTATAGATAAGATGACTGTTTTAAATTATAAAGAGCCTTGTTTAGTAATGCAATCTTATTAAATAGTCTGTAATTATGCAGAAGTTTAACATAGATAATCTGATCAATAGAACTGTAAAGAAAGACTGTAATAACATTTATTTAATCTGTCTTAAGATTGAAATGTGTCACTAGAACAAACAGAGCTTTATATGTCTGAGATTTAATCATTAAGACAAATGTCTGATTGTAATTAACATCAAACTGCTGCTTATATTTCTTAACAACTCAGCAAGTCTTATAGTGAATAATTTGATCATCAGCACTGTGTTTAATCTTGTATATTTACTGACTTTGTAGAACATGCTAATTCTGTAAATTAGTCATCACATTTCACATGTTATTATGCTTAAGTGAGTATATTTTCTTCTTCATAGCTTTCTTTCACTTATTGCACAAAGACAAGTCTGTAGTTTGCTTATATGTAGTAGGTTTAATAATATCATTCATAAAGACAGCAGCATATACATATAAAATATGTGCTTCTGAGTTGTCATCAAAAGAAGTAGAAATAATAGATGATGATTAAAAGTTAAAAAGTGAAGAATAATTGATATTGCTGAATGAAGTCAGTGAGAAAGAATTTACAGAGAGATATTAAACAGACACTGTGAATTCTGCTGTATCAGATGTAACAAATACATCATTAGTATGAAGACTTTGAAAACACTGTAGTAATGAATGCTGTTAAGTTAATGAAATAATAACTGATGTAATGAGCAAAAAAGCTGATAAAGAAGATAATGAAGATGTTTAAGACATAGAAGTAAAGACTCTTTCTGAAACAGAAGAAATAACAAAAATAACAGAAATAATTGAGAACTTCTTCTTGCTGTTAATCTGTAAGTTAGTCATGTTCTCATATGCTTTTATACTCTCATTAATAAAGCAATTGTGAACCTGTAGAACTCTTTTTGATTCAGGGTTTCAGACATGATAAATGAAGTCATTGACAGTGTTTAAATAACAACACTTTAAACTTCTGTCTTTAAACTTAGCTCTTTGTTAATGACAATTCTTAAAAATATATGTTCATGCAGTTATATTAAAGATACAGAGCCTGTTAAGATTCAGTTTTTTGTCAGTTCATGCTTCATAAAGTGTCTTATTCTTAAGACATTAAGTAAAGAAACAATTCTTAAAAAAGACAGCTGTTTTAATGACTTCAGATTATAAGAAAGAGTTCATGTTACTATTCTTAAACATAGCCCTAGTCAGTTCACAAATAGTGCAGTTAACCTGCTCAGAAATGTTATTCTTCTCAGAGAAGTATGTTATTATAAGTTCTTAAATAATGCTTTAAGAACTCAATCAGTTCTTAAGATTAAGGTGTTTGTGTTTATAATTGATATGAAAATGACTGACAGAAAGATTCAGAAGATGGGTTTTTATAGTAATAATAAAGGTCTTAATGTGCTTAGCAGTTTGTTTCTTTTTCTTCATAAAGTACATTCAAATGAACCTGATATAGTCATTGATAAGAGTAATAAAGTACTTTGAACTGTTGTATGTGATAGATGTAATGAGATCAACAATATTTAAATAAATAAGGCTGAGAATTTGAGTGACTGACTTAATTAAAGTGTTATAAGAACAATGTGTCTGCTTAACTTTCATACATGCTTTGTAGATGTTCTCACAATGAAGATAGAGTAGATCAGTAAGATTCATGCTGTCAGTCATTTTAGCTAAATGTTTAATGTTAGCATGATTAAGATGCTTTAAACAACAGTGTTATGTTTTAAATGAAATCTTAAAATCTCTGTTTACAGCAAATGTGTAAAACTAAGATGAATCATTAAGATGTAGCTGAAATAGTCTGTTGACTTTCAGAGCATGTTTAATGATATTATCATTGTAATGTAAGATGCAGTCAGTTATGTTAAAGATGACATTGTCAGACTGTATGCAGTGATCAGAAATGAGGTTAGCTGATAAAGAAGAAGCATGCATAACATTATGAAGAACAATCTTCTGTATGTTACTGTCAGAGCATACTAAACACAGTGAAATCATATTCTTTTCAATGATCTGAACAGATTTATTGACTGTTTTCAATGACTGAACAACAGATTAATAGCTAAAAAAGAACTTCTGTGTAGAACATAGATGATTAAAAGCTTCAGTATTGATTATTCAGACACTCAGAGAGCGCTGACTGACAACTGATATAAAGTTAAGTGTAGATGTACTAGACTTCATATTTGAGAATGATTTGAAGATTAAATTAAAAGTTGAGTTTGAGTTTAATGTAAAATTATCATCAGATTTATCACTGAATTCATCAGACTTTTCATTCTTCTTCTTTTTAGTTATTTTAAATTTCTTCTTCTTATGCAGATATTTGTTTCAACACATGAGTTTTTCATGATCTGTTCTTTTACAATAAGAACATTGTTTAAAGAATGTAATGTTATTACTGTAAAAAGTCATGATGACAGAGAACTTAATACTGTCAATTTAAGACTTGTTGATGAGTTCAGTCACTAAAGCATTAAAGAAAAAAACATAAACTTAAACAGTCTGTCATTTAGCTGTAGTAAATGTGTTAAATGAGGATTTTAGATTGTTTAAAAAGACTGTGAGTATAATTCAATCTGAAAAGATAAAGTTCATCTCTTTTAAATGTAACAACAACATCTTAATCTGTTTAACATAATTCTTTACTGATTTACAGTTGTTATAGTAATGAGAAAGAAGGCTAGTAAATGTTAAATAACAGACATTAAATCTCAGAACTTTATATAACTTATTTAACTTCAATTTTATAAAACAGACATTAAGGTTCTTAATAAATCTCTTAAAGCTGTTTATACAGCTGAGTGCAATAGTAACACATGCCTTGCTGTTGTTTTTATTTCAGAATAGATGAAAGAAAGTGATTAATGATTTAAAGAGAATCTTAAATGAAGGTTCAAAACTGAAAAGAGAAGATGATTCAGCAAAAGTGCTGTTAACTATTTTTTAAACATCTTTGTTCATAAGAACATACTTAATATTGACAGTTCAGAAAGCATAATTGCTCATATTGATGAGTTTAACTATAAAATGAATGTTGTTGTTTAAGAAAGTCATGTCATCAACTAAATGTGATGTAATTGTAATTAATGAATGAAAAAAGGCTATAAATTAAGAACAGTGAGATAAAGACTGTCAGAATAAAGACAATTAAAATGTTCTAAATGTATAGTGTTAAACTTATAATCTGTTAAAAGTAATAAGATCAGAATAAATGTTATTATATTGCTTAAATTGCTACAATAATATCTAGCTAAGTTTTATGTGTGTTGAGGTTATGTAACCTCAAAACAGAACCTAAAATAGTTTGATGCAGAACTGCACAATTTTTAACATAATGTTATATAAAGATGACTGATTTTAAATTACAAATTAATAATTGTAAGTTAATGATTTATATAAACAGTACTATTAAATCATTAAGATTAATTTCATTTAAAGTGAATGTAAAAGCTAAAGACTACTTAAGTAAAAAACACTGATTATATATATATATAAAAGTGTCTTTTTAATTCTGTAATTTAGCTTATAAGATAATAATAACAGTAAGGTTATATGTAATTTAATAAGTTACATTTAAAGTTAGTTAACTAATTTATAACAGTTATGTAATTTAATAAGTTACATTTAAAGCTAGTCAGCTAATCTACTATATTTTAAACTTATAATTAGTTATAAACACATATACAGTAAAACCAGAAAACATCTTACTTTACAGTAATTGTAAGTCTTAAAAATTAAATCTGTAAGTATTTATTAAATGTTTGTAACTGACTTTTTCATTAAACATCTAATGTAAAACATGATTATATGTTGAATTTGTTTGTTGTTAACTCAGAAGAAGAGCACAAAGTTAAGAGAGTGATGACATAAGCAGGTCACGGTACTGTCTTTTGTTTCAGCAAAAGTGTGTAGTACAATATAGATGTACAATTAAATAAAGTGTCACAGACTCGCTTTAAGCACGCTTTATAGCATTGACGGATAGACCTATAAGCTCTACCCAAGAAGCATTCGTTGTGGGTCTTCAATGAACTGCTTGACCTGAATCGCAGAGCCGTGATTAGCGATGTCTTGAAATGTCTGGCATCAATCTCCCTACCTTTACTAGGAATGTCACAGCCTCTCTACCATCGAGGAGACGATGATCGTAAGTGAGAGCGAGGTACATCATCTGTAGGGTCAATAAGCAAGCTTGTAGGTATCTGTGTCAGACAGCTTACCGGCCTGATTTCCACCTTGCCGTTGATCGCCACAGGCTTGTCTTTTAGCGCGTGCAAACCCAATACGCCTAGGAATGGTGAGTAAACCCCTTGTTCCGCCGATTGAGGACCTCACCTGTCTGGGGTAAATTGATGATCGGAGTACCCATTAATGATCCGAAGACCCCTCCCTAAGTCGCACCGGGTATAAGTCTTGGCGCTCAAGCAAAGCATGTCGAGGGGCAGACTCACATTGCTGATTGTGAACGTGCCGCCGGCCATATCCTCAATGGTCAATTTGTTGTCACGAGCCTGCGGAGAAGTAGTCAGAACTGACTGCATGTTCCTGTAAGATGAAGCATGTAACCTTCTTCCCTAACTCCCCAATAGCTTGTTCAATGCCAACCATGTCAAGAGATTCTGCGTTCCGGACCACCGGTGTCACAAGGCCCTTCTCTGTAGCTACCGCAACACTGATATCCACGTAATCTCTGTATACAATGGTGTCACCGCCATTAGGTCCTTCGATAGAAGCATTGGCCGCAGGGATATCCTTCATTGCCAGTATACAAGCGCGCGAAAAAGCGCTCATGAAACCCAGCTTAATGCCGGTCTTCTTGAGCACCTCGTCTTTGTAAAGCCTTCGAAACTCCATCAAAGAGGACATGTCAACTTCGTTGAAGGTCGTCAAAGACGCCGCAGTGTTTTGGGACTGCTTCAGACGCTCTGCTATTCGTAGGCGCATCCTGTTCATTTTGACCTGTAGAATGTAATCAGCAAACTCTGCTCAGAAATCACCAAGAGTCGTTCTGGTCCATACGCGGCGTTCTTCCCTGCTGCCGAAGGGTGCTTCAGACTTCTTCGACTCAGAAGGCTTTGGTGGAGGGGTATCCCTTTTAGGAGGTTCCTGCCTTGGAATTTCTGGCTTCTTCTCCTGCTTTGTCGGATCTGGCTCCTTGTGCTGCGGAGGGGAAGGAGGTGGTGTAGGCGATGGACGCTCCTGTTGGGGCTTGCCTTCTCCTTTCGAAAGCTCAGGATCGGATGACGTGGGCTGTTCTTTAGACGCAGGGGCTTTAGGTTCTTGACCACCCTGCTCCTTCTCCCCACTCTGCGGTGCACCTCCAAGCTCCATTTTCACCAGATCCTGCCCTACGGTGACAGTGTCTTCTTCGTTCGCAAGAAATTCCTTGATGGTGCCAGCCTCGGGCGCATTGACTGCAACATCTATCTAAGGGAGTGGCAGTTTCAGCAGAGAGCCTGGGAGTGATGACTCAGGTACATTACCTTGTCGGTCTCAATGGTCGCTATCTCCTCGTCTTGCTCAACGTAGTCCCCAACCTCTGATACTTAGGTCAGCAGTCGAGAGGCGCTACATGACAGCCTTGCCTATCGAGGACGATGCTAAGATCATCTTACGTTTTGACCATTGCTTCAGGGTTCCTTCTGATATTGATTCGGCCATCTCGGGTACCTTGACGACTTTGTCCGCTGAAGGTTCAATCAGTGTGGTCCTTGCCACATACTTGATGTTTTGGAAGGATAGACACCGTAAGATCGTTGCTGCACCACCAAGCTCATCCAAGAAGCTGCGAACACGGCCCTTTGGTTCCTGTAATATAATTAGCACCTTGGGTTGGGATGGCCTCGGCGGCGAGTCTGGTTGAGTGTTACTTAGGATAGGCAATGAGCAACGCTGACGCTGCAGCCGTCCGATTATGCGAAAAGCCCCGTTGGCCTAGCGATTTCAATTGCCAGGTTCGGTGTAAATTGGATCGTAGAGCTCGAGGCAACATGCTTGTCCGCGAAGGTAAACCCGGTGGTATAGCTTGGCGAAGACATCGTTGACTTGCCATGTTGTTTTGTGATCAGGTCCCTAGAATCACAGTGACAAGAAATCATAAAAAGGGAACGCAGTCGAAGTACCGTGATAGTGACTAGAACGTAGGTATTTGCTGGGAGTTGCGGGTGAAGTGACCAGGGTTGCTAGCTACACGTAATTTTTGTGTTTTGATACGGATCAACCCTGGACGTGTAAAATAGCATCTCGAAGCTGCCATATCAGAACTATGCTATGTGACCATGCAGAATTGTAGTCTAGCTTCAGATCTCTCATGTGACATCTTAACTGAATCTATTACTGATTCCCTCATAGCATTGTTGACTGGACCGAGCAACAACAGAACTTGAAAACTGCATATAATTACACGTATTATGTAAACGCCGACGACGCCTGCAAACAGTTCATACGGAACCGAGCTAGGTAAGGTGGACCGAACTCGTACATGTACTCTACTTCGTACCAACATCGTCGCCAACACTCTGGTTGCGCACCGTGACTACAGAGCTATTACGACTTGGAGGGGATCAGAGACAGACTTGGCATCAGTCCCACACTCGTCGGTGTCAGCCCTAATCCGCCGCTACGAAGGAGTGAGTTGGGCGATCCAGAACTCCCCATCATGGCAAGCAAACAGGCTGTCTCGTGCGTACTATCGGCAAACGTACTCCAAGAGGGAAATTATGACTGACTCTGTTGCCAGCTCTCTCTATCGACGATCCCTCAAGCTGGCGCTGGACTGGGCTGTTCACCGGTATCTTTGGCGTGGACAAGCCATATATATCAGATCGTTATTTGAAGCGAAAAAGGACGTCCGAGACCCACGGCAGCAGAGGGTATGTTACAGTAGCTGATCGCAAACGCTTGCTTGCTGAACTGTCGTCGTTACTAGGTCCTGTTTCAGGAAGCGGAGAACCTGTTGGAGAGATGGAAGCATCCTGATCCTTACCGTGCACCAACTGCTCCAGGGGGTAATCGCTCCTGCTCTCTCTTGGTGATTGTGACACATCTGATGATGCATAGGCTCCAAATACGAGAGGAACATTCCTGCACCAATACTTGACCGTGTGTACAAGATTCCATGGCGCGGAATTGACAACATGCTTACGGTGTACCGCAGCTCCTCCTCGCATGACACTGTAAAACTGTAACAGTCCAGATGGATTGACGGACAATGTTGCTCTCGAAGAAAGTGTATATCGAAGGCGATGCTGGTTTTAGTCGCATCGAGGGTAATATTCTTCGCCAGGTCGGAAGATCAGAGCACTTTCGAGTACAGGATGCCAAAATCAAGGGGTGATGCTAGACAGACATGCTCCGTAACGCGACTTCTCAAGAGTGAGCCATGGTCATTGAGGGGATCGTTCTATTGCGATGCCGGGTTAGAATCCACAGACGGCTAAGCAGTACTGTATACAAAGAATGCAAGCAAGAGCCTCTAGATAATCACACGCGCAAGCTGCCGCTGTCATTCAGCTCTCAATCTTGACTGGCCTAAGTTTGCGTAGATTGGAGCACAACAACTGAAGCCAGCGCGATAACATCTTAGCAGTAAACTTCTGAGGATTCGCACTGCCACCATGATGCTTGTACTAGTTGAAGGTACGCATTTCAAAGACTTGAGACGACCTGTTATCAGATTCTCAAGTATCGCCATTGCCATGGACTTAATGTACAACCCTAGTGCATAGGAAAAGCCGTATCCCCGGTTCCCAACCGAGACCCCATTATCGCGTCAAAGAACAAAGCACCAGAAGCCCACGCCGGAAGCAAGAGAAACCGCTTATAGCTCTTGACTGGCAGTCTTCCCACCCTTGGCCGTTTTCTTGGGGAGGAGGTCTAGTAAGGAACCATTAGAGTGAATCCCAAGAAGTTGCCATGCAAAATCATCAACTTACTTTGGTGGATATTCGGAAGAACACCGCCCTGGGCGATTGTGACATGCCCCAAAAGCTTGTTCAACTCCTCGTCGTTGCGGATTGCGAGCTGCAGATGACGCGGAATGATGCGAGTTTTCTTGTTATCGCGAGCAGCATTTCCGGCTAATTCGAGAATTTCGGCTGCGAGGTATTCAAGTACGGCAGCGAGATACACCGGCGCACCTGGGAGAAAAGAACACGTCAGAGACGCGTGCCTCTAGAAGCAGGTTTAGACTTACCGGCACCGACACGCTGAGCATAGTTGCCCTTCCTCAGGAGACGGTGTACACGACCGACGGGAAATGCCAAACCTGCCTTAGAGGAACGGCTATTGAATCAAATGGATTAGCACTTTCGAATTCAGCCCAGGAGAAATCAATGTGAAGTTGAGAGCAAGTCAAGCTTTGAGTAAGGAAAGGCGATGTTAAGGTGAGAGCATGGGTGAGACTCACGATTGCGCGTTCTTGCTACCGCTGGCCTTGCCTCCAGATTTGCCTCCAGTCATTTTGATGGATTTTGATGGATTTTGATGGTAAATTGACACAAAGATTGAAGCCGAGTGTTGATGGAGGTAATGTGTGTGATGACTGCGGCGCAATGTGAGATTGTTCGATACTACGTTGAAGATGGATGAAAGGGGAGAAGCTTGTTGAGTTGGGTTGCTGACGGTATTTGAGCAGCTTCGTAGTCTCGGTCACGTTGTTGCGAAATCACACACCTAACCCTTAGGCGTGACTTAAGGAATTGGTGAATGCAGGTAGTGTTGTTGCGGATCGGTTAAGGTGGGCGCGCGTAAAGTTGATTCGGGTGTGAGTCCTACCAACTATAAAGCTCATCAACCCGCCAGAATTTTGCTCGTCACTACTACATCTGTTTGACTTGATCAACGAAACTCTCCACAACCATCTCCAACTTTACTCTTACACTGCACCAGGTGTCTCTTACGACTTTTTTCTCACCAAATCCCACCCTTCTTCGATATTCGTCAAATTATCAAAAATGCCTCCCAAAGCTGCTGAGAAGAAGCCTTCCACCGCCGGCAAGGCACCAGCTGGCAAGGCCCCCGCAGAAAAGAAAGCCGAGGCTGGCAAGAAAACCGCCGCGGCGCCTGGTGATAAGAAAAAGAGGACCAAGACTAGGAAGGAGACGTACTCGTCCTATATCTACAAAGGTATGGTTTGCGCACTCTTTTGCCTTCTGTCGCGTCGTTTGATGAGTTATTGCGATCCAATATGTCCATAGTGTTCTGTGGCTTCAAGTCACGTCGCGTCCCGTTTCCCGTTCTCATCATGGATTGACACTGTAACAATGCTGACGCGTCTTATTGTGCTTTAGTTCTCAAGCAGGTCCACCCTGACACTGGCATTTCCAACCGCGCCATGTCCATCCTGAACTCCTTCGTCAATGGTAAGCTAAGACAACTTCAAAATCATATTTCGATATTAATTTGCTTTAGACATCTTTGAGCGCGTCGCCACCGAAGCGTCCAAACTCGCCGCGTATAACAAAAAATCCACCATCTCGTCCCGAGAGATCCAGACCTCGTGAGTCAACCTCGTGGCCCTCAGTGTTATCATGGGATACTGACGTCTGGTACCTAGTGTGAGACTCATTCTGCCCGGTGAACTTGCAAAGCACGCGGTCTCGGAAGGCACCAAGGCAGTCACCAAATACTCCTCATCCACAAAATGAACGTATCATTGTATCATCAAGCTGCCTATCTCTTCAGCCGGCCTCTAAGGAATTGATCTGGTGGTGCTTGGATTGAGCGAGATGGGCGGGTCTTCCTCAGGTGTTATGCGGTTTTTTCTAATGCGTTATGGACTGGCTTTGTTATCCGGGGCAACATGTCACCATGGTTTGCGTTCGAGGGGGGTCATCAGGTTGTACAATACAGATCTCAACGAAGCAATCGAAGGTTATTTGTCAGCTTGGATTTGCGCCACTCAGACCCATTTGAGGGGACCTCGTTCAGAGCATGAAATCTACGTGGTTGTTCGATGTAATGTTCAAGCAAACCCGGACGTTCTCCAGGTTCGGCTGAAATCTCCAGTCCAGACACGCAGCAGAACTTAGTAGATTCATCAGAAGATGTAGAAGAATCTCCAACCCTGATCATATGTCGCGTATCAAGATTAGAATGTTCGAGCCATTGTGCAACCTAAACATCCAGAACGCTACGTGCACGGCCATCGAGATGCAAGTACAATCATGCCAGCTCTACCGGCGGCGGGACTCCCAGGTTGTGCTGCCTTACCCCAGAGAAGAGCGCAGGGGAGCTTAACTCCCGGACTCCCCAGTCAAGTCATCATCGTCATCATCAAAGGCCTCGACCTCATCAACGGCCCCCTCTCTTTCCGACCCGTGACCGTGCATTGAGGGTGCTTTATCTGCAACGTTGATGATCGCCTTGCCTTGCACATGACTCACGCTTTGCCTCCACGCTTTCCAATCATCCTCGTCTCGAATGAGGAAAGCAATCAGCATACTTGGGTCCATCTCCTTGATGTGCAGCCTCCGTAGCCTTCGCGTGTGGCATGAATCGATGTCTTCCGTAGAGTACAACGCCGGTCTGTCGTGCAAGGGAAGGGCTGGACGCGTATGATGGGGATCGAGGTAGAAGAAGTAAGGACCTTGTACCCCAACAAAGTAATGCGATGACGATGGACGGCCTCTATATCATTCAATCAGTCTACCTCAAGGGGAGAACACACGCCGCCAATGAACCTTACCCTGCAATGCCAACAGACTGTGGCAACTGTAAGGAAGCTTTCAGGGCTTCCCAATAGACTGGCGTGACTCGATCTATGCCTAAGCGGATGCCAACCAGGACAAGCGTTGGCCGAAAGCCTTGAGCCTCGGCTGTTGCCACCTGCATGAAGCTGTCTTCATAGACGTCGGAGCCATCGCCAGTAATATAAACATTCAGACCAGTCCTCCGATATTCGTTCGATAGGGCTCTATTGATCGTCAGCGGAAGCGCATGGTACGGGATGACTTGGACCGACTGGATGCATTGTGCCGTTGCTGAGGGACCGAACCACTCTCCGGGATGCTTCCCACAAGCTGACGCACCATGGCTAACGAATTGATGTATTGAGAATGGTGCCTTGGGGTCATCAGCGAACAACGAAAGCACGCGGCGTTCCTCGTCTGCGCGGGTTCGCCTTCTCCAGCCTGCACCAGCATCAGTTCTGCGCAGTCGAATGAAGCACCTGTGCCTGTGTTTGTATACCTCTCCCAAGGTTCAGCATGACGAGCGCATTGGCGAGCAAGCTCTGTCCTGACCGTATCATACATCCCCACCCTGCATCCGTTGTGAAACCTGCTTGATCAACCAGCTGGCTCCTTAGCCGGACGGAGAAGCTCATAGCGGAGGAGGCATCCGAATCCTGTGACCTAGCAATGGGTGGGAAGTTCGAACGATAAGTGAGCCAAACTTTTGATTCGAAGTCGTCCAAGAACAATGACGGCCACGCTCCATCTGTTTCCGCTTTTCCGACAGCTTCATCATTTGCCAGACCTCTGTCGGGATAGCTACTTGTATTACTGTCGGGTCCTGGAAATCCCACCGTTGGTGATGAGTTTGTTGGTCTTGGTTGGCTTTCGCTGGCGAACGCTGAC
>JAABUP010009519.1_pt1 | contig 11888 bp, 18 predicted proteins | sample 5559201 | NCBI WGS metagenome assembly JAABUP01 (sample SAMN10711887, study PRJNA513373) | rock metagenome | isolation source: Antarctica rocks | place: Antarctica | reverse complement strand
TATTGAAGCCTGGACCGAACTCTCAGACCTATATCTTTCGCAGAGCCTTCATGCCCAGGCAATATTTTGCCTTGAAGAGGTTCTGCTAGTGGCTCCGAATGCCTGGAATGTACCACTACCAGAAGCTCATTATAATTTGCACAAGCTGATTGTGGAGTGACAGATACACGCTCGACTGGGCGAGGTGCTGTATATCGTGGCGACAAATGGCAGTGAAAGCGCTGAGGGCAGAATACTTGCAGAGGCAATGAGGCGGTTCTGCAGAAGCATTGAGCTATGTGATGATTATCTTCGAGGTTACTATGGGCTTAAAATGGTACGTTACAGCAGTCCCAAGTGCAGCATTATAGACATTAATGGAGGCTGGCAGACCTCAGACCGAATGTTGTCAGCATTACTTGAGGATGGCAAGCCCACAGGACAGCTGGCGTCCTTTGATAATGGCGAGCTTCCACTTCCATCCACAGCAACTGTACGGGAATTGAATGTGCAAGCAACGTCCAAGCTTGCTCAAATTACCCAGCGAACGACCGAATATGGACATAATTATGCAGGGATGGTTGCAGCAAAGGACCTGCTCGACAGGAGTACTCAGACCAGGCAGCGATAAAATCTGAAAGTCTAATAGAATCTTCATGTCCGGGGACACATTGCCAGACCGCTCCGATCGAATGAGCTTGGGCTGTATTGAACTTCAGCGCCAGACTGACTCCAAGGCCATGCCAGCCAGCAGCACCATGATGGAGCTGCTAGCAACAAACACTGATTGGAGCACTCAGCATCGGGCACCAGATTAGGCAGCAGTGATCATCGCATTGGAGAATCAACGACATGGGAACGTTGTCGTTGAATTGCAGAATCGCTGAATATGCTCATCAGCAGACAGAATTGTTCGAGACACTGGGTAAAGTACTCATTGGGATCAATTCTTGTCCATAGTCACAGTAATAGTCAAGTGCCGCTCGCATGGCTGTAAGACTGTGCGATCCCTACGAAGCGAAAGAAGATGGAAGTAGCTGGCTTTTTTTCTTGCCCATCATTTCGGATGAAGACAATGACGAGAAACCCACCAAATTTGTAGAATAGCCCTAAACGTTATGTCCTTGATCTGGAGAGATGGTTAGTGACGTTACATTGCTGTACCTGTGTGGCAGGCTAGAGCTGTACCAGTTTAGATGAAGGGTAAGGCACTTGAAGGTGTGGTGGTCACCAATTGGCAATCGATTCGGGCAACAAAGCTGCATGAAGCCCCCACCATCAGAAACAGATTGCCGCCAAAACCACCTTGATTTGCTGTCATTCACTGCGTGCAATAATACCTGGATATAATCACTCACCTCACTGCAATTCTTCACATTCTGTCGCCCCAACAACACTCAAACAGTCGGTCTCAACTACTCCCTTTCATTGCGCCGGCGAAGCTAAGCAGCGACTACTCTGTTTGTTGATATACCCATTCTTCATTCCTCCGACCTGCCTGCGCAACAAAATAGCCGACAACAGCATAAGTGGCCTCTTACCCACTGCACCGTTCACGTCTTCGAATCGTCAATTGCGCTCACAAGCAAAATCCCAGCTGCTGTCCATCGAGGCTATCTATGCTCATCCTCTGCCCGCAGAGGATTTGGGCTAGATAATTCCTTGCGCTGAATATAATACTTACATGCCGTAAGCCTAATCATTACGCACCCGCGCAGACGTTGCACTGACCTATTTACTGGCTGCCAGATTTAACATTACAATCGATCACGCTACGACCGACAACAGTTCCGATCGGTCATCTATATCATCAGACGAAGAAGACTCTACGGGAACAGGGGTCCAAGTAACTCCTAGATCAGCGGCGGGCAGTCAGGAATATTCAGATCAAGCAGAGGAACACGAAGGCAGCTGGACAAACGTATATGCGGACGAAATTGGGCCCTCCGATTCGGCCTCCAGACCTCGTACTTCAAATCAGCAGCGCCCGCTCGTTGAAGCACCCCAACCACAAGAAGCGCGCCGCCCAGTTTATCGTCGACACATAACGCAAGAGCGTGCGCGCAATCTGCCTCATCCAAGAGCGCATCGAGCGCCACCGTCGGAGTCCGAAAGCGTGGACTCTCACGAAGAGTGGCGGGGCTACGCCCACAGCCCACCCCAGCAGTATAGTCATCATTACCCTCGTTATGCTGCTGCTCCTGGGTATCCATCTCCTCATGCCTTCCAGCAATACCAGACTCCGAGTGTAGTGCCTCCGGGACAGCAACAAATGGTACCTTACGGCTTCTCCGCGTATCAGCATGCTCCTTCTGGACCTTCGCCTCCTTATTTCGGTCACCACGGTGTCACAGGTCTCGATATGATGCCTCACGCTTCCCATCCCGGCTTCTACCCATATTCCCAACAAGGGTTTCCTCAACAAGGTTTCCCAATGCCAATGACCCCCCCACCAGCTGTCTACCAGGCTTATCCTGCCATGTATGCTCCTCCGCCTCCTGCTCCGGCTCCCACTCCTGCCCCAGCCTCAGCTCCAGCTGATCCACCACCTGCCGCCACTTCACCTCCCGCTCCACTTGACACTTCGAGAGACGATGAGAAGTTCGCTCGACTGGAAAGGCTTTTTTTAGACGAGAAAGCGGACCGGGACGCCCGGGAAGCCGCGGCTGAGAAGGCCCTGAAGGATGCAGAGGCCAAAGCCAAAGCCGACAAGGAGAAAGCGGAAGAAATTGCGGCGGCTTCTTCAGCGGCCGCTGCAGCAGCAAAAGCAGAGGCAGAAAAGGAGTACAAGGATGCTGCTGAAAAAGCCGCTGCGGATGCCGCAGCAGAAGCAGCAGCAAAGGCAGCAGCAGCACCGCCGCCTCCGCCGAAGGAGAAGGATAAGCCTATCAAGTTCAAGGATGCTATCGGCAGAAGATTCAATTTTCCCTTCCACATGTGTAATACATGGACAGTAAGTGGCCCTTCTCTGAATGTGCGCATGTCATTGGGCTTTTATCTGACTATTCTCTGTTAGGGTATGGAGTACCTTATCAAGGAAGCCTTCCTTCATGTGGAGAATTACGGGCCGCATGTAGCTGAGGGCATGTACGATCTACTCGGTCCTCACGGCGAAATTGTGATGAAATCGGTCTGGGAGACTGTAGTCGAGCCGGGTTGGGAAATCTCAATGCACATGTGGCCCTTACCAGAGCCTCCAGAGATCGATCCTCTTGTAGATGGGCTGGCTGATATAGTCATTGTTGACGAAGGTGTGCCTCCCCCACCACCTCCTTTACCGTCAGCATCTGGTGGTAAGATTTTCATGCTGCGTTTCTGCTTCTAGCAGTGCGATGATTGACAAGTGCTAATCTCGTGTAGAAAAAGGAAAGGGGAACGGGAAGAAAAAGAAAGAGAAGGCCCCTCCATTCATGCTATGGGCAGGAGGCAGCAAAAAGAAGAAAGCTGTGAAAGCCAAGAAGAAGTAAAATGCCAATCGAAGCTGTGTTCAATCTTCTCTCTGGATGGAGAGCGACTCCATCAGAGAGTCGAGGGTCGAGCCTTGCTCAGTGCCCTGCTAGACGTCGTTGGGCATGTCGAACATCGCGGTCGCACCCCTTCTGGCTCACAAACAGTCAAATTTTCTCCTTAGGCTGACCCGACTTCCATTTCACCTCAGGATAGGTGGGAAGCTTGGGTGAAGAATGCACGCGTTATCGATAATCACGACACCTACGACAATGAATTCCATGGATCTAGAAGTACCTTTCTCGTCTACTCATGACATATATGAATTGTGGCATTTCTGGTAAAGCGCTGCGAATTCTGCATGTGGGCGTTGCGCATTTGAGCGTGGAGATGCTGCATCAGCGAAGGCGCATGCGAGAGCAGAATTAGATGCTCGCATGCGGGTGGTTTGGTGATTTGGGCAGCGTTCCTCTTCCATACTTTTCGCGCATTTAAGGTGAAGTCGTCTTCTATCATTTACCTGATTTTCCTCAGTGCTGCTTCATATACCCTTGTCGCCATCTTACTGGCTGACTCGCAATGTTGGTGATTATTTTACAAGCTTAGAGACTCTCACGACATTCTTATAGTTTCAGTACGATGATTTCCAAACCACTCTCACCTCCATACAATCATAAGTGGGCACAGGCCTGTATTCAAGCAGTACTTGAAATCTACATCTGCACGCATGCCACCATGTTTGACTCATCCACCAGTAATCTCCCGCATCACAATGGCTCAAAGACTTAGAAGCATGCAACTCTACCATACCATCCGAAGGCCTAGTTGCCTGATTTAAGATAGCAATCCTGCTATATGCGACCATATCCTACCCATTGATTCTAGTCCACGCCGCATTCATTACGAGTACCCTCTCGATCTATTTCAGAATGTGTTTCTGCAATTGCGAAAAGGCAGATAGAGAGGAAGATACGATCGTGATCCCCAACCGACCAGTCTTGCAGACCTCCCAGCGCCAATCACGTATCGTGCCCATCTCTCCCCCTTCACACAGCGACCACAGCCATTCTACTCTTCCACGACCGAGATCGCAACTTCAGTCTACAGACCCATGCCAGTCACAATCGCGAAAGGAAATTCGTCAACTCAATTCCTCTGGCAGACTGGTGGCGGTCGAAACAATAACGCCCCGCTCATCTAACCCCACCGTGCACCAACGCGAACCACACCGATCTGCTGGTAGCCTGTCACACAACAGAGGGCCCGTCAGTCCAAGGCATTCGAATACTCTCATCACTCCTCGACGATCAGAAATCGTCGTCGTCAGCCCAAGGCACTCAGGCGCAATCTCCCAAGGACCCCCCATGACAACGCGACCACCCATCCGGAGCCGGAGACAGTCCGCTGCTAGCTATCGCAGCCCGAGGCAGTCGACTGCAAGCGTACGGTCTGTTAGCTACCGCTCGACTCGGGAGAAGATGGCGGAGGTTGATGAGGGAGGGGTGAGGAGAGATTACGATCGCAGGGATGACTCGCGAAGATGAATCATATACTACACGCTTGAGTCACAGGAGCCAAGGATTATCAATCTAGCGAGGATGCTACGGCAACAGGAGGGAACATGTGCCTGAGACACTTGTATATGGTGGCTCAAAAGCCATGGTTCGCTCTACGGCTTGTCTATCATGCATGCCTACAAGAGGGTTACTCAAGATCCATCTTAGACCTTTGACATCTACTTTCTGCGCGTTGGCTGCAACGAAGGAATTGCACTGGCGCCCTCATTGTCCTCGTCCATCAGGCCTTTCGGCGACGACACGCCAGTGCCCGTTCTCCTTGGCGGAAGAAGCGGTCCATCGGATTCGCTTGGCTGTTGCATTGACGATGCCATCCTTGGAGGTTGTTGTACACCGGATGCTCCTGTCGGTACAGCTCCCGTCATCCGTTGCGGTGGCAAAGGGTACTCCGGATCGACACCGTTGGTCGATATATTTCGTGCTGCTGGCGGCGGTCTTGAAATGGACGACCTCTCGCCTGCATTGGCCTTGACATCCAAGCTTATTCCCAAATCACTGGGCCGCGTAAGTAGTGCAGGCTTCTTTGGAATGGGCGGCGCTGGCTTCCGTGCCATGCTTGAGGTTGTCGATTTTGTGGATACCTGACTGGAAGCTCTTGATCGTGGCTCCTGATAAGGCGCCTGCACTCTCATAGGGTCACGGGTATCTTTGGATGAGTGCAATTGGCCCGGAGTGAATGGTGGCGGGAGCGTACGAGAGCCTGTACTTGCAGGGTAGTCCAGTCTTCGTTGACTCGTAGTACGACTGGTAGATGTCATCCTAGATGGCGCATCCCCTACAACTACCCAATCGGGTTCCTCAGTAGGGGTAAAGGGATTTGAGGGTCTCTGCTTGTTCAGGATCGATGTTTGATCAGGTGGCTTGATATTTGACCTCGAAGGGAGCCCTGCGTGAATCAATTAGATGCCCGACAAAACTTATTGCAGATACTCTCACCATTGTCTAGCCACCATTTGCGACGATCCGAGCTTGCAGGAGGCAGTCCTGGAGCGATTGAGTCATATCCCATCAGATCCTCCTCATCAAATTCGTCGTTCCTAGCGTTGGCTGTGGGGTCACCAATGTCCAATCTTCGTCTACCATCGATTTCTCGACTCAATTTTTCTTTTCTGGGCTCATCGACATCGCTGATGGCACATTGAAAGGTGGCATGGACAGGCCTATGGTCGGAAAAGCGAAGCGGCGCTGTCGTATAATTGATCTGCTTCAAGATATCTCCTTTTCGGAGCACGCGGTCACACCACGCGGGTATCCTCGCTTTCTCTCTAGAATTGTTGTCAGCAAAGGGTTAAAGCAGGGGAAGGATCCCTCACGAAGTATCGTAGTCATCGGTGCCATTGTTGTATTTATAGGTTGGCATGAACGTGATCCTCGACTCTGAATAGAAGGGAAACGCATGCCCGGCGACCATTTGTAGGTTTAGCTATTGCTCGAAACCATCAGCCGGCCATATCAAGAACCCTCAATGGCCTATCTTACCTGATCGTTGTGGTACAATGTGTCCAAGTCTCCTGCCTTGATCAGCTGGCGCACTCTGTCATCACTAAGAGCGATCCTGTAATTGAAATCTCCCAGCCAGATAATTGCGTCATGGTCCTCAATGGATCGATTTCGTTGGAAACGAAGACCATTGCTGATAGTACAATAGTCTCGATTTCTCTCCTGATAGTTGGCGAAGCCAGCTGCTAGATGAGCGGTCACAAAGCAAAGGCGGGTGTTGGCGTAGTCCATTCGTATAGCAACTGCCCCTTTGTTACCTGCCATGCCAGACATGCCAGTCTTTGTTTCGTTAGTCTCAAAATCTAGTAGAAGGGAATGTTCATACCTTCTTCACGCTACCCTCCACATTCTTGATTTTCTCCAGAAGACTTGCCCTCACAAAGACCATTAATGCGGTCCCGACGAGCTGTTCGCTTCGCAAGAGGATGTATTCTTCAGAAGATTGCTTACGAGCACTGTCGTTCAATGTCCGCCGTACTGCATTTTCCCATCCCTGACGCCTTACTGGATCTGTGGACATAATCTGTTGTGGGCTTAGCTCAACGATCTCTTGGAAACCCACAGCAACTATGCCAGGGTTCTGTTGGAGTCGATTGATCTCCGGCCATAGCCAAGCAGCTAAGTCTTCCTTGACACCGTTCCCACGGCCATTCAGGTTGAATGTCCCTACCCAGATCTGCACCACATCCGATCTCGAGTACTCGTTGACCCTCGATAATCGTTAGCTCAGCCGAAACTTCCAAGTAGCAGTGCGTGACTGACCTCCTCTTGAGCTCGGCATTCACGTAGTCTGCAATGGGATCGTACAAATACACAGGCGATTGATCCATCAGGCGCCCCTATCTCTCGTGAGCAGAGTATGTGAAGGATGCTCGATGACACACTTACCAATAACATATCGATTGTGTTCTGCCGTCCTTTGTCCGCAAAGTTGTTGATGTACATTCTAGTAGCACTCTTTCGAGCATCCGCCAAAGCACCTGCTAATGACATTTTCCCGTGACGGGTGAAAGACGACTTCAACGCCCCTGTGCCAGCGTAGATCTTTGAAAGTGCCTGCCACAGAAATGAGCGGATGCACATATTTGCCCAGCGTTGGTCGACCTACGTCGCCATTATCCGCCCAAAGGCTAGAGTGCCTCATCCAGAAATCTGAGGTAGGATGCTCACCGCGTTGTTGGAGGAATTGCTCTAAACCCATCTGACTGATGATTGTCTGTATGAGGTTGGTTCGGTCCAAGCAATCCAGGCAATTAGTGCGAAAAACTCCTTCTTGCTGCAGTATCACCGCTGTTCCCATATGTGTGGCCTTGCCATTGTGCTGGACTCGATCCCCAGACTTGTTACTATTTTCGCACAAAAAGTATGCAAATCCATCAGCACGCTCCTGGATGAGTCGTCTGACCATACTTGCAGCCTCATACCCGCCAGACCCTCTTGTTTCAGCATGAAAATCGAACTGTGACTCAAGGAGACGATCTTCCGATGTCCCACTAAGATCCACGATTTGATTCAGAGGGCTATGTCGGACATGATAGCTGTATCTAGCTGTCAACTCAGCCTCTCCTGGTTTAGACTCGCTCAAAAGGTTAAGGATATGGACTGTGCCATAGTCTACCTCCAAAGATTCGAAATGCTTGTCGAAAGCTGGCTGCGTTGCCTCAGGGGATCTAGTAATTTGAATTTTCTGCTGACCCGGTAGCAAACCAGGAGCTTGTTCCCAGAAGATAGGTATAGATCCTCTTATCTGGGCGTACGAAAAACACAAGCTTGAGGGATGGTAGAAAATAGTCTCCGTTTCAACGAAATTGGCCACGTTTCCGTCGTCATCTATGCCACGCGAGTTGAACCGAGTTCCTGCACGGCGACATGACAGCCGAGAGATCAAGGTCAAACTCGAAGGGAGACCAGTCTTCAAGGCTCTGAGCGGAGAAGACGACGTTGGTATTGTAATAGTGGAGACAAAACCCCTAATGGCTGAGGTTAGAATTCGAGACTGGTCGAGTAACTCTTTCTCATGTGCTGGCAGACGCGAACGGAATTTGATAAGCGGGTCTATCATATAAGAGTTCCAGAGGAAGCCTTCGTCAAGGTTGTCGACATCAAAGGCTGATATTTCTGATGATCTGAAGGATTAGAGTTTGTACTCTATAGTTGAGAACCTGTAGATGTCTTACCTGTCTTGCAAGCGATTCGTTAGGTCAAAGTCTACACTGTAATAGAATGTTCCACTGCTAAGCATCTTCTTCAATTCGATACAAGGATGTTCAAAAGCTGGAACTCGAGGATCTCCCCCGTGGCCATGCTCGTGACCAGGACCGATGTTGAAATCTGTTGAATACGGGTCGATCTCCCCTGGTAGTTCAGCGTCGAATTCGTCCTTGTTTAGACAGTCTTGCATCGATCAGCAACAGACCTAGGAGCGCAAAGAGTCGTGACTAACGAAACTCAACAGAAAGTATTCTTTGAACGGTCTCATTTGGCCGCACCGTAGCCACACGAGTAGCACCACTGATGACACAGAGAAACACATCAGTATTGATGTTGATTAGACCAAGTGTTCCATGCACGCCAGCCGCCCGCAGAACACGGTAGTCTGTAAGGTCAACATCTTCGAGCGCGGAAAACTCTACCATGCACTTGGAAGCCGATTTAGCACTGATGCCAGTTTTGAATGACTGGACACCAGTACTTGACAAGCTATGACAGAATACAAGAGCATGAGTATCTGTGACAAGGGTGAACGATCTTTGGGGATGATCTCGCAACAGAAGGCGGAGAGACATAGCGATCTGTATGCGTCATGGAGGACTTTACTCGCTGTGAGTGGCTACGAGCTGGAGGCGCACATAGCCTGGCTGTCGCCCATTGTCCGCTTTCATTTCGATGTTCTCACCAGGGTCTGTTTCTCATGGTTTAGAAACTGTGTCGTTGACGGAGTTCTGGAGGAATTATGCAGCTTACAATCATATGTCACAAGTGCACTAGAAACCCCAAGCGTGAGGCCGAAAAAGCCTCACCTTCGTTACTAAACGCAATTATCTACAGAGTACAAAGAATTCTTGTTTGACCAATAGTCTACGTTGATACGTTGATACATTTGATGGTCTGAGCAATGTTTACACACCTGTAATCGGGGATTGTCAGCCTAAAGTCGAAGGATGATTTTAAAAATTACGTTTCTAAAGAACTGTATGTGTTTCAAGTATACTAGTAAGGTCTCGTTATTCTAGGAGCAATAGGAAGGGGAAGTGAATTTCAACGAAACAACAGATGATTGTCGAACCCGAACATAAAGCAAACCACCATGGGGTATATACGCTCAATCTCACAACACCTGGACATAGCATAAAGTAATATTCGTGGTAGTAGATATGCGTATCTCGTGAAAGCGTTTTAGTGTAGTTCGTGTCGGTCTGTAGACAAGCTCGTGAGGTATCACGCTACCGATGTCTGGATATTACGTTAGCCATGATACGATTTGGCAAAGGGTATTTTAGCTTCACTCTTTTGTGCTCTTCGATGGTTTGAAGACGACGGGCAGTTGCAAATTCGAGGGCCTGATCCGCAAGCATGAACGCATCCTCAATTTTCTTCGAGGTGGCTAGCATCTTTGCTTCGATCGCTGTCCTTCTTTGGATCAGGTCACAGAGCTTCTCCATATGCTGCTTGTGACGGTGAGTCCTATCTTTGATCAGCCAGGTCCTGTAGATCTAAGCAAAGGACAACGTACACTCGCCGCCTAATCTCGTCGAGTTTTATGGTCATAGCGCCTTCTATCTTCTTCATTGACTCTCGGTGCGCATTCTTGATGTCGATTCGTCGCTTTACTCGGCGCCCTCTCATCTGACAGGTAGTTAGTCCATTGTTCCCAATCGAGTTGAGACTGGGCCATGGCTGACTTCTCTCATCATCTTATGAGCCATTTGGGACACCCTGTCCTTGTCGTCTTCTGAACCCTGCGAGCCTGGTTGTGAAGGCTCCTCTCCGCTATACGTATTTGCGGCGGTGTCAGCAGGCTGTATTTTCGAGACGCGGGCCGGTGCCATGGTCGCTGGGTTTTCAAAAACCTCTCTCTCTCGCTAGTCCTCCTCTCAATCACGAACTTGCCAAGCGTGGCAATACTGGTAGATCGGCTTGGCATCAGGGAAACTTCTGCCGACGAATTTCCTTGCCTCCAAGGTTTCAATTGTGTGACTATGCATTCGAGAATCGAAAGACCAAAATGGGCCTGAGCGCACCCAGAAAGTGAGAGCATTGCGTGAAAATAATCTTTCTCACTGGGCTGATCCGACTAGACGCGCGAAGCTTTCACACGACCCTAACAACACAGAATGGAGCCGATCTACCACCAAACTCGGTCAAAAAATTCTTGAAGCCCAGGGTTGGCAACATGGAGATCTCTTGGGAGCGGAAGACGCAAACCATGCGGCCTATCACACTGCCGCGAGTAGCTCCCATGTAAGCATTGCTCTGAAAGACGATAATCTTGGTCTTGGAGCAAAACATGGAGCGAGGCAGGAAGAAGGCCGGGCGACAGGAATGGATACATTTCAGGATATTCTCGGACGCTTGAACGGAAAGAGCACAACAGAGCCGGAGAAAACACAAAAGTTAAGGTCTGATGCCAGGCACTCTGCATTCGTCGATCAGCGATGGGGAAGGCTTCAATTCGTGAGTGGGGGTCTGCTGGTAGGGGATGAGATAAGGAAGCTCTCGAGGAAGGAAAACCCTTTCGATCGTTTCCAGGAGACCCGTCTTGATATAATGGAAATTGTTGCCCTCTCGGACTCAAGGAAGGCACCATCAGCTCCTCTAAAGCAGAAGAAGCACAAGAAGATGAAGAGCTCAAAGGCGCCCGAAGCTAGCGATAGGACGAGCTCTGATAAATCATCAGATTCAACAGTAGTGAAAGACAAGTGTGGGGCCCTGGCCAATCAATGTGAGAGCGCTCAAGCGATAGACCTTGATCCGCAAAAGTTGGGAGAGGCTCAGAGAAGGGCAGAAAAGGCTGAACGCAAGCTGAAACGCAAGTTGAAGAGGGATGCAAAGCAGGCAATGAGGGATGTCGATCTCAAACATCCAGCCACTCTACAGACGTCAAACCCCATCGAATCCCAGCCAGCAAACGAAGAGGAAGAATTTGTTCCTGTGGAGGCTATCTCCATTCAGGCATCTAAGAACGCTCCCCAATCGCTTGGAGGTGGTCGGAATGCTGTTCGGAGTCGCTATATCCAACACAAGAAGATGGCTATAATGGACAGCAAAGCATTGAATGAAGTGAGTGTGCGAGCCTATCTACATGATCATAGCTTTCCCGTTTGCTGACGCTTCTAAGATATTGATGATCAAGGCATAACGTATATCCTGTTTGCTTCATATTTA
>JAABUP010009517.1_pt1 | contig 11891 bp, 15 predicted proteins | sample 5559201 | NCBI WGS metagenome assembly JAABUP01 (sample SAMN10711887, study PRJNA513373) | rock metagenome | isolation source: Antarctica rocks | place: Antarctica | reverse complement strand
TTTCATCTTTTATACAATTTGATCAGCTTTCTGTACTGAACTTTTTGCAGATTGTACAGACTTCAACTTCTCAAGTAATTGTAAAGACTTTATGTAATACTTATGAGACAAGAAGAAGAGGCTCATCTCTGTTAAGACAGAGTCATGATTGTTTATAACTAGCTCAGTCATGAGAAGCAGACTTGCTCAGTTGTTCTGACTATAATTGAAGAATGTACAAATGTACAGCTCAACATTCTGATTCATTCACTCAGTTGCTCTGTCAGTTTTTGAGTGATATGCTGTGAACATTCTTCATACAATCTTTAAAAGTTGACAGACTCTCTTTTATAGGCTGCTCACAAACTGAGTGTCTCAATTTGAGACAGTTGCAGTAAAAAGCTCATGAGCTCAATAGAAATGTTGTATAAATGTCTGAGTCATTCATTCTGCAGTTATATTCTTGCACAGTTTCAGTATTACTCTTTTGCTAAGACAATTCATAATTATCAGAAGGTTTGTACAACTCTCACTTGACAGTAGATCTACTACAAAGTCAATGAATATCTTCTGTCAAATCTGCTTTAATACAGGTAAAGGCTTCAAGAAGCCTTGTCAGCAGTCTTTTCAGCTGTTGTTTGTACAGCATTTGTTGCAATTTCAGCAGAATGTATGAACATTCTGTAGCATCTCAGGTCAAAAGAACTGTTATAATAAAAGAAGACCAGTTACATTTCTTTCTGAGTGTTCAGTCATTGTTGAGTTATGTGTATACTGAATCAGTTCTGTACAAAGAGATTCTGAGAACAACACTCAGTGCTTTTTGTGAAAGAGTAGCTTTTCTTCATTGCTCAAGAAGCATTTTGTTATGAATATTTTCACTTTTAAAACAGTAGAAAATGATCTTTGTTTCCCATGAATTGTCTGACAAAGCTCATTGTACAACTCATCTTCTGCTTCAGCATTCACTCACATCTGTTTAAGATCTGTAGTCTCACTGAACAAGTTCTGATCTCATATAAGCACAGAAACTGATATGTCTGCTACTGTCATTGAGGCAGTCTGTATAGACTTGCTCATCATTTCAGAGTGTATTATCTGCATCATACAATGCTGTACTCTATCATCTGAGAGACCTGTTAACATATCTTGCTTATATCTTGACAGAGCATTTGCTCTCTCATTTTGATTTTCTGACAAGTATAGTATGAAGAAGTTGTATTGTGACAGTATAAGAAACCACCTCATTTGTCACTCTGTAAGCTTTTTAACTGTTATGAAGTATTTCAGATTCTTGTAGTCTGTATGAATCTGAAAACTTGACACACTTCTCAATTCTGTGTTTAACTCTTTCAAACATTGTATGATGATCAGCATCTTCTTATCATAAATTTCATAGTTACACTCTGCAAATGTATTCTTCTTTGAATAATAGGCATAGAGTCTTCACACATCATTTATTAACTGTAACAGAGTTTAATCTATGCATTAATCTGAGAAATCTGTTTTCATCACAGTTGTACATGTATGATCAAACAGTACTAAAATTGACACTGAAATGAACATAGTCTTTAGCTTCTTAAAATCTTGATTAACTTTCTTGATTCACTTAAAGAGTGTGTTCTTTTGTATGAGAGTTATTATTGACATAATCAGATTAGAAAAGTTCTTGATGAACTTTCAATAAAAGTTTGCAAAGTCTATGAAACTCTGTACTCTCTTTACTGACTTAAAGACTTGTCAGTTCATGATTGTCTTTATTTTCTGAGAATTCATTTGTATGTTCTTTTCAACTTTCAAAATGAACTCTAGATACTTGATTGACTTGACTTCAAACTCACATTTGTCAATGTCAATCTGTAAGTTAACTTCTTAAAGCTGTAGTAGTATTCTTTTGTACATGATCTTGATGCTGATGCAAAGACTCATCAGTGAAGATGAGAATATCATTCACATAGATTGAACAAAACTTATTTAAAAAGTTCTGTAAGACTCAGTTGATATATCTCTGAAATGTGCTTGAGACATTGACTAGCTTAAAAGAAGTCATCATTCATTTATACAACTCATATCTCATACAAAATGCTGTCTTTCATTTGTTCTCTGCAGCAATTCAAATCTTGTGAAATGCTGTTATAACATTCAACTTAATGTATCATTGAGCTTGTCTGATGTTCTGCAGAGTTTCATATATCAATGAAAAAAAGTAATGATTCTTTTAAGTGATTCAGTTCAAGTCACAATAGTTCACACAGAATCAAAGTTCATCTTCTGACTTTTATATGAACAAAACAGACACTGCAGCAGATAAGTTACTGACTTGTATGAACTGCTTGTTCAAAAGTTCTGTTAATGTTTTTCACAACATTAGTAACTTCTCTTTTGTCATGTTGTATAGAGAACCTCAGAGTACTTTTAATTCTTTTTCATCTATTTCTTTTAGTTCAATTCAGTGATCTGTGTCTTCTTCTTTTAAGAAAGGCAACTTCTCAGTCATTGTATGATTAAACACATTTAAAAACTCATGATAATGATCAGAAAGTATAGTTCTTGAGTCAGTCTTCTTTTGTGAGATTAAGACTTTTTCAATATCAGTCATGCTGACTGAGAACACCTCAATCTTCTTTTGTTTTTCTTCTTTCTTCTGTATAAGATTTGTAAAGAACATAGCTGACATCATAACATGATTGAACTCACTCTCAGCAGAAGCTTTTCTGTTTCATACAATAGTTTCTGTGAATTCAATTGTAAGAAAGACTCTGTCTGCATTTAATATGATCTCATTCTGCTTCATTCATGATAAACCTAGTTGTCATGAGTTGAACTCATACTAAGGTCTTATGATCTAGTTGCTTACTAAGACCCTAAGACTAAAGCACATTATTTATTTGCTTCTGTATGAAGCTCTTCTTTTTCTCTTCATAGTATTCTTTTTGTATTTAGAAATTATCAATTGAGTGTCAGTCTCATTGCAAACTCATGACATTAAAATACTATTCTCATTTAAACCTGGCCTACATTAAAGGCCTTGTCATACAATTGTTAAAATCAGTGCAGAATGAGTGCAGAAACCTGTATGACAGATGAAGTGAAGACTGTTGCTGAGAAGATTTCTTTTTAAGCACAAATACTTATAACAGAACTATGCAGCATGAAGAGTTGTACAGAAGAGGACATGTAAAACATGAAGGCTTGTATAAATCTTCTTTACATCTTTGTGATGAATCAAGACAATCTCACATCAGCTACATCAGTAGATACAGCTATCTTAACATCAGCTGTTGCAACATCATCTTCTTCTCAAGAATCAGTCAATTGTACAAATGATCTCATTCTAGAGCAGCTCATTGCAGCAATGAGTGTGAATCAGCACTCAAAATAGTGTCTCTCTGATTCACTCAGATTTGAAGAAAAGAGAGTGAAATTCAGACCTTGACTACAACAAATTATTGCTAAATTGAATGTGAACATGTCAAACAACAATGTCAGTGTGCAGTTCTGATACTTACACAGTTGATTTGAAGAGTTGGCTCTAAGTCAGGTCACACCTTGAATTGTGACTCATATTAAGTCAAACAAAGTTTTAAACTGTATGATCATTGAGAAGCTGATCAATCAGCTTCAACATGCATACAATGACTCAGAATTGAAGAAGAGAGCGACTTGTATCTTAAAAGCTTTAAAACAGAAGAAAAAATCATTTGCTAAACACCTGATCACCTTTGAACAAACACTGTTGAAAGCAAAAGGCTTGAAATGAGATGATGCTGTTAAGAAAACATTTCTTAATAACAGTCTTGACACAACACTCACACAAGCTCTGATTGTCACCTCAATCTCTGTGTTGTATGATGAGTACATTATCTTGCTACAGTGAGTCAGTCACAACTTAAACTCAATTCAAAAGGCTGTTACTCAAGAGTGTTGTATGACAACTATCATCATCATGCAACAGTCTCACATGAACAACATGAACTGAGAACTCACTGAGCACATCATTGTCACAGTTACAGAAACTGAAAAGAGATGCAGAGCACAATGAGTGTCAGAGAAGAAAGTGATGAAACATTGTACAAAATGACTATGCATGCACTGCAAAAACAATGACCACTTCATTAAGAACTGCAAACTTCTGTTTGCTGTATGACCTTGTGTCATTAATGTTGTCACTGCTGAGACTGTGAAGAAGACAACAGAAGAAGAGAAGAACTCAGAAAAAGAGTAGCTTTTAGCAGAAATTTCAGCTGAGAGTGTACAAGATGTGATAAAAGCTGAAAGAAGTTTGAGAATCAGATGAACAGTGTCTTCTTCACTATGTCAACATTAATCAATAAGAAGTCATAAGTGCATATCTTGTACAACAAAAAGTGCCTGTTTTATGAAATGATCACTTCTCACTTTGCTAGAAATTACAACCTACAGTGCATGAAGATAAGACCTCATACAATTACAGAGTTTGATGAACCTTCAAATTCATCAGTAAATGAAGTAGTCATTGTACAAATTGATATTGACAGACATCAGAAGTCAAGGGCATTCTTTTATATTGTCTCTAAGTTAGCATTCTATGACCTTATACTAGATCTATCATGAATGAAGCAGAATAAGGTCATATTGAATGCAGACAAAGTCTTTCTTATGATTGAATTCACAAAAACTATTGTATGAAACAGAGAAGCTTCTGCTGAGAATGAGTTCAATCATGTTATAATGTCAGCTACATTCTTTATGAACCTCATACAGAAGAAAAAAGAGAAACAGAAGAAGATTGAGGTGTTCTTGACCAGCATGACCGATATTGAAAAAGTCTTAATCTCACAGAAAAAGACTGACTTGAGAACTATACTCTCTGATCATTATCATGAGTTTTTAAATGTGTTCAATTGTACAATAACTGAGAAATTGCCGCTCTTAAGAGAAGAAGACACAGATCATCAAATTGAACTAGAAGAGATGAATGAAAAAGAGTTAAAAGTATTCTGAGATTCTCTATACAACATGATGAGAAAGAAGCTACTAATGTTGTGCAAAACACTAACAGAACTTTTAAATAAGCAGTTCATATGAGTCAGTAACTCACTTGCTGCAGTGTCTGTTTTATTCATACAGAAGTCAGAAGATGAACTTCAGTTCTGTGTGAACTACTGTGGCTTGAACTAAATCACTCAAAAGAATTGTTACCTTCTTTCATTGATATATGAGACTCTGTGAAACATCAGACAAGCTCAATGATACATTAAGTTGAATGTCATAGCAGCATTTCACAAGATTCAAATTGCTGCAGAAGATGAATGAAAGACAGCATTTCATATGAAGTACAGGTTGTATGAATGAATGATGACTTCTTTTGAGCTAGTCAATGCTTTGAGCATCTTTCAAAGATATATCAACTGAGTCTTGCAGAACTTTCTGAATGAGTTCTGTTCAGCTTATGTGAACAATATTCTCATTTTCACTGATGAATTGCTGCATCAACACCGAAATCACATACAAAAGATACTACTACAGCTTCAAGAAGCCGGCCTACAAATTGACATTGACAATTGTGAGTTTGAAGTCAAGTCAATCAAGTATCTAAAGTTCATTCTGAAAGTGAGAAAGAACATACAAATGAATTCTCAAAAGATAGAGGCAATCATGAACTGACAAGCCTTTAAATCAGTAAAAAAAGTACAGAGTTTCATAGGCTTTGCAAACTTCTACTGAAAGTTCATTAAGAACTTTTCTAATCTGATTATGTCAATGATGGCTCTCATACAAAAGAACACATCTTTTAAGTGAACTGAGAAAGTTAATCAAGATTTTAAGAAGCTAAAGACTATGTTCATTTCAGTGTCAATTTTAGTTCTGTTTGATCATACATGTATGACTGTGATGAAAACAGATTTCTCAGATTGATGCATAAATGAAACTCTGTTGCAGTTAGTGAACAATGTGTGAAGGCTCTGTGTCTACTATTCAAAGAAGAATGCATCAGCAGAGTGCAATTATGAAAGTTATGATAAAGAGATGCTGATCATCATATGATGCTTAAAAGAGTAAGATGCAGAATTGAGAAGTGTGTCAAGTTTTCAGATTTGTACAGATCACAAAAATCTGAAATACTTTATGACAGTCAAAAAGCTTACAGAGCAACAAATGAGATGGTTTTTAATTCTGTTGCAATACAACTTCTTCATACTATACTTGCTGAGCAAGCAGAATGAGAGAGCAGATGCTTTATTGAGACAAAAGCAGAACGTGTCAATGAATCTTTCAGATGACAGAGTACAACATTGTACAACGCAGATAATACATTCTGAGATGATAAGCAAGTCTATACAGACTGCCTCAATGACAGTAGCAGACATATCAGTCTCTGTGCTTGTATGAGATCAAAACTTATTTGATGAGATCACAGACCTCAAACAGATGTGAGTGAGTGCTGAAGCAGAAGATGAGTTGTACAATGAGCTTTGTCAGACAATTCACAAGAAACAAAGATCATTTTCTACCGTTTTAAAAGTGAGAGTATTCATAACGAAATGCTTCTTGAGCAATGAAGAAAAGCTACTCTTTTGCAAAAGACACTGAGTGTCATTCTCAGAACCTCTTCATACAGAACTGATTCAGTATACACATGACTCAACCATGACTGAACACTCAGAAAGAAATATAACTGACATTCTTTTATCATGACAGTTCTTTTGACTCAGAATGCTACAGAATGTCTGTACATTCTGCTGAAATTGTGACAAATGCTGTATGAACAACAGCTGAAAAGACCGCTGACAAGGCTTCTTGAAGCCTTTACCTGTATTAAAGCAGATTTGGCAGAAGATATTCATTGACTTTGTAGTAGATCTACTGTCAAGTGAGGGTTGTACAAACCTTCTGATTATTACAAATTGTCTTAGCAAGAAGATAATACTGAAACTGTGCAAGAATATGACTGCAGAATGAGTTAGCTCAGACATTTGTACAACATTTCTATCGAGCTCATGAGCTTTTCATCACAATAGTCTCAAATTGAGGCACTTAGTTTGTGAGCAGCCTATGAAAGAGAGTCTGTCAACTTTTAAAGATTGTACAAAGAGTGTTCACAGTGTATCACTCAGAAACTGACAGAGCAACTGAGCAAATGAATCAGAATGTTGAGCTGTACATTCATATGTTCTTCAATTATAGTCAAAACAACTGAGCAAGCCTGCTTCTTATGGCTGAGCTAGTCATAAACAATCATGACTTCATCTCAACAGAGGTGAGCCTCTTCTTCTTGTTTCATGAGTATTACATGAAGTCACTACAACTACTTAAGAAGTTGAAGTCTGTATGATCTGCAAAAAGTTCAGTACAAAAAGCTGATCAAATTGTACAGAAGATGAAAGAAGTCACAGAGTGAGCACAGATGACTATGACTGTTGCTCAGCAGATACAGAAAGAAGTGATGAATCAGAAGAGACAGCAGTCTTATGACTTCAAGAAAGAAGACAAAATCTGACTAAATCTCAAGAACATATGTATGAACTGTCTGTGCAAGAAGTTTGATGCAAAGAATGTCAAGTACATCATTGTTAAGAAGATCAGCTCACATTTCTTCTGTTTGAACACACTGTTGAGTATTCATAACATGTTTCACTCAGTCATGCTTCAATCAGTAGTCATGAATGCTCTCTCTTCTCAGTGTACAACAGACTCACAACCCTTGTCACAAATTGTAAGTGATGAAGAAAAGTTTGAGATAAAGAAGATTTTGAAGAAGAGATTCATATGATGTAAAAGAGAATTTAAGAAGAAGTACTTAATGAAATGAATCAGTTATACTTGACTCACATGAGAACTGATGTTCACTCTGAAAGACACAGTGATGTTAAATCAATGAGAGTTAATGCAACCTGAGATAACTAGATCTTAACCATACACAAAAAGGTTAAAATGCTTCATGAGTTCAAGGGATTGTACAGAGTTCAAAATTTAGTGTTGAATTTATTTAATTTATTTCTATGCTAATTACTAATGATGCCTTCTTGATTTCGCTGAAGCTACTTGTTCTGAGCATCACAAAGAGATGAGGCACACTGTTAAGATGTTGCACACAATTCATATGACTAGGCTCTATAAGTGTCACACACAGCTCATATGACTAAACAAGCACAGTGCAAAGAAGAAAGAAGAGTTGTATGTATTTAAGGGTCAATATAGATGATGACTGCCCCTGTCAGTGACATCAGTGTGATTTGTCTTGACTGAGCAGCATGCTCACTCTTATTTACATTGTTGTTGTTCTCATTGTTCAAGATGACAATGAGAACATCATTGTTGCATACAGAACAGTGAGCAGCATGATCACATCACTTGCAGTTACTGCAACACTCATCAAAATGTTCTGACATACAACAACATTTCAAAAAAGACATCATACTGTGTGTCTGACAGTTGATACAATCAACAGAAATCAACATACCTTGACTCTAAATCAGAATCACATTGATGTATAATGATCAATGAGTTCTCATCTGATTCAATGTGACACATTTTCATACAAACAAGATGTTCACACTGAGCAGTGCAAGAATGACCATTGTCTGAGAAAAGTGAGCGTAACAAGCAAGCTGCTGTTGATCAACAAAGAGAACAGAATTGACATCAACATTTGCAAGAATGAGAGTAACAACATAAGTGTCATACAAAACAAGAGCTTTACAAGTTGTCAGCTTAAAGACACATACTTGTATGACACTTCATAATGATTGTTGTTGTTGTTGTTGTTGCTGCTGAGCTTGTCATATGAGAGTCAGTGCTGACATATTCAATCAAGAAAGACTTCACATACAAAAGATGTTGATGAAGAAGTTGAAGAAGAAAGAAGAAAAGAAGTCATATGTGAGGTGAGAGGTTTATAACTCACTTCACTGACAAGTAAGCTCAAGTGAATTGTTGAAGAAAACCACACAAGCGATAAAAAAAAAATTTTCATCTGCAAACCTTACCTGTACAAAGCAGAAAAACATGTGTCAACAGACATTAACAATCATACAACAACCTTTTCAGAAGCTTAAAGCACAACCTTGAAGAAAAAGAAAAAGGTGATGTCATAAGTTGAACTTATACTAAGGTCTTATGGTCTAGTTGCTTACTAAGACTCTAAGACTAAAGCACATTATCTATTTGCTTCTGTATGAAGCTCTTTTTTTTCTCTTCATAGTATTCTTCTTGTATTTAGAAATTATCAATTGAGCGTCAGTCTCATTGCAAACTCATGACACTAGTATAAGGTTGTAGAATGCTAACTTAAAAACAATATAAAAGAATATTCTTGACTTCTGATGACTGTTAATATTAATCTGTACAATGACTACTTCATTTACTGATGAATTTGAAGATTCATCAAACTCTGTAATCATATAAGATTTTATCTTCATGCACTGTAGATTATAATTTTTAGCAAAGTGAGAAGTGATCATTTCATAGAACAGGCACTCTGTGTTGTACAAGATATGTGTATATGACTTCTTATTGATTAACATTGACATAGTGAAGAAGACACTGTTCATCTGTTTTTCAAACTTCTTTCAGCTCTTATCACATCTTATACACTTTCAGCTGCAACTTCTGCTAAAAGCTACTCTTTTTCTGAGTTCTCATCTGTCTCTGTTGTCTTCTCTGCAGTTTCAGCTGCAGTGACATTGATGGTTCAAGATTATACAATCAATAGAAGTTTGCACTCTTTAATGAAATGTTCACTTTCTTCACATTGCATGCACAGTTGTTTTGTATGACACTCTGTCACTTTCTTCTCTGACACTCATTGTGCTTTGTGTTTCTTCTCAGTCTTTGCTGCTGTCACACTGACATGCTCAGTAGGTTCTCAGTTCATGAAGTCTGTGTAAAACTGTTGAGTGATGATAGTGATCATTGTACAGCACTCTTGAGTAACAGCCTTTTGAATTGACTTTAAATTATAACTGACTTGCTGCAGTAGGGTAATGTACTCATCATATGACACAAAGATTGATGTTGCAATCAGGGCTTGTGTGAGCATTATATTTAGACTGTTACTGAAAAATGTCTTCTTAACAGTATCATCTCATTTTAAGCCTTTTGCTTTCAGCAATGTCTGTTCAAAGATGGTTAGGTGTTTAGCAAATGGTTTTTCTTTCTGTTTTAAAGCTTTTAAGATATGAGTTGCTTTCTTCTTCAATTTTAAGTTATTGTACATGTGTTAAAGCTGATTGATCAGCTTCTCAATGATCATATGATTTAAAACTTCATTTGACTTGATACAAGCCACAATTCAAGGTGTGACTTGATACAAGCCACAATTCAAGATGTGACCTGACTTAAAGTCAACCCTTCAAGCTGACTGTGTATGTATCAGAACTGAATGCTGACAGTGTTGTCTGACATGTTCACATTTAACTTAGCATTAATTTGTTGTAGTCAAGGCCTGAACTTCACTCTCTTCTCTTCAAACATAGATAAGTTGAGAAGTCAACATTTAAAGAATCAATTTGTTCTCATTGTCACCATGAACTGCTTTATGAAGAGACTGCTTGTATAATCAACTGATTCTTGAGGTGAGAATGATGTTAAGACAGTTGATGTTGAAACAGCTATATCTGCTGATGTGACTGATGTGAGATCAGCTCAGTCTGTTATAAAGATGTAAAGATGATCTGTATGATTCTTTATGTTCTGCATGTTCTTTTCTGTATGACTCTTCATGCTGCATAATTCTGTTATAAGTATTTGTGCTCAAGAAGAAATCTTCTCAGCAACAGTCTTTACTTCATCTGTCATAAAGGTTTCTGCACTCATTCTGCACTGATTTCAACAATCATACAGCAAGGCCTTTAGTGTAAATCAGGTCTAAATGAGAATAGTATTTTAATGTCACAGGTTTGCAATGAAATTGACACTCAATTGATAATGTCTAAATACAAGAAGAATACTATGAAGAGAAAAAGAAAAGCTTCATACAGAAGTGAGAAGATAATGTGCTTTAGTCTTAGAGTCTTAGTAAGCAACTAGACCATAAGACCTTAATATGAGTTTAACTCATAATAAGAACAAGGTCATATTGAATGCAGACAGAGCCTCTTTTACAATTGAATTTACAGAAACTATCATATGAAACAGAAAAGCTTCTGCTGAGAATGAGTTCAATCATGTTATAATGTCAGCTATGTTCTTTATGAACCTTGTATGAAAGAAAGAAGAGAAACAGAAGAAGATTGAGGTGTTCTTGATCAGCATGACTGATATTGAAAAAGTCTTAACCTCACAGAAGAAGACTGATCTGAGAACTATACTCTCTGATCATTATCACAAGTTTTTAGATGTGTTCAATTGTATGATGACTGAGAAGTTGCCGCCCTTAAGAAAAGAAGACACAGATTATCAAATTGAACTAAAAGAGGTGAACAGAAAAGAATCAAAAGTACTCTGAGGTTCTTTATACAATATGACAAGAGAGAAACTACTAGTGTTGTAAAAGACACTAACAGAACTTTTAAATAAGCAGTTCATACAAGTCAGTAACTCATTTGCTGCAGTGTCAGTCTTGTTTGTACAGAAGTCAGAAGATGAACTTCAGTTCTGTGTGAACTACTGTGACTTGAACTGAATTACTTAAAAGAATTGTTATCTTCTTTCACTAATATATGAGACTCTGTAGAACATTGAATGAGCTGAATGATACATCAAGTTGAATGTCATAGCAGCTTTTCACAAGATCTGAATTACTGCAGAAGACAAATGAAAGACAGCATTTTGTACAAGGTATGAGTTATATGAATGAATGATGACCTCTTTTGAGTTAGTCAATGTCTCAAGCACATTTCAGAAATATATTAACTGAGTCTTGCAGAACTTTCTAGATGAGTTTTGCTCAGTCTATGTGAACAACATTTTGATCTTCATTAATGAGTCAC
>JAABUP010009515.1_pt1 | contig 11892 bp, 9 predicted proteins | sample 5559201 | NCBI WGS metagenome assembly JAABUP01 (sample SAMN10711887, study PRJNA513373) | rock metagenome | isolation source: Antarctica rocks | place: Antarctica | reverse complement strand
AGGCGCTCAAGCACCGCCAGGCGCACTCGCGCATCTGGAACGAGACCTGGCTCGCCGCCTTCTTCCACAAGCCGTGCAACCACGAGCTGTTCGTGCTGCAGTCGCTCAACATGGAGGGTGCGGCCCCGACTGCGGCGCGCGGCGCGGCCCCGCTCGGCTCGGCACTGCGGCGCCCTGGGGAGGCGGCTGACTGACGCGCGGGCGCGCGGCGCGCGCGCAGAGGGCATCCAGCTGGCGGCCGCGGACGGCATCGATTGGCTGCTGCACATCGACACGGACGAGCTGGCCTACCCGGGCGGCGCGCCCGAGTTCAGCCTGCAGCGCGTGCTGGCAGCGTACCCGGCCGACGTGGATACGGTCGTGTTCCCCAACTATGAGTCGCTGCCCGAGCGCGACGACGTGCAGGACCCGTTCACTGAGGCGCGCCCCAATCCTGACTCGCGCATGCGCCGCCGCTCGGGGCCCCCGGCGCGTGGCATAGGTACCCTAGCAATATCAGCCAACCCTACCCTGACCGCGGGTGCGCAGGTGACGCTGTTCAAGCGCAACTACCACCATGTGGTCTCCGACGCCTACTTCAAGGCGTACCACACGGTCGCGCGCGGCAACCCCAACTACTTCATCACCTACGGCAACGGCAAGTCCGCCGCGCGCGTGCAGTCCGGCCTGCGGCCCAACGGCGCGCACCGCTGGTACTCCTACGTCAAGGCGCCCAAGTGCGCGCCCACCGCCCTGGCCCTTGCTATAACCCTAAACCTACAGGGCGCGGCCGCTGACGGGCGCGCCGGCGGGGCCAGGGAGGAGACGTCGGACCAGGCGGCGGTGCTGCACTTCACGTACAACCGCTTTGAGGACCTGAAGAGCCGGCGCGACCGCTGCGACTGCGCGCCGACCGAGGAGGACGCCAAGCGCTGCTTCATCCTGCCCTTTGACCGCATGGCGCGCCCCGCGCCTCTTTTGGCGGCGGCGGCGGCGGGGTTTGAGGTTCAGCTCTGGGGGCTGATGCGGGGAGCGGGCGCGCGCAGGCCTTCCTGGCGGCGTCCATGCGCGGCGACGAGGAGCTCATCCGCTGGTTCCGCGAGCGCCTGGTCTGGAACGAGCCGGCCACCGTCACCGACCTGCTCAAGAACGGCCTGTTCGTGCGCCTGTACGAGCCGCAGGCGCGCGCGCCCGCCTCTCCTGCTGGACTTCTGCGCTGCTGGAGCTTTGCTGCTGCTGGAAACTGCGCGCCCGCCCGGCCGGCTGCGCGGCCACGGACCCGGGGCTGGGCTCACGGCGGCGGCGGCGCGCGCGCAGGTGCTGATCCGCGGCTTCATGGCCGCCGACGACGCGGGGCCCGCCATGGACGCGGCCGCCGCGCAGCTGGCGCAGCCGCCGCCGGGGCAGGCGGCCGCGGGCGCGTCGCGGCTCAGCGTCCGCGCGGACCCGCTGGACGCCAAGGCGCGGCAGTAGCGCGCACGCCCCCCCCTGGGCGCCGGTCCTAACGCCGCGCGGGCGTGCCGGTCTGGAGCCAGGCCGGGCGCCTCCACCGGCCCTTCCCCCCTTCACTGAGTACTGTGTGCGGTTGCTACGACCGAGCGGGCCGTCGCCCATAAGGCGCGAAGTTGCGGCCACGCTGTAAGAGATGATGGTCTGCAAAGCTCTGGCGTCGGCTGCAAAGAGTACGCCAGGCCACTCAGAAAGGAGGCGCACAGGTTCAGGTTACAGCACGCCATGCATGTCCCTGTCCTAAACGCGCGCCGCGCCGCGGCCGCGCGGAGCCGCGGCGACTAGCGGTTGGCCTTGGCCACGCGCTCCAGCTCGTCCTTCTTCTTGATGGCGTAGCTGCGCGGGCGGCGACGGCGGCGTCAGGTCTCACCGCACCATGCAGCTCGCAAGGCAGCCGCGGCAGATGCAGCGGGCGCGCCTGTTGGACGAGCCCTTGGCGGCGTTGATGAGCTCGTCGGCCAGGCACTCGGCGATGGTCTTGATGTTGCGGAACGCGCTCTCGCGCGCGCCGGTGGTCAGCAAGTAGATCGCGCTGTTCACGCGGCGCAGCGGCGAGATGTCCACCGCCTGCCGCCTGATCACGCCCGCGCTGCCGATGCGCGTGGCGTCCTCGCGCGGGCCGCTGCGCGGGGGCGGCACGGGCTCACGCGCGCGCCCGAGCTGTGCGACCTGCCGCAGCGGCTGGGGCACAGGACTGTGGCAAAGGCCGCACCTGTTGATGATCGCGTCCACCAGCACCTGGATGGGGTTGGTGTCCGAGAGCAGGTGGATGATGTCGAACGCGTGCTTCACGATGCGCACGGCGAGCAGCTTCTTGCCGTTGTTGCGCCCATGCATCATCAGCGAGGCCGTGAGCCTGCGCGCGGGGGCCGGCTGAGCGGGCGGTGCCTCCGCCGAGCCGCCGCTTTGCAGCGCCAAGCACCGGCACGCGGCTCAGCATGTCGCGAGCGAGGCCGGGCCGTGCGGAGGCGGCGTCTGTCAAGCAGTGCTGTGCGTTGCTCGCCGCCGGCGCACCTCTCCACGATGGGGCACTGCGCCTTGCGGAAGCGCTTCTTCTGGTACCGGCCCGCCGTGTGCGGCACATACACCGCAAACTTGGGCTTGACAGCGATGTAGTCCTCCAGCGAGATGTCGTTCACCTGCGCCGGCGCGCCAGGCGCGCTCAGCGCCGCAGCCCACCCGCAGGCATGCAGCTCGCGCTCGCTCCTGGGAGGTGCAGCTCGCCTCAATGTCGTCGTAGCTCCACTTTCCCCAGAGGCGTACATCGATTAGTGTAGTAGAGGCCTCTGCCATGGTTGCTAGCCCGTCCCAGGCAGCAGCAATGCGCAGTGTCTGGCTCTCTGCTCTCTGGCTATCCTGTGCGGCTGCCTGGGCGCACAGGAGTGAGTGGGCAATGCTCCAGCCGCCGTGCGTCTGCCAACCCCTAGACCTCGGCACGTGGCTAGGGCAAGGGCTAAGTGCCAGTGCGCTATCCGGGATCGGGATGTGCATAGTGACTCTGGAGACTGCACGCTTGATGATCAAACCTTCATAGCATCCAGCGGTTGTCACGCTGTTTGAAGATTGGCACGCGGTGGGCGTGACGCATGGCTCACGCGTGCTAGGTTCTGCAGCCTGCTGCGCCCGTGGCAGGGGCGCGCCGCGGCTGTCCTGACTTGCGTGACGTGACACGGGTCACCAGGGGCTTGTGTCGGTACAGTAGATGCTCGAGCACCATGCGCACCTCTCAACAAACCGCCTGCAGTGCCGCAGCAGCTCTCTCCCGCCCCGAAGTATTCGTGCCGGAAGGCGAGCAGGCGCAGGACAACAGCCACGACTGCGGGCTGTACGCCGCCACATACGTGCACGGTGTCATCGAGGACCTCACTGACCGGCAAAGAGTTTACTGCAACTTGGCACCGCGCCCGGTATTCCCGCTCGCGCGCATCGCACACCTCGTTGATGCTGTGCTCGTCCTTGTATTGTGCCACGAACTCCGCGTGCTCGACGCGCCGGCTGTGTTAGCACAGTCACGGGCGGAGTACATGCGGAGTTGCTGGCAGAGTACAAGGGTCAGCCCATTATCAACGAGATGTGCAATGTGTATTGCGGGACTACCGGGCGCGTGGTTCAACCCCGTCATACTCCTTCCGCGCTGACAGCGAGCGCGTGTTCGAAGCCGCTGAGCAAGTGTGCCTTGCGCCTCTGAAAGGCCTGGCCTCTGCGGGCGTCGAGGAGGGCGCGCCCTTGAAGCTGGATACCTGGCTGCATGACGTGTGGGGGACAGACAGCCCCAGGCTGCTCACTTTCGAGCGCGCCTGCATCCAGCTACAAGGCGTCGCCATACTCAAAGCACAGGAAAGGCCGGTCCTTCCGGCGGCGGCGAGTGCGTGACAAAGTGCGCAGTGCATGCCGACGTACAGCCTGCAGCCGACGCTGATGTTCTGCGCCTGCTCTCGCCTCACAGGTCGCGCACACAGAAGGCAGTTGCCGCACGGCAGGCACTGCCGAACGTCAAGCTTGATGAAACAGGACACGGCGCCTCTCCTGTGTCAGTGGCGGGAGACGGCGTGGTAACAGGACGGCGAGCGGGGCCGTCACAGCCCGTGCGGGAACGCCTGACACATAGAAATGCCACCGCGAGCGCCCTCGCACGCACCTGTGCGACGTGCGTCTCTGGAACGAGCACCCGGGCCAGCTGATGTGTTTGGTGCTGTGCGGCGGGAGCATGATGCGGACCTGTCCCAGACAGGCGCCTTGTCCAATGCTGCCAAACCACCGCGCCCTCAGCCTTGCCGCGCATGGATGCTTGGGCATGCAGCAGTGACCGTAGGTGGCCACCCAGCCGGCTCTGCTATGCGCAGGGAAGGCTTTGGCCGGCTGAGCATCAGCTGCCACAAGCAAGGCATGCAGGCCGAGCAGCCGCGGGGGACTGGCCGCACTGCGTGTAAGCGTGGCGCGTGTCCCGAGCGCCCTGCAAATGATGAGTGAACTGTCCTAAGTTGACAAAGTTGTCAGAGCGCCGAAAAGCGCGGTGCAAGACGTGGGTGCGGACGTGGCCCCTGAGCCGTTTCAGGCGCTGCGCCTGCGCATGGCGACATGCCATTTCTGGAAGTGCGCCTGGAGGCAAGGTTCCATGACCTGCATGGGGCAATGTCAGGCGTTCGGATACCATCGCTCACATCATGCCACTCCGCCGCTTCGGCTTGCGCGACCCGGAGCAGCAGCGCCAGTGCTTCAACTTAAGACGCCTCTGTGGCCGTTTAACAATCAGGCAACGGGCGGCTCCAGCGTTCCCGCGCCCACTCAGAACCCGGCGCCCACCTGGAGACGGCAGAGAAAGCACGCCGTGGCTGGTACACGGTTGTAATTCACTCAGGGGCCTGGTTTGCATGGAGCGCTAGCAGAACCTGCAGGTGTGAGAGTGCGTGTGGGAGCGCAGGAGAGGCCATGCATGCACTGCTCAGGCTCTGCCCACGACCATCCGCTCCATGACGGTCACAAGACGACGTCAGGACCAGATGCACTCTTGACACCCAACAAGATACAGGAGAACAGCGCGCTGGACAACATATGCTCCAGACACCTCTTGCCAACCAGCAGCCGCTAATCACAGCGCAAATCTGCCTGCGAAAGGCAGAGGAGCATTCACTGTCAGTAACCGCTCCTGGGCAGCAGTAGGGTAGAGAGGCTGCTCCTTTCTCTGTACAGACCTACCTCGGTCTGTACAGCGCAGGTAGCGCGCGCACACCTGGAGGTCAGCTAGGCACCGGTGGTGCGTCTATGGCGGCACACTGTGCACTTGCAGCGCCTCTGCTGCATGGAGGCGCATAAGGGGGCGGCTGCCTCAGCGGTGTGCTTCACCCCAGCGCGATACATATAACTGCATATACCAACATGGGCAAGAACAGCAGCAAGAAGGCAGGCAAGAAGGCTTCGCCCCCTGGCGGGCCGTCTGGCAGCACCAGCCCCAACAGCCACTCGCCGGAGCCAAAGACGGGCGCGGAGGACGCGCATGCAGAGCCTGACTCCGTCGCCCATACAAACGGTGCTGGCATGCCCCGCTTCCCATGGGGTTGTGCGGCAGGCTGAGCACTGTGCCCCTTGGCAAGCTTTGCTGTTCGCATGGCTTGCCTCGCACATGGAGCACCGTCGCCTCATCCTATGTCGCAGGTTGGAGCATGCTGTGCACCGGCAGCAACCCGCTTGCTGCCTGCGTGTGGGGAGCACAGCACGCCTCGTGCAAACGCTCTCAACGGAATTGCCTGCTGGTGTGAGAGCCTGCTATGAACAATAAAAGCATGCGCGCAGGCGCTCCGCCGGCAAAGTCCGGCAAGGCGCCGGCGCCGCTGCCGGAGGCTGTGAAGGAGCAGGACGCGGAGCGCGAGGCGCGCGGCATCGAGGCGCTGGAGCGCGAGCTGGCGCGCACCGAGGCCGCGCTGGCCGCGCTGCAGACCGAGCACGAGGAGCTGGAGGCCGCACGCGCGCTGCTCATCCGCTCCCTGCACCGCCTGGAGGCGCGCCTGGTCCCTGGTGCAAGCCAGCAGCGAGCGCGCCCTCTTGCACGCTCCCGCTGTGCTTGCAGGGTGTGCTACGCAAGCGCTTGCGAGCCTTGCAACCTTTGCGCGCGAGCGCTCGCAGACCCGTGCGACGGTCGCGGCAGGAGGAGGTTGCCGAGGAGCGCGCCGCTGCGGACGACGCGCGTGCCGCGCACAGCCGCGCGAGGCTGGCAGCGTACGGCCTCGGCCTGACCACCGCGCTTTCTGTAATAACGGTTGGCATTGTCACGGCGCGCTGTTTACGCCAGAGGGCGTGAGCCGGCCGGCAGGGCCTGCAAGAAGGCGAGGGCGCCCCGCCGTCTCGGGTTGCAAGGGATGTCACACAGTGCGTGTGTTTGAGGCTTTGCCGCGTGCATTTGGTGTTTGATGTGTGCTGTTGCTTTGTGAGCCTAGTGTCGCAGGGTGCAGGAGTGACAATGCGACCCTTCAGCTTGTTGTGGTGCTGTCAGCACATTCGGGCCCCAGGAGCTCGGTCTATGTCAGCGTGGTGCCCCAACTAGGACAGCCAGGGTTCGTCATATGAATGCATGCGTATCACAGCGTGTTGCCGTGCTCACGACCGTCCTGTCTCCTGCATCACGACCAGCCAGCCTGGCATCTTTGCATCAAGAAGCACATGCACGACGGTGCCCGTTAGGGCAGTGCAACATCAGGCTCGCAACAGAGCAAACTTTGCAGCCGGCAGCCTGTGACAGGCCGGAGGCGTCGGCAGGCCCGCGCTGCATCCCAGCCGCGGCCAGCCGTGCGCCCGTGGGGCCTCTGCGCTCAGGGCGCCGCGCCGCCAAGATCGATGAGCTCCATCTCGCGCTCGGTCAGCACGCGCGACTGCGACAGCTTCGTCCCGCGCTCCTTGCCCACGTACCAGGGCGTGCGCGGGCGCTGCGCCGCCGCCGCGTCGGCCGCGCCGGCCGGCGGCGCGGGCGCCGCCGCGGGCGCCGCGGCGGCCTGTGGCGCGGCCGGCTCCGCGCCGCCTCCCAGGTACCTGCTCGGCCGGCCAAGCGTCGGGCGGCACTCTGATGGGGCACAGCGCCGCCCGCGCGCGCCCAGCAGCAGGCCGGGGCGCACCGGGCCTGCTCCTCGGCCGGGAGCGCGCTGATGCGCGCGCCGTCCGGGGTGCGCCGCGGCGGGAAGGCAATCCGCGCGCGCCCGCCCTCGGGCGGGCCCTGGTGCGGCGGAGGCGGCGCGGGCGCGGCGGGCGCGGGCTGCGCCGCCGGCTCCGGCTCCGCAGCGGCCGCTGGCTTTTCTGCAGCGGCGGGTTTGGCCGGCGCGCTCGCGTCTGTGCGGCCGGCGGCACAAGCACCTCAGTCGCCTCCTCCACTGCATGCTCAGGGGTGCGACGCGCATCCAACAGCAGAGACGGCGCACCCTCGCCCGTGCGCAGGACGGCGACGAGCTGCCCCACAGTCACCACGTCGTCCGGCTTCACCTGCAGGGCGCACAGGCGCTGTTATGTTGCCGTGGTGAGATGCGGCTTCGGCGAAAACGCAGCCGCATGCAAGCGCACCAGGATGCTGTCGATGACGCCGCCCTCCGGCGCGCGCACGTCCATGGTGACCTTGTCCGTGTCAATCTGCAGGATGACTGTGTCCTCTGCCACGCTGTCGCCCCGCTGCTTGAGCACTTCCGCCACCGTGCCCTCGGTCATCGACTCGCCAAAGGAGGCCACCTTAATCTCCACCGCCGCCCGCGGCCACGCGGCCATGCGCAGCTGCCGCGCGCCGGCCGAGCTCGCCTGGGGCCCCGCCCACTCGCGGCCCCGCCAGCCGAGCGCATCGGCGCAGGCGCAGCAGGGCGCGGCCCACCCGCCCTGACAGGCCAGCGCCGCGCTCGCCTGGCGCGCGAGCAGCCTCGCGCCGGCCCTGAGGGCCATGCTGAGACTGAGTTGACAATGCCGCCACGCTCGGCGTCTGCGCTACCTTTTACACAGGCCGCAGCACGACCACGACCAACGGAGATCGCTGTGCACACTTTTAACAGGCTACCGCGCAAGGCCTGTCGTTTGCAATGCCAGGAACGTTTTAGGGCAGTTTCACTTCCAGGCTGCTCAAATTAGGCAATGCATTCAGGCTGCCAACATGCACTGGCAGGAGTGCCCCTCTACCTGAGTGCCCCCATGTCCAGCGTTGCGGCATCAAGGGCTGCACTGGGGCACATACAACGTTCAGCCTGCACTCTGTCTCACGCATGTGGCCGGATGCCTGAGCTGCACTTCCAAGAGGCTGTTCCCTCGAGGCCACACTTATGGCAGCTATGCCCATGCTGCATGCTTGCAGACACCGCAGGTGACTGAGGAGTCTGAAGGCAGATAGAGGAGGCAGAGCCACATTTCATTCCACCACGGTGTGTTGCAGGTTTACAGCCGTGCGCTGACACCACAAGACACTGAGGATCCATAGCACGCGAGCTATGCTGAGGCGCAGTTGCAGCTGGCAAGGACCCCGGCAGGCGCCGCGCTCAGGACGCCAGCTCCTCGCCCGTTTTCAACAGATACCGCACCTTCTTCCCCTCCTCGGTGAACCTGGGCGCACGCGCGCGCGCGGTCAGCGCCGCGCCGGCCCGTCAGCGCGGCGCGCGGGGGCAGGCCTGGGGGGCGCGCACTTCATCCCAATGCGGCTCCGCACTTTCTCCTTCGTCGAGTACGCCATGACGTTGGAGTGGTGCACGGGCGTCTCGTTCTGCACGATCTGGCCGGTCTCCTCCTTGCTCTTTGGTTGTACCGTCTTTGACTGCGCGACACCGCCGGCGCGCGGTCAGCGGCCGCTCGCGCCCTGCCGCCGCGGAGCGCATGGCGGGGCCGGGCGGCGGCGCACCTTCACGTTCACGCCCTCCACCACCACCTTGCCGTACTTTGGCAGCACCTGCAGTTGCGGGGCACTGTCAGCGCCCGGCCGCCAGCGCGTGCTCCCACGCAGCGGCCTGCAACGGGCCTGCGGCCTGCAAGGGGCCGCGGTCTGCAAGGGGCCTGCGACGGCCGCTGTGCGCGCGCCTTGGTCACCTCGCCCACCTTCCCCTTGTCCTTGCCCGCGATGACCTGCACCGTGTCGCCCTTGCGCACGTGGATGGGCGACACGAGCACGTTGCCCTTCTTGTTCACGTCCAGGTGCTCCCACTTCTTGCCGGGGCCCTGCTCGCCCGGCACAGGCCACCGCCTCAGCCCCCAGTCCCGCGCCACAGCAGCAGGGACGCTGCCGCGCGCCAACACGTGGCGCAGGACTCAGTGGGCTGGGACGGGGCGCGCACGAAGATGGCAGCCGACACGCCGCATTTGCATGTGGGGGCCACCTGCGGCGCGCACCACCCTCCCTCAGGTCCTGCGTGTTCTGTTGCGACCACTGTTATGCCAGGCCTCCTGGAGGCGCACCCGGCTCTGTGGCTCGAACGAGATGCGCATCCCTGCCAGGCTGCCGCGGGCAGACCCCAGGACCTGGCTGCCCAGGAACGCCATGGCGAAACGGCTTGCCTGGCGCGCACGGCTCTCCCCTGGCCCCTGTCTTCCCGGGCAGTCCTGGGTGCCGACAGAGATGGACTGCTCCCGCCGGGAGAGGCTATAGCTAGCTAGCGGAAGGTGGCCAGGGTCTGCACCAGGGTAATTACATTTTTTTGGAGCAGAGGAGATGAAGCAGTCACCAAATCAGTCACACAGGAAGCATGTCCCTTACAACTACACCATGCCGTTACAATATTGCATGCGCTGCACACCTCGCACTCAGTAGGGCACATAGCGCCCCTGCGCCTTCAACCTGCGTATGTGGTCGGCGTCCTTGCCAAAGCCGCCCGAGCCATCGGCCTCCGACGGCCCGCCGGGCAGCCTGTGACCCGGCGAGAAGCCCCGCCCGTTGAGGACCGGCCCGCGGCCGCCGGGGCCCCAGCCGCCAAACCCGCGCCCGCGGCCTGCAGCCTCCCCCACAGCCATCATCGGTGCTTGCCCAGCCCACAAAGCTTCACATTTGCACGGCCTGCCTGCCCGGCGCAGACACCGCTGCGCAGCTGGACTTGGAGGTGCACGAACATACGATGCCTGTTGCGGTAGAATACAATGTGCGCACCACGTCCAGGGCCGCGGCCGCCAAAGGGCGGCATGGCGGCCGGCCCATAGCCCGCCGCCGCGGGCCCGCCGGCCGCCGGCAGCAGCCCCACCGCGGCCGCTGCGCCCCCGCCACAGCACCCAGTCTCAGGCGCAGGGTGGCAGGTCTGACGCCGCCGCGGCCGCGGCCAGCGCGACAGCAGGGCGCACAGGGGAGCACGATGCGCTGCGAGGGCACACCTGCGGCGTTGGACGCGGCGGTCGCCGCCGCGGCAGCCGCGCCCACGGGGTGCAGCACATGGTCCTTCACCAGCCGGCCGCGCTCCGGCGCGGCGGGCGCCGCCTTCAGCACCTGAGCGGCCCGAGCCGGCGGGGCTGTCGGAGGTCGCAGGCCGCGCCGCGCCGCGCCGCTCGGGAGCCGGGCGGAAGGGCCGGGCCGGCGGGGTCTGGGCGGCGCACCATGCCGTCCTCAAAGCGCTTGAGCGTGCGGCCGTCGGACACGCTCCAGCTGTCGGGGCCCGAGGTCGTCACGCGCACGCCGACCACGCTCAGCGTGTCGTTCAGCGCCTTGAACAGCGCCGGCTGCGCGCCGAGCGGGCGCCCGTCAGCGGCGCGCCACGGGACTGCAGGCGCGCCAGCGGCGGGCTGCGGCGCACGGCGGGGCTGGGCCGCACCCCGTGGAAGCCGCCAGAGTCCAGCGAGATGTCCCCGTTGGGCGCCACCTGCGGCGGGGGGTTCGGTCAGCGAACATGACGCTGGGGGCGCCGGACCGCGGGCGCGCAGCTGGGGCGCCGCGCGCCTTTATGATGTGCGTGTTTTGGTACACAACGATGACGTCCCTGGTCTCCGCCTCCGTGAAGCAGCGCAGCACCGGCTGCGGGCGCACGCGCTGCTGTCCGTCACCGCGCCCGCCGGGCGGTCGAGGTGACACAGGCGAACCCGCACGACAAGCTCGGCACACTCGAACAAGGCCTCGGCTGAGCGCACCGGGCGCGGCGGCGGGACGGCCTGCGGCTCGGGCGGGCCCATGAAGTCGCCGTACCCGCCGCCCATCATGCCGAAGCCGCCGTTGAAGGCGGGGCCAAAGCCGCGCTCCATTGGGCCCGGCATGCCCGCCAGGGGCGACCCGAAGCCCTGCACCAGGAACGGCCCCGCCGGGACGAACAGCGCCGGGTCCGCGCGCAGCATGCCGCCGGCCGGCGGGCCGCCGTGCATGTGCACCAGGCGCTGGGGCCCCCTGTCATGGAAGCCCCCGTGGCGGCCGCCCCCGCGGCCCCGGCCGCGCGACGCATTGCCGCCGCGGCCGCGCGGCGTGCGCGCCTGCCCCGTCCTGGGCGCCGCCCGGCCGCCCGGCCCGGCGTCGCGGCCCGAGCCGCTGGCGCTGCGCCCGCCCAGGTCGGGATCCTGCCTGATGAGCTCGTCCAGGCTCATGTTGAGCTTGGACTCCAGCGCCTCCGGCTCCACGGCGGCCTCTGCCATGCCCGCCCGCAGACGCGCTCAACGCGACGGCAGCTCAGCGCTGTGCCGTGCGTCGAGGCGCAGCATTGTCGGGCGAGTGCTGATGCCTGCAGTGCTGTGAGAGCGTATGTGCAAAGGCAACGCCAGGTGTTGCTGAGCTACGGCCCTTGATGGTAATGGACGCGCAACCCCCTTGGCGCTGTGCTCGAGGCCGCAGCCATCAAAGCTGGTTCGGCTCTGCAGGTCATGGCCCGCAACTTACGGGGGTGACCTCTCTCTGTATTGGCAGAGGGCGTTTCTCTCTGAGCCTGCAGCCTTGGATGAGATGGTTGCATACTGCCATGGCTTACCGGATCTGGTCTAGGCCGCGCCACTCTACGACGT
>JAABUP010009514.1_pt1 | contig 11894 bp, 9 predicted proteins | sample 5559201 | NCBI WGS metagenome assembly JAABUP01 (sample SAMN10711887, study PRJNA513373) | rock metagenome | isolation source: Antarctica rocks | place: Antarctica | reverse complement strand
TACAGTTACACGTCAAAAGTCTTCGCGAATGGCCTGTTTCCCACCAAAACTCATTACTATCAGTGCTATAGAACTCAGAACTCTAGGCAGTCAAAAGTTCTGAGCTTTCAGAATGTATTAGTCTTTTACTTGATTAAAAGATCTGTCAATTCAGATATTATAAATCAGTTGTGGTGTTCTATTAAACACTGTATGAACTCAATGAATGATAAAAACATTGAGTTTTGTATGTAAAATCAACAGTTTTCAAGTATACACAGCAATTCAGCTATACTACTCACCATTCTACTTATTAATCATACATTATTTTTGTATGCACTCACAGATCTTATATAACTCTCTTAGATTTTGAAGACTCAGAATTTTGAAAATATGTTGTGCTAGTTATTTCCTGTCATGAACATGTTGAGTTTTGGTGGTAAACAGGCCATTCACGAAGACTTTTGACGTAGAACTGTATGTTGTGTGACTAGGTAACGTAATCTACCCTCAAATGAGACACACCCTCAAACGAGACAGTGCCTCACCCTGACGTGTCTTTTCAACAAAACATGAAAATGTCTCTCAACCACAAAGACGATCAAGAAGCTAGAATCTCCCAAGCCATTGAAGCTATTCATAGCAATAATTCCTCAAGTATACGCGCCGCAGCTTGCGCCTACAACGTCTCTCATTCAACTTTAGCTAAGTGTCTTTGTGAGCAGTCAACATATCAACAATCTCAAATGACAAATCAAAAGCTCCTTTCTACAGAAGAAGAAGCTCTTTTTCAATAAATTATATTCATGAGCAAACAGGGGTTTTCACCACAGATCTCTGCTGTTTGCAAAATGACTGATATTCTTCTTTCAGTGTGCACTGAATTCTTCATCAACACATCACTTACTGTGAAAGAAAATTGAGTTCACAAATTTGTCAATCATCATGAGCAGCTTCAATCAAAATACACACAGAAGTACAACTATCAACAGATCTTATGTGAGAACCTTAAGATCATAAGTAACTGATTTCAGCTTGTGAAGAACACACAGGCAAAATATGACATCTTAGATGAAGACATCTACAATTTTGACAAAACAGAGTTTCAAATGAGGATCATAAACACTGTCAAAGTAATGACAAAGTCACAAAGAGCTGAGAAAGCATTAGTTACACAGCTGAGAAATTGAGAATGAGTGACAGTCATGAAAGCTATCAACATCAGTGACTGAGTCTTGTTCTCTATAATCATCTTTGCAGACAAGATGCATCAGATCATGTAATATAAGACTATATCACTGCAGTGAACAATTGCTGTTAATGAAAATGAGTGAATCATCAACAAGATTGACCTGATTTGACTTAAGACTGTGTTCAATGAACACACAAAGGTGTGTACAGTTGAACAGTATTGACTGTTAATCTTAAATGACCATAAAAGCCACATGATCTCTGAATTCAATTGATTCTGTCTGAACAACACAATTATAATCTTATGTATGTCACTGCATTTGTCACATCTGCTGCAGTCATTAAATGTCAGCTGCTTTTCACTGTTAAAACACACATATGAACATAAGGTGAAAATCTGTATGCAGCTTGAACATAATCATATTGATAAGCTTGACTTCTTAAAGGCTTTTAAATCTGTCTGTGCAGCAGCTCTAAGTTCATCAAACATTTACAGCAGATTTGCTGCAGCTGAACTAGTGTCATATGATTCTGAGTGAGTTCTTTTGTGTCTTCAGCTTAAGCTATGAATGTTCACCTCTTCTGTATTAAAGATGGTTATAGCAGTTTGTCAAACATTAAAGACACTTTACACTGTGGCTCAATTGGCTCAGAAATATATTATGATTAAGAAGTTACTGAAATGACATTTGAAAAGCCTCTCAAGTTCAATGAATCAAACATTAAAGTGAATGGTCAAAAGGTATCAAATGACAATGCACAACACAGCATTTATGACTAGTGAAATCAAGAATTTACAGGTTATGAGTGCACATCAAAAGTGCAAGTGAGAAGCACCTCACTCATATATTGTTAATGAGAGGGTTCTGACAGCAGAGAAAGATCAGAAGCAGGTCAAAAGAGCTTAAATAGCTGATGAAGCTGTTTTAAACAAGGTCAGTGCACAAGCTTTTGACTGTGCTTCATCAAGATGTAGTATGTGTAGCTTGCTGAAACATAATGTCTGAGTATGTCTGACACATGTAATTTAGCTTCTAGTGTAAATAGCTTGATTCTATGAAAATTTGTTGATATTTCATACTTGAGTTGCATTTCAGGGTGGGGCGCTGTCTCGTTTGAGGGTGTGTCTCGTTTGGGGGTAGATTACGTTAGTGGTCAAGCTTACGTAAGGACCTCTCCATGACCATGAGCGAGCATTATTTGAAGGCTGCTGGACAGCTGATCTGCTCAGTTCCTCTCCAAGAGCTCTATTTGATGAGCGAGCTATGACCGGAGATAATAATGCGGTGGATGATTGGAGGTAAAGTAGCTGTTGATAACACAAGGACAACTTGTCCAACACCCACTTCCTTTGAGTGATTGCGGTGAACATACTTTGAAGATGTTACTGTTTGGCTGTGGAACCGGCACAAGATTGATCTTTAAGGATGCGCCCAGCGCAGCATTAGAATTCCTCTGGATTATGTACATCTGGTCCACAATAACCATGTCCTCAGTAAATCAGAGATGACGATGCCTAGAAAACTATCTACAACATAGAAAGGTTCGACGAATCGAGTGTTTGGGAGATGGGCCTGCTGCACTCGAGCAAAATATCCCGCTAAAACTTCCGCCCATCCATATATTCCTTTCAGTGATACTCATTCTTCGCCGCATTCACATCGTTCTCCAGGAAGATCTCGATCTTGTTGTTCATCTTGTGTCCGATATCAAGGCAGCAGATGCAAGCAATGATGCCCACCACGCCAAAGGCTATGGAACTCAGACACGTTACCCTGCACCAGATCTTAGCGATGTTTTCGATGAGGATCACAACGTGATGGCTTACCTGACAGCCTTAACATAAATTTCCACAAAGGCGCCTCCTGCAGCTGTCGCGATCTTCAAATTGATTCCCTTAACTGCCATCAATGCTTTTGAGCCTAGGGGTAGAGCTGCCAGAACGGCCTCTGCGGTAGAGCTTGAGGCTCCGGCAGCCATGGCAGCAGCGGGAACCAACACGGCGGCACTTGAAGCCTGGACGTTGGCAAGAATAGATAAGTAAATCGTCACGGCGATGGCTCCGCCAGCGTAGCGAGCAACTCCCCTATGCACAGTCAGTATCTCTCAAAGAGACCTCAACATGCAGTACAAGCTTACGCAAGACCGCCGGCGATACCCAGCTCGACCTGATCGGCACCGAATTGGATGTAGGCGATCGACAGGTATTGGGCATAGCCATACCTGACAGACGAGAGATACGTGAAGGCGATGCACAATGCCTTCCGATTGGGATTGCCAAGAGCCAGCAGACCTCCGAAGATAGTCATGACAGTAGCAGCCCCGGCCAGTTGCCATTTCCAATGCTTGAAGTGACTTCCCTCAAAAGACAAAATCAAGGCCCCGGTTGTAATCCCTACCCCTTGTGACAGAGACAATTTCATGGCTTCCGTGTAGCTAGACATCTCATTGGTAAAGAAGACAGCGATCATGGTTGGCCAGATGATATTCGTGCCGTAGTAGAACCTATGCTTTCCGTCAAGAGTTACAACTTTTGACGGGGAGTCAACTACTTACATGGTGACGACGAATCCAGCGACGAAAGGAGCTGTGAGAGCTCGTCCATGAGATCGTGCAAAGAGGTGAGGTGGAGTAAGCGGTTGCTACAGACCTGATATCAGAACTTGTATTCGATCATTTCATCGAATATGGAATGAGCTAAAATGATAGCATACCTTCAGAGGGATGAACGATTCCCATAATGCGAATGCGATCAGCGAAGCGAAGCCAACCACTACCCATAGTCAGTTACCAGGTATGGTGTTAAGGCTTGGGTTAAAGCGGAAGTACGTACCTAAAGTGACCAACACTTTGAGATCGCTAGATAGAGTGAAAGTGGAGTAGACAATGCCGGTAAGAATGAGGGCGGCAGCACCAGTGAAAAGTATCATTCCAACGTAGTCAAGCTCTCGAATGGCCTGACCGAAAGGAATCTGGATACCAACAATTAGGGCGACCTTCACCCGCTGAGAATAAGGTTGGACATACCCCACGCGGATGCTTCGGCGGAAAGTAGAAGAAGAAAAGTAAGAGACCGAAGATGGCGGTACAGATAGCTGGAGCGTAGAAAATCCAACGCCACTAAAGAATCATCAGTACCAATCACTGAAGTCGGCCATGAAGAGCTTACAGCTTCACCATGCCTGATTGCAAATCGACTCGCGACCGGACCAACAATCACAGTGAAGAAGATGCCTACATTTGGAAGAGTCAATGATCCGCTTAGCTAGGACCGCTGCAAGGTGGATCTCACCTCCGTCTATGCAGCGCTGTTAGTATCTATTACTTCAATTATATGAAGGTCTCAAAACTTACCAGCAATTACGACGGCGAAATGTCGCCATTTGTTAGGAAGAAGCTCCGGCAATGCAAAGGCAGCTAACTGACAGTTGCCAGCACCGAAGCCAATCAGAGACATACCCGCAATGACAGCTTTCGAGCTTTTAGCGGTACCTGTAGAGTAACAATGAGTACATCGAGTAGGACTCGAACGCTGCTTGAAGAGCCGGGAAGAGAACTAACCTCCGATAATGGCTCTGCGAACCCACGACTTCTTAGTACACTCGTACTAAGACTATGGCAATGAAAGAGATGGAAGAGAGTCGCGGGTCCTCACCTGATGAATACGAGAATGTTGCCAGAAATGATGAACCAACGTCGGCCAAATAAATCACTGTTTGCACCACAAATCATGAAGGCAATGGTACCGCCAATAGTGTAAACGGAAGTGAACCAGGTGCCATCGGCCGGAGTACCGAGTTGCGTGGCGATCTGAATCTGAATTGAGCTGACAGAAGGAACTGCCCAGAAAGAGATACCATAAGAGAGGGCAAGGACCTTGCGCAAGGTTAGCTAGTGTTGTTGTTGTTGTCAAATAAACCAAAAAGTGAGCCCTACCAGGACAACCGCCCAGGTTTTGGCGGTCACTACATATTCACCATCTTGTATTGGTGTATGTGAAGCACCGCACTCAGTCCCTTTCTCGAGTTGAGCATCGGGTCCGGTAGATGATGCAGTTGAATGACTTCCTTCCTGGTCTGCGTGATTGGGCGGATGCTTTATCTCGTGAGCGATGTCTGCAACTCTGATATCCATCCTGGTCAGTGCTGATTCTCTCCAATTGAACAAGGAGTCGACGAGGTTGATAAGAGTATGGGCCAACGCAAGAATATTTACATCCAGACGGATAGAGACTACTGAAGGGACCATCCCCACGGGGTCTCCGTGTGGAGTCAACTAGCCCTTCTCATATTGACACTCAAACTCAAATCTCAGTATTGTAGGTGCAAGGCCGAGGGCCCAGACCTGCAGCAGGCTGAGGAAGTCATGGTGTCGACTTGCGCGGTGACCGTTTCCCGAGAGTGAACTGCCACCCCGCTCCTATTTCGGTAACGCGGCTAGTTTTGTTCTGTTTGCACGTCTGTCTCGAAGATGGAAATGTTCCGATTGCAGTGCGTGAAAATAATTCCGGAGCTTCTACTGTAGATTGCACGGATGATCCAAAGTCTCTCATATGCCGGAGGTAGAGGTGGGGAAGTACCCGTACATGTGGTTCATGATCGATACATGTATGAAGAATCTGCCACCCGTCCTGAACGAACGCTTTCGATCCTATCGATACAATATGGTAGCAAACGGACACTTGACTGTACTCTCGTAGTGTACGTCTTTTGAAAGAGAAAGGTTAGGTTGAAGATTAGGATGAGGTGTCAGGCGTCTAATTAAGGTTACAGTAGCGCCTCCATCTTGCAGAGTCGGCTAAGGTACGGACCGATTGTCAACAACACGGTTCCGTGCTTATTCTTATTATTGATACAAGTAATCAAGTTGTACCTTACCAGACCCTCTCTCCCAATACCCTTGCCTCAGTCCTCAGATACTGACCATGCAATTACCACGAAACCTGGTTCTCGGGCCCAGGAAAGGCTCTCTTCAATCAATCTCTACCAGATGATCTCTTCCTAAGGTGTCGCAGACACTGAGATGCTAGGCCGCAATGCGGGCTTCGTTCTCCGCACTTGTGTCTGAGGTAGGTCTCACGGTCCGAAAACCGGTGTCACTGTCAATGTTCATGGACGCCAAGAGCTGTGCTTTGATCTGGATCATGATTAGTTGGTCTCATATTACTGTTCCGATTCCTAGTTTTCGACTTGGGCAGTAAGGATTTGACACCTCTGCAATGGTGAGAACAAAGACAATGAAGGCAGCTCAGTTCCAGCCCGTAAGATGTCCCAGGCAATTTCCAGTGAGTCATCCGCTAACAGCCTGACATAGAAAGATGGGACTGTCAAGATCAACGAGATACCCATACCCGAAATTGCAGTGGATGAGATTCTGATCAAGACTGTCACCGCGAGCATTTGTCACTCAGACCTGGTGCGTGCAAGAATGGATTCATTGATTGCCGATCCAAGCTTACAGTCTCTCACCGAAAGATGCTTGTTGAAGGGCATATCCCTCCGGTGTCAGAATAACCCGTCACAATCGGTTACGAGGCCACTGGTCAAGTCGTTGCCGTCGGGAGTAAGGTCCCGGGCTTCGGGTGTTTCTATTCTGCCCCCAACCTAGTAATTAACTCTAATTAATTACATTAGTCTAGAATTAATGTATGTGCATAAGGTCACTGTCATCATTGGCTTGGTGTTTAGTTTAATTATATGCTAAAAACCTTGCTGCCGCCAAATTGCATTATGTGTAAATACTATATTATATTTTGTATAGCTATAAATTTGAAGTAGTACATTATAGGCACCTCACTGTTCTCTCTACTCTCACTGTCATTGTTCTTTTTAATCTCACTGTTTTCTTTACTCTTACTGTCACTGTTTTTCACCTACTACCTCTTTAACTTCTTTCAGTCATCAATATTGATTTGCTGAGTTCTCTGCTTCAGCTTTGCTTTAATCTCAGCTCTTCACTTCTCAATTAGGTTCTTTAAAGTTCTCTGAGCTCTCAATTGTGAGTCTGTCTCTTGTATTCATAATTAAGAAATCTTTGAAATGGTCTTTAGCAACTTGTTCACCTCTTGTTTTCAAATAGGTCTCATTATCTTTTCAAGCATTTCTATTCACCCTGAAAACAGAGCAACTTTTGTGTCTTCAGAGAGACTCTGAGTGACTTCTTTAAGTTTGTAGTACTGTGTGAGAAGACTGTTCAGAATTTCTCATATTTAAAAGAGTTAATAAGTTGTCTACACTAAAAGAAAAACTCACCTCTAGTTGTTGCTTGCTTAAGGCATCAATCTTCTCATAAATTTTCTTTGTCAAGTAGATAGTAGTCATTTCTTTGTAGATTTCAAAGTCACAATCTTCAAACATAAATGCATAACAGTCTCAGACATTCTCTGTTAAGACTTCTTCTACAAGCAGCTTCTGCTGTCAGACATGCTGACAAAAAAGAACATACTGCTGAAAGAAGAGACAGTCACAACTGAAATCATCTTTTAAAGACTGAGGATTCATCTTATCATTCAGTAGTTGTGAGGCCCTTTTCTTCTCACAAAAAACAAGCAGTTGTACAGAATAAGAAAGCTTTCTCATTTCTGATCAGAAGACAGTATCTGAAAGGTGTTGTGTACAAAATTCAGCCTCTTTCTTTGCAGCTTTTCTATCTTATTGCACTGCAACATTAGCTAAATGCTGAACAATATCACAGAATGACCACTTAATCATGTCTGCTTTGACTTCATGCTTTAAAGAAGCATGTCAAGACTTTACTGCATTTGTAGATGAGATTTGAAGAAGAAGACTGCTGTGACAACACATATAATTTGCTCAGTTCTTTTGAGTATTTCATCACTTCTTTATAATATAAGTCTGTCATTTCTCTGTTGTGCATGCCAGCTACTTAGCTGCATCATTCAGTTGTCACAAACCTTTTGAGACCGCTCAGCTACTCATTTCTGACACTAGAAATGACCTCATTAGCTATGGTGACAGTGACAAGAGCATGCTTACCTTCTTTCTTGATCAATTGACCTGTTTAAGGGTAACCCAGACAGTAGCAATGCTGACCTTCACTTTATACTTGTATTAAATATACCTCTGCACCTTATTCAGATATGCTGTGGGTTGATTCTTGAGAAAATTGAGTACACTCTATACTAATTGTTAGTAGATCAGGCCCACATCTCTAGATGAAGACCTACCTCTGTCATAGCAGCAGTGAGTTGTCTTAAGGCCCCTATTTTTGACAGTCTGAGTATAGTTACTGACCCTCATTGCCAAAGATTCCTTTGCATCTTCTCAATATGCTTTTGATGATATTCTGTGACCTCTGCTATAGCCTTAGGTGTCATGCCGCACTTCAAATCTGTCTTTATTTGGCCCTTGACAATGTCATCGAGTCTTTGTCTATGCCTCATGACGACAGCGACAACGGGGGCGACAGCGACGTCGAATTGGTGGGGTGGTGGGTGTGGAAAGGAATTTTGGCAGGTTTTACACGTTATTTGTTATGAATTTTCCGCGAAAATGACTTTTGGAGCCAACCTTCTAAAAACCGCTGTAATTGAAGATTTCGGGCGCGGTTGCATATACGCCAGACCAGTTCAGCTTCGGCTCGAACGACCAGGTGTAATTGTGGGCGGGAACGTCGCAAGCGCATCCCGGATATTTATTTTCCCCTCAAGTCCTTTATCGTTACTCATGTCAGCATTATCACTTGGGTTATCTAATTATTAGTCTTGAAAGAAAAATCTAAGATTTACCCAGAAACCTCAGCGTTTTTCTCATACACGGTGAGAGAGAAGTTGGTGAAGGAGCGCTGCAATTTGTAAGCGAAGCACAAGCCGGATGCGCCGGCGCCGACGCAGATAATCCGCATTGGCCGTTTCTGGTGAATTGGCCCTCCAAGCCTCTGATGACTTTGGTTGGACTCAACTCGCCCTGCGATAGTCGCCGCCCTCTTGGGGATAAGTCTGTCGTTGGACATGTTTCGTATCGCTAGTATAACGTTTATGGAAGGTTTAGAGCAGCAACGTATGAAACGACGGCAACAGCAGCTGGCATGTCATGAGGGTGTAGCTATATAAGGTACAGTAGTCAAGCTCTGTTATCTACTATCTTTCGTTCACTACCGGTAATAGGAGTCTCACTTCGCCGCTCTGTTGTTCACGTCTTACGGAGTACTCCGAGTATGTTTCCCGCCGTTCAACCCACCGGAGCTCGAATACCGAGCAACAGGACACTTTCCCTGTCGCATCAACCTAGGACGATCGAGGCGACTCCGAACTCTGATGATCACGGAGATGCTTTCATGGAGGACAGCATCGGCGCCGATTGTGGGGTATGGGGAAGCGGGGAATCAGTCGTGATACTACTGCTGTTTGTCGAGCCTACCGACGAGTTTCCACCACGCAAGAGTGGAGACTTTTCACCATTCGATGGGTGCTTTTCAATGTGCTTTCAGTGTGCCTTGTGGAGACGTCACTATGTCGCGTGGCTTCTAGCCGCTTTACGACTTATCTTCCGGACTGTTACTCATCGACGGATTTTCTCAAATCTCGGTGTAATTGTAAGCTAAGAATGCGCCGCTACCTTATTTGAAATGTGCATGGAGCACAACCCTATCCAGAAGCCCTAACAGGAGGGCTTTCCAAGCAGTTCTTTCGTCACATCTTGGAGTGAACTTTCTGGTTCTCGTTGATCCAATCCACCACGCTCTGCAGATACTTTGAAGCCGATTCCAGATGCGTAAACATATAGAAGCCGTGCGGCAGGCCGGGATAGACGTTGAGGGTCACAGGAACACTGACAGTGCTCATCAGTGCATGTACGTCTCAAAGGGCAAGGAGACTTTGAGAGCTCACCCGGCTTCCTTCAGAGCATTTGCATAAGCGAGTCCCTCGTCTCGTAAGGGGTCCAACCCCGCGACCTGCACAACTGCATTATCTCAGGAGGTGTCGGGACAGGAACCATAGACTCATACTTACGAGCTGGTGGTAAACCCTTAAGGGACTTTGCAAGCAGGGGACTGGCGTAAATTTCTGGTTCGGCGTTGGGAAGGTATTGGTCTACTGTCGTCAATCGTTGTCCTTTCAGAGAATCACTTCCATACTCTGGAGCTTACCCCAGAACCATGTCATCCTCGGTGCATCGATCACTGATGCGTCCTTGTTTTGCTCATAGCTTCCATATTCGTACTTGTTGGTAGGAAAATGTTTCGGATGGCATGTCACCGGGATATTCAGGACTTGCCCTGCAATTCCGCTGACGCCTTCGTCTCGAGCCTTCAGGGACAGAACTGCAGCCTAGAACAGTTTTAGTCCGGCTTGGTGATGGGTTTCGATTCTTGACTGACGATGTTACCACCAGCGCTGCCTCCACCCACGATGATCCGCTCGGGGTCAATGCCTAATGATCTCGCATTCGCTTTGCACTCCACCATGGTGTCAGTCAACCAGCACACCGACAGCAGTGGAAGTGGAGCCAGACCCATTGAAGAACGTCAAAGCAGTCATTGATGGCATACGGGTACGGGAACTCCGGTGCCCTATGCACCAAGTCAAGATCATGCTCAATGATGGATACCCATCACCAACGCCTCCTTACATGCGATAGTCAACACTGACTACGACTGCGTTGTTCTTCGCGGCTACATATCGGTTCATACCCTCTTCGATGTCATGGCCACCAACAACCCAGCCTCCACCATGAGCAACCAGAAACAGCAGCGCATTGCTATCTTGGACTTGTAAACCCGAACCTCGATTTTCGTGCCATCTGCCACTGGCACCATCTGATGGGTGATATCGAGATCCATGGAAACGTCTTGCGGCAGCGCTGGCGGGGTGTTTTTCCATGCCGCTCGGAATTCGTCCATAGGCAGGCTCCACAGCACTTTGAAATTGTCGTCGCATTCTTTCTGCAAGGGCACGAATGCAGGGTCCACCTTAGAAAGATGGCTGTACTTCGAGCCGCCTGTGCTTGAAGCCATGTTGGATAATTACGCGCTTTCACGTGCTAAACCTCGAATGAGTGGTGTTTCTTGCAACGCGCACAAATGATAGTGGATAGTAAGAAGTCCTTTGTAGACAATCAAAACCATTTCTACATACTCCGGACGCGGATTCAAGTCTCGAAAATGATCATGACCACCTATGTCCGTTGCCCCTCACGTCCGAGCAACATTAGTTTCGGTCGACTGCCGGGGCCCAGATTCTATGTCATCTGGTGGTTCTAGATTTTAATTCGAAGGCACCGAGGCACTCAGAATTCCGTTCGGTCGACGATCACCGAAGACGCCCAGGTTGCTTTTACAGGGACCACTACGACCACCATGGCGGAATTCAGAACAATGTACAGACACAGCTTTATAAAGACTGAGCCGCTTAAGCCGAGAAGTAATACTGGATCTTTGTCCATCATCGCTCTAACACCATCCCCTGGTAGCCTGCCCAGCCTACCACTTTTTTGTATGGGTAAACAAAAATAAAATACCGGATTTGACCCAGCCTACCACTTTTTAAAAAACAAACTGGTAGGCTGGTCTGATCTGAGCTGTCAGGGCACTTTTAGGCACTTTTTGATTTTTGTCTGAAAGTGTGAGTGAGTGCGGACTCTGTGGCACAGAAATCATCTAACACCATCCCCCCCTGGTACCCTGGGCAGGGTACCACTTTTTTGTGTGGGTAAACAAAAATAAAATACCGGATTTGACCCAGGGTACCACTTTTTAAAAAACAA
>JAABUP010009513.1_pt1 | contig 11897 bp, 12 predicted proteins | sample 5559201 | NCBI WGS metagenome assembly JAABUP01 (sample SAMN10711887, study PRJNA513373) | rock metagenome | isolation source: Antarctica rocks | place: Antarctica | reverse complement strand
CGCCTGGCGCAAGCGATACAACGTCTGAAAATTCACACAATGTTTTTAAATAAATCTCAGCGTTCCGTAATCCTCATGATGGGTTGACAATGAGATGGCGAACCGTCAACCCCAGGATGCTATGACGGTTGTATCTGGCGGGATGCCGCTACCGGCCACCCCGCGCCTGCCTGGAGGTTTATCATGCGCTTTGCAGAGATCGGACAGCAACTTCGGGCCTATCGGCTGGAATCCGGCCTGCGGGCAGAAGAAATTGCGGCCCGGCTCGGCGTTTCCCGCGCAGCCCTGTACCGCTACGAAAAAGGCGAGGTCATCAAACTTGATACGGTCCAGCGGCTGGCCGAGTTGCTCAAGGTCTCGCCGTTGTCGTTGCTGGGCATTGGCGTCGAGTACTACAGCCGGTCGGTCGGCTACTTCGAACGGATCCGGCAAATCGAAGAATCGGCCGACCAGGTGCTGCAAGCCTATGGGGCCGGCTTCTACCTGACGACCTCGGAGGCGTTCGACGCCGCCATGGTCGACGGGTTGAACGAGGCCGCAAGCCTGCCCGGCACCGACTCCGCGACGTTCCGCACCAATGCCGACCAGGTGCTCGGCATCCTGGCCGCACGAAAACGCATCTATGCGCAGCGCCGTCCCGGCATCATCGCCATCCTTTCGCCAGCCTCGATCCAGAGTTTCCTCACCCTGGGCCTGCTGGGCAGCCTGAAGCTGTCGGAGGCGTTGCGGGTGCGCTGCCGGCGGGTCGCCGCGGCGGAGGTGCAAAACATCGCCGCGCTGATGGAAACGGAGCCGATGGGGTTGCAGTTCGGCCTGCTAGCCTCGTCGGAGGCTTCGAGCGGGTTCAGCATCTTCCGCTCGCACGACCGCGCGACCCTGGCGAGCAACCCGTTCCAGGCCGACAGCCTGCCCTCGGCGCAGACCGGCGTGGCGATGGTCACGGGCGCGGACGAGGCCATCGCCGCCCATCAGCGCGTCGCCGAGGCGATGTGGCGGGACGCGATCAAGGGACCCGCCGCCGCGGTGCGCCTGCGCGAGATGCTCGCGAGCCGGGCCTGACCGCCGAAGCTTTATTGTCCCAGGTGGTTCCATCGGCGTGCCTGCGGCTCTAGGCTCCGGCCATGGCCGCCCTCCCGACGCATCCCGACGTGCAGATCATCTCGAACGAGACCGCCTGGAAGGGGCGGTTCTCGGTCGAGGTCGTCAAGTTCCGCCAGCGCCGGTTCGACGGCGCGATGTCCGGCGTGCGCACGTGGGAGTTGCTCTGCCGCGGCCGGGCCGCCGGCGTGCTGCCCTATGATCCCGTGACCGACCAGGTGGCGCTGATTGAGCAGTTCCGCCTGCCGGCGCTGGCCGCCGGGCTTGAGCCGGTCATGGTCGAAATCCCCGCCGGCCTTTGCGACAGCGGCGAGGACCCGGCCAAGACCGTCATCCGCGAGTCGCAGGAGGAGACGGGGCTCGCGGTCGACTTGTTGGAGCGGATCGGCGATTTCCTGCTGACGCCGGGCGCGTCCGATGAGCGCTGCACGATGTTCGTGGGCCGCATCCATGCTCCGCAGGCCGGGCCGGACGGCATCATCGGCCAGGGCGGCCTTGCCGACGAGCAGGAGGACATCCGGGTCCGCCTGCATCCCGCTGCGGCGGCGATCGCAGCGGCGATGGCTGGGCAGTACCAGAACTCCGTCACCACCATCGCCCTGCTCTGGCTCGCGGCGCGGCGCGACTGGCTGCGCACGCATTGGAGCGGACGATGACGCAGCGCTTGTTCCTGGACGACAGCGCGCTCCGGCAGGTCCGCGCGGCCGTGCTCTCCGCGGGGCCGGACGGCGTCGTGCTGGACCGCACCGTGTTCTACGCCCGCGCCGGCGGCCAGCCCGGCGACACCGGCGCGCTGCGGTGGGACGGCCAGGGAACGCCCCAGGAAACGCCCGTAACAGAAGCCGTGAAGGGCGCAGGCGACGACATCCTGCACCTGCCGGCCGCGGGGACGCCGCTGCCTCCGCTGGGCGCGATGGTCGACGCCGTGCTCGACTGGCCGCGCCGCCATGCGCTGATGCGGATGCACACCGCGCTGCATCTGCTGTGCAGCCTGTTGCCCGGCGCCGCGGTCACGGGCGGGCAGATCGGCGCCGAACGGTCGCGGCTCGACTTCGACCTGCCGGGTCCGCCGCCCGTCGACGCGCTGGAGGACGGGTTCCGGGCACTGATCGCCGCCAACCATCCGGTCTCGTCCGAGTGGGTGGATGAGTCGGTGCTGGACACCAACCCAGGGCTGGTCCGCACCCTGTCGGTGCAGCCGCCCCGCGGCACTGGCCGGCTGCGCTTGGTCCGGATCGGCGGCGACTCGCTGATCGACCTGCAGCCCTGCGGCGGCACCCATGTGGCCGGCACTGCGGAGGTCGGCGGCGTGCGCGTGCTCAAGATCGAGAACAAGGGCCGGCAGAACCGCCGCATCTCGATTGCGCTCGAAACGGAGGCTTGACCATGGACCCGCTGATCAGCACGGACTGGCTGGCCGGGCAGCTCGGCGATCCGGATCTGATCGTGTTCGACGCGACCTACTACTTGCCGACCGAGGGCAAGGACGGCGCCGAGGAGTTCGCCCGGACCCACATCCCCGGCGCCCGCTTCTTCGACATCGGCGTGGTTGCCGATCTCGACACCACGTTGCCGCACATGGTGCCGTCGCCGGGACGGTTCGAACGGCTGATGGGTGAACTCGGCGTGTCGAACCGCAGCCGAGTCGTGTTCTACGACCAAAAAGGACTCTCCTCCGCGGCGCGCGGCTGGTGGATGATGGGGCTGTTCGGCCATGACCAGGCGTTCGTGCTCGATGGCGGCCTGCCGAAGTGGCTGCGCGAGGGTCGCCCGGTCGAGGCGGGCCTGCCCGCAGGGCCTAAGCCTACGACGTTTCAGGCGACCTTCCGCGCCACCCGGCTGCGCGGGATCGGCGACATGCTGGCCGGGGGCGAACTGGTGCTGGATGCGCGCCCCGCCGGCCGCTTCGCCGGATCGGCGCCGGAGCCGCGGGCGGGGCTGCCCAGCGGCCACATCCCCGACAGCCGCAACGTGCCGTCGTCGAGCCTGCTCAATCCGGACGGCACCATGCTCGATCCGGCTGCGCTGCGTGCAAGTTTCGCTGTTGCCGGCGCCGATGGGACACGTCCCATTGTGACCAGTTGCGGCTCCGGGGTCACGGCCACCATCTTGAGCCTGGGGCTGTTGCGCGCCGGGTTGCCACAGGGCGCGGTGTACGACGGCTCCTGGACCGAATGGGCCGGCAGGCCAGACACCATCAAGGAAACCGACTGATGCCCGACGACCAATCGCCCCCCGATCTTCCGCGAGGGATGCGTCCGCCGGGGATGGGCACCCGCCTGTCGCACGCGGGGCGGGCCGGCACCCGCATCCGCGGCTTCGTCAACCCGCCATTGCTGCGCGGCTCGACCATGCTGTACCCAAGCTGCGACGAGCGCCGGGCCAGCGCCGCGACCCGGCTGGACCAGGCGCCGAACTACGGCGTGATGGGCAACGCGACGCACCACGCGCTAGAGGACGTGGTCGCCGAGATCGAGGGCGGCACCCGGTGCCAGATCGTCTCGTCCGGCCTCGCCGCCGTGACCACGCCGCTGCTGGCCTACCTGAAGTCCGGCGACCACCTGCTGATGCCCGACAGCGTTTATGGCCCGGCCCGGACCTTCTGCGACGGCATGCTGGCCGGGCTGGGGATCGGGGCGACCTACTACCGCGCCGACATCGACGCCGATGGGATCACGGCCCTGATGCGCCCGAATACGAAGGTGCTGTATGTCGAGAGTCCCGGCAGCCACACCTTTGAAGTGCAGGACGTCCCTGCGCTGGCCGAGGCGGCGCACGCGCACGGCGCCAAGGTGCTGATGGACAACACCTGGGGCATCCACTTCTTCCAGCCGTTCCAGCACGGCGTCGACGTATCGATCCAGGCGCTGACCAAGTATGTCGTCGGCCATTCGGACGTGCTGCTCGGCAGCGTCACGACCGCGGACGACGCGGATTGGGAGCGCGTGCGGCTGGCAGCGCTGGCGCTCGGGCAGTATGCCAGCCCTGACGACTGCTGGCTGGCGCTGCGCGGCGTGCGCACGATGGGCGTGCGGCTGCGACACCAGATGCAGGCGGGGATCACGGTTGCCGAATGGTTCGCGTTGCAACCGGAGGTCGAGCAAGTGCTGCACCCTGCCCTGCCCGGCGCACCCGGCCATGCCTTGTGGAAGCGCGACTTCACCGGAGCGTGCAGCCTGTTCGGCGTGGTGTTCAAGCCGGAGTACACCCCCGTCGCCACCCATGCGATGATCGACAGCCTGGAGCTGTTCGGCATCGGCGCAAGCTGGGGCGGCTACGAGAGCCTGGCGCTGCCCACCACGGGCTACGTGACCCGCACGACGGGGCACGGGGCGTTCGAGGGGCCGGTGGCACGGTTCCATATTGGCCTTGAGGACACGGCCGACCTCATTGAGGACTTGGACCGCGGCCTCGCCGTGCTGCGGGCGCACGCAGGCTGATGAACGCCGCCCTGATACTGGATGCCATAAACTTCGGCCGGACCGGGTTGGTGGCGGCGGTGGCGCAGCAGCACGACACCGGCGAGGTGCTGATGCTGGCCTGGATGAACCGGGATGCGGTGGTGGAAACGCTCGCGACCGGCCGGGTCTGCTACTGGAGCCGCAGCCGCGGCGCGCTGTGGCGCAAGGGCGAGACATCCGGGCAAACCCAGCGCCTCGTCGAGATGCGCGTCGATTGCGATGGCGACTCGCTGCTGCTGCTGGTGGACCAGCATGGCGTCGCCTGCCACACCGGGCGGCGGTCCTGCTTTTTTCTCGCGGCGCGGGACGGCGAGTTGGTCGAGGTTGCCGCACCGCTGGTGTCGCCGGCGGACCTCTACGGCTGAACCGGCTCCGTCCGCAGCACGGCGGCGACGGGCAGCGGGCCGTAAAGGTGCGGAAAGGCGTCGCGGCCGGGTTCGCTGGTCTCCCAGCGGATGTCGCCGAGCCGCGCCGGGTCGACATGCAGCAGCACCAAGTTGGCGCGCCCGGCGAAGTGCCGGCCCAGCACGTGGTCGAGCTGCGCCGGAGTACACAGGTGCAGAAAGCCGTCCTGTGCCAGCATTGGCGGCGCATGCTGGCCGGACTGCTGCGCTTCCGCCCAGGCCTCAGCCGACGTGACATGCAGCAAGTTCATCCGGCCACCACAATGTTGCGCCTGCCCATGTGCCACCCTATGCAGTCGCGCATGGCGTTTGGCAACCAGCGATGCCCTTGATCTACCTGCTCGCGGGCGAGGCCAGCGGCGACGTGCTGGGCGCACGCCTGATGGCCGCCATACGCGCGCAGCAGCCCGGCACGGAGTTCGCCGGCACCGGCGGCCCGCGGATGACGGCACAGGGGCTAGACAGCCTGTACCCCCTGGCCGACCTCTCGGTGATGGGCATCGTCGAGGTGCTGCCCCGCGTGCGCCTGCTGCGCCGCCGGCTGCACGAGACCCTGGCCGACATCGGGCGGCGCAAGCCGGACGTGATCGTCACCATCGACAGCCCCGGCTTCACCCACCGCGTCCTGGCCGCGACGGCGAGGCTGGGCATCCCACGGGTCCACTACGTCGCGCCGCAGGTCTGGGCGTGGCGTGCCCACCGGGTGCGGCACTATCCGGGCCTGTGGGACAAGCTGCTGTGCCTGTTGCCGTTCGAGCCCGCCTGGTTCGCCCAGCACAGCCTGCCCGCGACCTTTGTCGGCCATCCCGTGCTGGAATCCGGGGCCGGCCAGGGCGACGGCGCACGCTTTCGGAGCGCCCATGGCCTGACGCCAGGCCAGCCGGTTTTGATCCTGATGCCCGGCAGCCGCAAGTCCGAGGCGCCGCGCCTGCTGCCGGTGTTCGGCAAGACCCTGGAGCGCCTGGCGCTGCACGAGCCGGGGCTGCGGCCCGTGCTGCCGGTGTCCCCCGGCGTGGCCGACGTCGTGCGCCGCGCCGCCGCCCGCTGGCCGGTCCAGCCGCTGATCGTGACGGAGTTGCAGGACAAGCACGACGCCTACGTCGCCGCCGGGGCCGCGCTCACTAAGTCTGGCACATCCACGCTTGAACTGGCGCTCGCCGGGGTGCCGATGGCCGTCACCTATCGGGTGAATCCGCTCACGGCCACCATGGCGCGGCGGATGATCCGCGTGCCCTACGTCGCGATGGTCAACTTGCTGGCGGGCCGCGCCGTCGTGCCCGAGCTGTTGCAGCAGGACTGCACGGCAGAAACGCTCAGCCGCACGGCGCTCAGTCTTTTAGGGAACCCGGCCGCCGCGTCGGCGCAGCGGGAAGCGTTCGGTGCCGTCCTCGACAGCCTGCGCCCGCCCGAGGGCACCCCGTCAGAAGCCGCCGCCCGCGAGGTGCTGCACGTCATGCAGCAGGCCGGACGCCAGCGCGCGGCGGCGTGAGGCGTCCATGCTCGCCGCGACGTCCAGCGCCGCCGACAGCGCCCGGCGCCCGGCGGCGGCGTCCACCACCACGGGCGCCCCGTCGAGGCAGGCGGCGACAAAGGCTTCGTGCTCGGCCGCCATGGCGTCGCCCTCGGTCCAGTTGACCTCCTCCCGGCGGAAGCCGCCGCTGCCGGGCAGCGGCAGGCCGCGCTCCCGCCCGATCATCACCAGCTTGCGGGCGACGAAATCCGCCGACAGGTAGCCCTCCTGTGAGAACAGCCGCATGCGCCGCTCGGTCTTGAGCGAGATGCGGCTCGCGGTGATGGTGGCGACGCAGCCGTTCTCGAAGCGCACGCGGGCGTTGGCGATGTCCTCGTGCGGGCTTGAGACGGCGGCGCCGAGCGCGTCCACGCTGCTGATCGGGCTGTTGACCAGGGCGAGCACGAGGTCGAGGTCGTGGATCATGAGGTCGAGGATCACCGACACGTCGGTGCCGCGCGGCTTGAACGGGGCGATGCGCGCCGCCTCGATATAGAGCGGCCGGGTGATGCGGGCGGAGATGGCGCTGTGCTCCGCCGAGTAGCGCAGCAGGTGGCCCACTTGCAGCACCAGGTTGCGGGACCGGCCCTGCTCGGCCAGCGCGTCGGCCTGCGCCAGGGTGGACGCCATCGGCTTCTCGATCAGCACGTGCCGGCCCGCCGCCATCGCCTGCATGGCCAGGTCGAAGTGCGCCTCGGCGGGCGCGGCGACGATCAAGGCGTCGCAGGCTGCCAGCAGTTCCGCCAGTGGCATCGCGGGGGCGCCGCCGGCCTCGTGCCCGACTGCGGCGGCGCGGGCATCGTCCGGGTCGAACAGCCCGGCCAGCACGGCGCGGCGGCTGCTTGCCACCTTCAGCGCGTGGAACCGCCCGAAATGCCCGGCGCCGGCGATGCCGATACGCAATGGATGCTGGATCATGCTCCCCTGTAGCAGCCGGGGCACGGCGCGGCCAATGCGCAGGGTTGCGTCCGCCGGGCGACCTCGGCATACCCGGTTGCGCCCTGCACACGAGGAACCACGCCTGCCATGATGTACTTCAGCCGCCTCAAGATCGCGGCGATCCTCGGCGTCTGCCTGCTGGGCGTGCTGCTGTGCCTGCCGAACGCGCTGCCCGCCCCGGCGAAGTGGCTGCCCTGGCCGCAGGTCCACCTCGGGCTCGACCTGCGCGGCGGCAGCTACTTGCTGCTGGAGGTCGACATGGCGGCGGTGGCGCATGAGCGGCTGGACAGCCTGGCCGACGGCGCCCGAAGTGCCTTGCGCGGCAAGGTGACGGGTTTCCAGCCGCCGCAGGTGCAGCCGGAGCAGAACCGCGTGCTGGTCCGCATCGCGCCGGGTCCGCAGCAGGACGAGGCGGTGCGCCTGCTGCGGGAGGCGGCGACGTCCGGCGGAACGGCCGAGTACGACGTGGCCGCCCAGGGCAATGAGGTCACGCTGTCGTTGTCGCCCATCGCGCTGCGCGACCGCGCCAACTCCGCCGTGTTGCAATCCATTGAGATTATCCGCCGCCGCATCGATGAGACCGGCGTGCTGGACCCGGTCATCAACCGGCAGGGCGACGCCCGCATCGTCGTGCAACTGCCGGGGGTCGAGGACCCGAACCGCATCAAGGAGCTGCTGGGCCGCACGGCGCGGATGACGTTCCGCCTATTGGACGAGACGGCGAACCTGGGCGCGGCACCACCGCCGGGGGTGGATTTCCTGTCGGTCGAGGGGCAGCCCAACGTGAAGGAGCCGGTGCGCCGCCGGGTCGAGGTGGATGGCGCGAGCCTGACCGACGCGCGGCCCGGCCAGGACAACCAGAACGGCCGCTGGGTGGTGAATTTCACTTTCGACAGCGTCGGCGCCCGGCGGTTTGCCGACGTGACCAACGCCAATGTCGGCCGCCGCTTCGCCATCGTGCTGGACGACAAGGTGATCAGCGCGCCGGTGATCCAGACGCCGATCACGGGGGGGCGCGGCCAGATCAGCGGCAACTTCAACGCCCGCAGCGCCCAGGACCTGGCGGTGCTGCTGCGCGCCGGCGCCCTGCCCGCGCCGCTGACGGTCGTCGAGGAGCGCAGCGTCGGGCCGGAGCTTGGTGCTGACAGCATACGCAACGGCGCCATCGCCCTTGCGGTCGGTTTCCTGCTGGTGATCGCCTATATGGCGGTGTTCTACGGGCTGTTCGGCTGGTTCGCCAACATCGCTTTGTTGGTCAACCTTTTCCTGCAAATCGGGTTGCTGTCGTTGATCGGCGCGACGCTGACGTTGCCGGGCATGGCGGGCATCCTGTTGACGCTAGGCGTGGCCGTGGATGCCAACATCCTGATCAACGAGCGCGTCCGCGAGGAGGTCCATAATGGGCGCACCCCGCTCAATGCGCTGGAGACCGGGTTCCGCCGGGCCTACAGCACCATCATTGACAGCAACGCGACGGCGTTCCTGGCGCACGTCATGCTGTTCGTGTTCGGCTCCGGACCCGTCCGCGGCTTCGCCGTGACCATCACGGTCGGCATCGTCACCACGCTGTTCACGGCGACGCTGTTCGCGCGGATGCTGATGGTGCGATGGTACGTGACCACCAAACCCGCTTTGTTGCCGGTGTAGCCCCGATGTTCATGCGACCTTTGCTCCGGCTGGTGCCGGACGGCACCAAGATCCAGTTCATGCGTGGGCGCTACATTGGCCTCGCCACATCGGCCGTGCTGTCGCTGCTTTCGCTTGGGCTGTTCTTCTATCCTGGGCTGCATCTGGGCATCGACTTCCGGGGCGGCGTCGTCATGGAGGTCCGCACCCCTGGGCCGGCCGACTTCGGCAAGATACGCACGGCGCTCAGCGAGGCGCAGATCCCGCAGGCCGGGTTGCAGCGGTTTGGCGGGGACGACCAGGTGATCATCCGCATGGACCCGCAGGGCGACGAGAAATCGATGCAGGCGACCGTGACCCGCGTGCGCCAGGCCCTGGACGCGGCGCAGCCGGGCAGCCGCATCGTGCGGACGGATGCGGTGGGCGCTGCGGTCTCGGCCGAGCTGTTCCGCAACGGCATGCTGGCGCTGGGCATCAGCTTGTTGATGATCCTGGTGTATATTTGGTTCCGCTTCGAGTGGCAGTTCGCGGTGGGCGCTGTTGCGACGCTTATTCTCGATGTGACCAAGGCGATCGGCTTCCTGTGCGTGACGCGGATCGAGTTCGACTTGGTGATGGTGGCGGCGATCCTGACGGTGATCGGCTACTCCACCAATGACAAGGTGGTCGTGTATGACCGGATGCGGGAGAACCTGCGCAAGTATAAAAGCATGCCGCTGCGCCAACTGATCGACCTGTCGATCAACGAGACCTTGAACCGGACGCTTGGGACCTCGATGACGGTGTTCCTGGCGAGCCTGCCGTTGGCGCTGTTTGGCGGCGCGTCATTGTCGGGATTTGCGCTGATGATGCTGTTTGGGATTGTGGTCGGCACCTCGTCTTCGATCTTCATCGCTGCGCCGATTTTGTTGTTGTTGGGCGAGAACCGGCTGCGGCGGGATGCGCAACCGGTGCCGGTAGCGGCGGGACGGAAGGCGTGACTTGGGATCATGCTAGGACCGTAGGGAATAGGAGGCGGCTGTGAAGGGTTTGCAGCTTTGAGGTCTACTTAGCGCCCATCCTGGTCACTGAAGCCACCAATCCAATCCCCCGATAACGGACGTTCAAGCGCTTAATGCCTGTTTCCCAGGATTTTCAGCGCTGACCCTCGCGCACCGCCTATCGGTTAGCTACAATACCGTTCAGTTAGCATTGTTAAGTGCCCGGCGGTGTCGCGCAAACCGCTTGAGGAGGGCCATCCAGCAATTCCGAAAGGGGCTTAACTGAACCGTATTGCGGTTAGCTAAGGAGATTCGGAGCATCACGAGAACGCACATGGTAAGCCCTCTTTCAATCGACCAAGACGTACGACTCACGAGAGCACCTGCGCGCATCGAGTACCTGCGCGTGGAGAATTATCGAGCGCTCAAGAGTCTTGAGCTTAAGAAGTTCACATCATTGACGGCCCTACTCGGTCCAAACGGGAGCGGCAAGTCCACGATCTTCGATGTATTTGCATTTTTGTCGGAATGTTTCGATACAGGTCTCCGTAAAGCATGGGAAAGGCGCGGCCGAGCTCGTGAACTGAAAACGCGTGGTTCTGATGGTCCTGTTGTCATAGAGATTAAGTACAGAGAGGCAGGGTACCCTATAATCACATATCACCTTGCAGTAGATGAACGCAGGGGTAGCCCAGTAGTTGTTGAAGAGTGGATGAAATGGAAGCGCGGGAGCTACGGCCAGCCGTTTAGATTTCTAGACTTTAAAGAAGGACAAGGTCGCGCCGTTAGCGGTGAGCGCCCAGACAGCGAAGACACGAGGAACGATACAAAGCTCAGTGCCCCGGATTTGATAGCGGTCAACGCTCTTGGTCAGTTCGCAGAACATCCCCGGGTAATCGCTCTCCGGCAGTTTATTACGGGCTGGTATGTGTCTTACTTGTCTATCGCCGACACTCGAGGGCAGCCACAGGCGGGTCCGGAGGAGCGCCTCTCCCGAACTGGCGACAACCTAGCCAATGTCATCCAGTTCCTGAGCGAGCGGCATCCTGACCGCCTCGAGCAGATTTTCCGGGTGCTCAGACAGCGTGTTCCGCAAGTAGAGCGGGTGCTAGCTGAAACCATGCCTGACGGGAGACTACTACTGTCGATCAAGGATGCTCCATTCGACAACCCGGTGTTAGTTCGCTTCGCATCAGATGGCACGCTAAAGATGCTGGCCTATTTGGTCTTGCTCCACGATCCAGCGCCTGCTCCCTTTATCGGTTTGGAAGAGCCCGAAAACTTCCTGCATCCGCGATTATTGCAGGAGCTTGCTGAAGAAGCGAGGAGGGCAACAGCTAACAGCCAATTGTTGGTGACGACGCATTCTCCTTTCTTCATCAACGCGCTTCAGGCGGACGAGGTGCGAATTCTATATCGCGATCAAGCTGGTTACACCCAAGCTGTTCGCGCGTCCGACGTACGAGGTATTCCCGAGTTCATGGCGGCCGGCGCTTCTCTAGGCCACCTTTGGCTTGAGGGTCGCTTTGGAGTGGGCGACCCGTTAGTGCGACATGGAGGCCCCTCTCCGGCTCTCACGAGCCGTTCATGACCGCTGAACATATCGAATTCTTAGTAGAGGAGCCCTCGATGGAGGCGTTCCTGCGTTCATCGCTTCCGCAACTACTCGGAAAGACATCTTTCGAGATATATTCATATCAAGGTAAGAGCGACCTTCTCTCTCGCTTGGAAGAACGATTAAGGGGGTAATTGCTCACCCGCTGCGGCTCGGATGAGTGATGGCTAGCAGCCTGTCGGACTTAACGCGACGCGGAAGCTTCTGATAGGATCGGGACACAGGTTCGCACGCCTCTCGCCTTGGACACCGCGCGCATGAGCA
>JAABUP010009512.1_pt1 | contig 11897 bp, 12 predicted proteins | sample 5559201 | NCBI WGS metagenome assembly JAABUP01 (sample SAMN10711887, study PRJNA513373) | rock metagenome | isolation source: Antarctica rocks | place: Antarctica | reverse complement strand
GGCAGCATGTAGCTCACCGCCCGGCCCACACGGTTAGGCAGGAGAAGGCTGCCAGCACGCGGGCGGGACGGTGGGGCTGTGAGGACCCCCCGGGCCTCTGCAGAGCGACACAGGTTGATGGCGCAACCGATGGCGCAACTGCAACGCATGCGCCGAGCAAGAACGTGGAGGGCGCCAGCGAGGACATCAAAGTCATATGGTCGCGCCTGGTCAAGGCAAGGCCTGTTGTTGCTGCCCAGACAGCTGACCAGCCGCTCAACACTGGCTGTTGAACACGCAACCACGCGTGGCCTGCGCGTCAAATGACCCCCCCGACCTGTGGCACAGTATGTGCTCCTGGCGTGTGGCTCAGGAGCCACAGACAGGCTGTCCGTGGACCTGCCAACTGACATTGTGACGCTTGGTCTCCCATATCAGCAGCAGGCGAAGCTTGCGCTGCCGGACCTGACTCGAGCACCACAGACCATACACGTGTGTGACGTGCGCGCAGCTCACGCTGCCCTACTGGTTTGACGAGGAGGCGGGGGGCCGGGCGCGGTGGCGCCTGGCCACGGTCGTGGCGCTGACGCTGGGCACGACTGGCGTGAGGTGCCTAACGCTGCCCCTATGTTGACGGCTCACCACGCAAGGCCATGCCTTCTTCATGCAGTAAGTCAATGAGCTGCAACTGCCGTGCAGTGAATGGCAAAAGGTCCCATGGTTTGCATGCACTATTTTTACCTCTGTACTTACCTTGCATGCTATGACAGCAACTTTCGTCAGCTTTCGTCAGCTATCCATCAAGAACCTGGTCACAGAGGGCACCGTTCATCATGGAAAATTTATAACGTTGCATGTAGATACCACGCACCCAAAACTTTTCTGTCGCTTGAAGATCCTCCCCAGCCGTGGCCTCATGCACGTTGGAACGTCAATCACAATTGCGGCGTTTGGGTCACGTATGCCGTGTGGTCGATGTGGCGCAGCGTGACCTTCAACTTCCTCGGCCGCGACTTCTTCAACGCCATCTCTGACAAGGATGCGGAGCGCTTCACGCAGATGCTGATAAAGTGGCTCTGCGCCCTGTGCGCCGGCATCCCCGTGTTCGTGTTCCGCGACTACTTCCAGGTGCGCTTGCTCTCTGCTTCCGCATGCCAGGCTATAGTGGTATGCAAAATAAGCCTCGCATGTGCGTCACCTCAGCTGCATGTAAGTGCGCTGGGTGGTAGAAACACTTGCTGTGTGGTAAGTGTGAGCTGCAGTCAGCATGTGCGACATGGGGCCACATTGCTAACTGCTCCTCACAAGCCCTGCCGTTTGGCCTCACCGACAACCACCCGCTCACCTTCACAGACTTCGCATGTATTTACAGCAAGTAGAGTTAAACACGCACCCGGCGCTGCATGCTGAGGCCCGCGGGCGCGCGCGCGCAGTCGATGCTGGCGCTGGAGTGGCGCGAGTGGATGACGCGGCGGGTGACCGGCGAGTACCTGGCCAACCGCGCCTTCTACCAGGTGCAGGCCGGCGCGCTGGTGGACAACCCGGACCAGCGCATTGCGTCCGACGTGCGGTGCGCCCCTGCCCCGCACCCATGCACCCATGATCCCGGGGCAGCAAGTCTGCCGCGGGTGGTTCTGTGCGTCCGGGCCTGAATGGACAACGCAAAGGACCCAGACGCAACGAAGACATGCCACAGCTCACCTGGTAAGATGCCATTTTCCTGCTGCGGCTCCGGCTCTGAGAGCGCGCGCGCAGGCGTGCTGCCTCATGCCATGCGCTTTGCAGAGCGCGGCTGACAGCCGGGGCGGCCGCGCCGGCGCAGGCAGTTCACGGAGACCGCGCTGGGCTTCAGCATGACGCTGCTGAACGCGGTGATCGACCTCGTGTCCTTCAGCGAGATCCTGTACAGCATCTACCCGCCGCTGTTCGCCGCGCTGGTCGTCTACTCCATCGGCGGCACCGGCGTCACGCTCTTCCTGGGCCGCCGCCTGGTCGGCCTCAACTTCCAGCAGGAGGCGCAGGAGGCCAACTTCCGGCGCGCGCGCCCGCGCCGCGGCCACGCAGCAGCCAGCCTGATGCGTGTGCATGTTCAGTTTTTGTTTTGTTTCTTCTTTCCCAGCCCAAGTGCATGTGCTGCTTCTTCTTCTGACTATCTTTCGTTTCCCAGCCCGAGTGCATGTACAGCTCTTCATAGTGCAGCGCTACACCTGGACCACCAGTTAGAATCAGAGCGTCAGGTCTGCAGGGCTTTGATGGGTCCCGCGCTGACGCACTCCAGTGGCACTGGAGGTGGTCCCAACCTGCGCCCAGCACGCCCGGCAGCGCGCGCGCCGTGCGCGCCTCACGGGCGCGCCGGCGCGCCGGCAGGTACGGCCTGGTGCGCGTGCGCGAGAACGCGGAGAGCATCGCGTTCTACTCGGGCGAGGCGGCCGAGGGGCGGCTGCTGTTCGAGCGCCTGGGCGCGGTGGTGGCCAACTACGTGCAGCTCATCCGCACCTCGCGCAACCTGGAGTTCTTCACGTCCTTCTACCGGCGCGGCCCGCCTGTGCCCTACCCTACTCTACCCTACCCACCCTATGCCAAGTGATGAATGAATCAAATATATAACACGAATGGATGACGTCCGGACAACTCTGAGCTGGGTTGGTGTCCGCGTGCGCCGCGAGGAAAGAGGCCGAGCGTGAGCCGCGCTCGGGGCAGGTTCCTGATCCAGATCCTGCCGGCGGCGGTGGTGGCGCCGCTCTACTTTCGCGGCCAGATCGGCTTCGGCGTCATCAACCAGTCGTCGTCGGCCTTCAACCACATCCTCTCCGACGTGTCGCTCGTCGTCTACCAGGCGCGCGCTACTGGCGCACCCACATGCAATGGTAGGGTCGCTGCGTGGACCATGTCCTACATAGACGCTGTGCCGCATGCCGGCGCAGTTCGAGTTGGGCGCACGCACGCGCAAGGATGCTTCTGCTGTGGTGACTGGTGTCCTACTGAGGCGCTGTGCTCCGGGTTGGTGCAGTTTGAGTCGCTGGCGGGCTTCAGCGCGGTCATCGACCGCCTGGGCGAGTTCTCGGAGGTGGTGGGGTCGTACACGCCCGCCGAGCCTGCTGCCGCTGAGGCGTCTGCCGCAGACGCGCCTGGTGCGCGCACAGCGTTTGCCTTTAAACAGCACCTGCCACTGCTGCTGCATTTACATGAAGCCCTGGGGTGAGCTGCTATTGAAGTGCATGGAGCAGGCGCCAGCACGAGCCGTGTGCTGCTCACAACACAAGCATCACGGCCGGGGCAGCCATGCTGACTCTGGGGTTTCACACTGGATGCGAACCTGCTCCGTGCGGCTAGCAACCTGGAGTGCATCCCGCGCAGCGCAAGGAGTCCTGAGCGCGGGCCCAAGCGCATGCTCAGAGCCAACCATACCGATCATACTTTGGCAGAAAAGCCCTACCCTCACCTTATGCTTATGCCGCTGCATCCAGGGCTGGCGCCCGCGGATGTGCGCTGGTTATGCTGCAGGATGCCGCTGGACGGCGTTCATGTATGGGCAGTATAACCCTACCATCACCCTAAGTCATCCTTATCGCGCTGCGCGCAGGGCCGGCGCCCGCGCCGGCGGGCATCCGGCTGGAGGACGTGCCGCTCAACGGCGTGCCGCGCGGCGCGGGCGCGCCGCTGCTGGAGCTGCACGGCGTGTCGCTGCGCACGCCCGGCGGCGCGCGCACGCTCGTGGACGCCCTGGACCTGCGCGTACGCTGCCCGGGGCCCTCTCCTGCATGCGCGCGCCTGGCAGTGGGTTGCGCGCGCGATTGGCCGGAGGGCGCTGTTGTGCACGCCCGATGGCTGCTGTGCACGCCCGGCGGTCGCTGCGCGCACGGCAGTAAGTAAGTAAGCGCCGAGAAGTTTCTCGACCTGTCCGGGCGGCATCCTGTCCCACCACGCCATTGTGCCACGGCCTGAGTGCGCGTGCGCTGAGCCGGCAAGACGCAGAAAAGGTTGTTGGACATGCAGGTCCTTCCTGTATGGCGGGCTGCTAACATGTTTAATAACAGGAGACTTATGGAGCCATCACATGCCAAATGCTAGGCACAGGGCGGTCCTCAGGGCTGCTGGTCCAATGCAACAAGGGGTGCTGATGCCGGCGCGCGCCCGCGCGCGCGCAGGTGCCGGAGGGCGAGTCGCTGCTGGTGGTCGGCCCGTCGGGCGCGGGCAAGACGTCGCTGCTGCGCGCCATCGCGGGCCTCTGGTCCGCGGGCTCCGGCACCATCCGCAGGCGCGCCCGCCGCCGCCTCCCGTGCCCCCCAACCGGGCCAGGCCTGCGCCGGCGCGCCGCCTGCCGGGCCGCACGCTGCGCAGCTTGGGCGGCTGCTCCCGAGCCCTTGCCGCACGGGCGCTAGTGGATGCTGCCAAGCTCATTGCCGGCCACACGGGTGCCAATGGGGTCCCAACGCCTTCCCCATGGGTGCCAATGAGGGCAGCGTTTCACGATGCTCCACGATGATCCACGCGGGCGGGGGGCGCCGGGGCAGGTTCGGGCGGCCCGTGGCGGCGGGCGCGGGCGGCGGCGACATCTTCTTCGTGCCGCAGCGCCCCTACATGGTGCTCGGCAGCCTGCGCGACCAGCTGCTCTACCCCACCTGGGCCAGCCCGGGCCCGGCGGGCGCGCCGCCGGAGCACGCCGGGTGCGCGCCGGCTTTTTCTTGGCTGTCCTTCCCTCTTCTCGCGCCCTTAATCTAGGGGCCCCTCCTGCTCCACACAACAGAAGACTGGAATGCGACGCGTGCCGCGGCTCGCCTGCAGGTGCCTGCAGCGTGCGAGCCACTGCCCGCCGCTGGCTGCTTAGGAGGGGGATACCTGGCGCCGAGCCTCTGTGCTGCGGCTGTGCATGTCCGCGGGCGCCACACCTGCTCATGGTGTTTCGTGTTGCTGCACAGCGGGGCATGGGCGAGTGCTTTGTGCCAGCCACCTGAATGGCTGCAGCTGACCCGGGAATCCGTACTCGAATCCCCTACATCGCAGCTCCGCAGCACTGCTCTGTACACCCTGTGCACGAGCCCGCCCGCGCACGCGCGCGCAGGCTGCCAGGCGGCAACGGCGCGGCGCCCACGGGCGCCGGCGCTGACGCTGCGCCCGCCCGCCCGCCGCCCGGCGACGGCGAGCTGGCGGACGCGCTCCGGCGCGTGCGGCTGGGCGCGCTGCTGCAGCGCGACGGCAGCGGCGCGGCCGCCGGCGGGCGGGGCGGCGGCGGCGGCGGCGCGCCGGCCGGGCTGGACGCGGTCGCGGACTGGGCGAGCATGCTGTCGCTGGGCGAGCAGCAGCGGCTCGCGTTTGCCAGGTGCGGGGGCTGGACGCGCGTGTGCGCCTCCAGCGTGCGGGGTGAGGGCCAGCGGGTTGCATGTGATCAGTGCGGGGCAGGACAGGTCAGGTGCCGCGCAATGCTGCAGACTCAGGACAGGCAGAGAAGGACAGGCGTGCTGCCTGGGCCGCAGCGCTGCAGGGCGCGCCCCGCGCGGCAGCGTGGAGCGCGCACGTCAGTGGCAGTAGCGAACAGGCACTCACCGTCGAGGCCGCCGGCGCACGCCGCGCTCTCAGTGCGTAGCGTTGGCGGCCCGGCCGGCCGGCGGCGCGCTTCCTGCTGCACAGAGAGCGCGTGTTCGCAGCTGAAGCCGGCCGCCCGCCGACACGTTTCCTGCCGCACAGAACACAGAATGTGCGTGCCGAGCGCGGCCGGGCGCGCGGCGCGCAGGGTGCTGCTGGCGCGCCCGCGCCTGGTGCTCATGGACGAGTCGACCAGCGCGCTGGACGTGGCCAACGAGGCGCACCTCTACGGCGCGCTGCGCGGCGCGGGCATCACCTTTGTCAGCATCGGGCACCGGCCCACGCTGACGGCCTTCCACGACACCGTGCTGCGCCTGGAGCCGACCGAGGGCTTGGAACCCTCTGAGGGCCGGGGCGCCGCGCGCAACTGGTGCGTGCTGCGCGCGGAGGACGCCGCCGAGGCCGAGGCGGCGGCGGCGGCGCCCACGGCCGCGCCCGCAGCCGGCCCGCGCTGATCGGGTCTGGGCCGGCGGCGCGCGCCGGCCGCCCTCCTGTGACGTGCGTGCTGGAGCCTGCTCGAGGCGCGCGGCGGGGCTGCTGGCGTCTGGATCATGCGGGGCAGGCAGCCGTGCGAGGGGCGCAGGCAGCGCCGCGTCTGGCCGCGCCGGCAGCATGCTCGCGCAGAGCGCCTCTGCGTTGCCTGTTGCGACTGCTGCTCTGCATGACGCCGCTGCAACAGGGCGTGTTGAGGTAGTCGGCCGTGCTCAGAAGGACTCGGGACATGCTTGCCTGGGCATGCAAAAGTTGCCTTGGCTGTCAAGATGTGAGCTGCCAAGGGTAGGGATGGGTGATGTCAACAGTGCACTGTGACCAAATTGCTATGCAATAAATTGATTCGTGCGGGGCCGCTGGTGGACACCAGAGTTGGCGCTCCTTGGAAGCTTCACAAGCTCCCTACGTGTTGGCAGCCATGCGCTATGCTGGCAAGTCCGCCATCGTCACTGGCGCGGGCTCGGGCATCGGGCGCGAGCTGGTCTTGGAACTCGTGCGGCGAGGCTGCACTGTAACGGCAAGTATTCATTACACCACCGAGCTTTGAGCCCTGTGCGAAACAGCGTCCTAGCAAAGCTGAAGGCCTTGCACACGCTGCACTGCTTGTGTACTCAGGCTTTCCCTTTCTGGTGAACGGCAGGCAGCAGACGTGGACTTGGCCGCAGCAGAGGCGACAGCAAGGCTTACTGCAGGCGCCAGCGGCTCCGCCAGGCCCGTGCAGTGTGATGTCACGAGCGACGCAGCGCAGGAGGCAGCATTTGCGCAACACGTCAAGGCGCACGGCGGCATAGATATTGCTGTACTGAATGCCGGCATCTACGAGCGAGGTGAGAAGCTCGCTGGCGCAGCAGGGGCGGGTCGCGTGTGAGTCGCTACCAAGTAGGCGCACGTTGCCGTGCTCTGCCGTCGACAGCCGACACCCTCTGCCCGCAGGAGACTTTGTGGACTCCGAGGGGCCCGGCTGGCAGGCCACGCTGCGGGTGAACCTGCTCGGCGCGCTGGTAGGAGCGCGCTTGGCGGCGCGGGCTATGACGGCCTCGGGCAAGCCTGGTACACCCCGGGGCAGCCCTGCGCTTTCGGCACACTTGTCCCAGAGCTGCGCTTGGCCCGTCCGATCAGATCCCGTCTGGCCGTATGCAGGCGTCGTCGTGTTCATGGCCTCTGCCGGGGGGCTCTTCCCGATGCCCATCGCGCCCATCTACGCCGCCACCAAGGCCGCGCTGGTGCACTTTGTGCGCTCGGCGGCGCCCGGGCTGGCGCGCCGCGGCGTGCGCGTGTGCGCGGTGTGCCCGCAGCCGGTGGACACGCCCATGGTGCAGAGCATGGTGTCGGCCGGCCTGGAGCTGCCGGAGACCGGCGCGTCGCTGCTCACGCCGGAGCGGGTGCGACCTCACAGTGCACGTTTTGACTGAAAGCACAGCGTTGGCTTGGCCCTTTCTGTTGCGACTCTGGAGGCCGGCGCTGCGCCTCTCTCGCCCGTGCGGGCGCTACCTGAGAGTGAGCGCGTTTGGGATTGTGCATGGTATTTGCTGTGCAGTCGCCAGAGGGGGGCAGTGCACGGCACTCGCACTGTCACTGCACTACTTGCGAGGTGGACAGGGGCATGCACATGAAGGACATGGACTGCATCGGGAGCCGTTGGCACACCTTGCGCACTCCCAAGCGCGGCGCCCATGCGTCATGCAACTGTGCTGAGGCGGCCGCAGGTGAGCGAGGCCACGCTGATGCTGCTGGAGGATGAGGAGGCCGCTGGGCGGCTGCTCATGCTGCATGTCAACGGCAAGGCATACACATGGAAGCCGCCGGGGTTCCGCAAGAGCCTGGTGCCGGTCGCGGACGCGAGCGGGGGCGCGGGCGCGTCCCCTCTCCGCGGCCAGACCTCTGGCCTGTCTGCAGCGACATGGCCTGCATGGTTGCGAGTACCGGGGGATTGTCAGGACTTGTGCGGACGCCATGTGCTTATACAATATATCACCCTCTTCTACCGCGCCGCTAGGGTAAGGTTGTGGAGTCGCCCAGATGGGCGCAGGCGGCGCGCGCCGCGCAGTCCTTGCCTTGCGGCCAGCCTTGGAGCCCGCCTGCAGCCGCGTGGCATGCAGCCTGTGGTCACTGGGGTCTGGGGGCCTGCGGTCGACGCGTCCCACTGCCCCGCGGCAGGTGCGGACTCGCCGGATGCGGGCCGGGAGCGCGCCGCGCTGGCAGCCTGGGCAAGCAGCGCCATCCCCACCGAGGGCCGCAAGCTGCAGGCGCGCCGCGCGTCCTGGCGCCTGCCACCCAGAAATGGGGCACCCGGTAGATATTGTCATTTTTACTTTTACAAACGCCATGCATGAGCATGAAGGCTGGGGGGCAGTGGCGGTTCTCCTGGCAGCAGGCGCTTGTCCGCGCCGCGCGTATGGCCGTGCGAACCCAGGCGGCCCCTGCGCAGAGCTCGGCCGACGCGTGGGGCGGCGCGCCCAGGTGCACCGGCTGTCCACAGACTTCCGGAAGGCCACGCGCATCGTCACCGCGCGCGTCCCCTCCGCGGCCGAGCTGCCGGCAGGTGCGCGCAGCACCGCAATCATTAGCTTAGCCCGCTCTGGCGGCGCTCCCGGCAGGCTGCACGGGCGCCCCCGCGCGCGCCTTGGCGTGCTCTGCTGCAGAGAGCGCCGCGCAACCGGCAATGTGCCATGAATGTGCACGCATGCCGGATCGCCATGCAGCACATTATGGCATGGTGATTTCACTTTTGTGGCGTGCGGCACCATGCGCCAAACCTGAAGGCCTGTGCGGTGCAACGCGTACGCAGGCCACGTGCTCGTCCGCCGGGCTTACGCGGCCATCAACGCCTCCGACATCAACTACACCGCAGGCAGGCGCGCGCCGCGGCGCCGCCCCAGCTCCGCCCAGCGTTGCGGCTCGTGTGCAGCCCCGCGGCAATGCGCCGCCGTGCTCGCCGCTGCATGACTCCGGCGACTGTGCGCCCCGCAAGCTGCCGCTGCGCGCCATGCTTTGCCGCGCCCGCTGCTGGATGAATGTCGGCGGCTGTGCGCCCCGCGAGCCCCGCGCGCGCGCCGCGCGCAGGTACTTTGGCAGCGCCGCCGAGGCCGAGAAGCGGCTGCCGTTTGACGCCGGCTTCGAGGCCGTGGGCGTGGTGGCGGCGGTGGGCCCCGGCGTGGAGGGTGCGGCGCCCCCGCCCGCTGGTGGCCGCGCGCACAGTCTGCTGCACAGTCTGTGCCGGGGCAGGGCGCACGCCCGTTGCAGCAGCAGCCCGATGCAGAACCACGCGTGTCGCAGCCAGACGCCCCGGCGCGCGGGCGCGCAGGCTTCGCGGTGGGCGACCCGGTGGCGCAGATGGCGTACGGCGCGTTCGCCGAGTGGGGCGCCGCGCCCGCGCGCCATGCGCTGCGCGTGCCCAGCGCGGCGCCCGAGGTGGTCGCGCTGCTGACCTCCGGGCTCACCGCGTCCATCGGTGCGCGGCTGCCATGCGTGCCATCAAGTGTGTTGTCAACGAGCTAGGTTGGTGTGCCTTGCTGAGCTGAGCTTCTGTTGGCTCTCCGTGCCCATCGTTGCGCCGCTGGCGCAGAGCATGCCACTGACAAGCAGGGTGGGGTGCCTTGCCGTGCTGAGATCATATAGATCTCAGGGCCCTGCAGGGCCCGACTGTGTATGCGTGCTGCTGCTTGGAAACCCTAACCCTAACTATCATGTCTCACCGGCGGCGGCAGGCCTGGAGGAGGCCGGGCGCGTGCGCCGCGGCGACACGGTGCTCGTGACGGCGGCCGCCGGCGGCACGGGCCAGTTTGCGGTGCAGCTGGCGGCGGCCGCTGGCGCGACCGTCGTGGCCACCTGCGGCGGCCCGGCCAAGGCCGCGCTGCTGCGGCGCCTGGGCGCAGCGCGCGTGATTGACTACCACCAGGAGCGCGTCAAGGACGTGCTCAAGCGCGAGTTCCCCAAGGCGCGGCTCTGCTGCCCTGCGTGTGGCTGTCATTCGTACCCTGTGTGAGGCCGGCAGCCCTGCGGTGCCTGCTCACACCGGCTGCTCGCGCCGGCTGCTCACACCAGCGGAGCGCGCCGAAGCAAGCAGGTCATGTCGCGGGTGCGTGTTCGCAGCCGTGCAGGCTCAGTGCATGACGCACAGCAGGGCCACAGGTGCCTGGGATGCCGGGTGCGGGTTCCTGAGCGGCCCGCATCCAGCAAGCTCAGCTTGGTCACGGTCAAGGCCTGAGACGCGCGCTGTCGGGCAGCACGGGCGTGCCAGCGCGGTTGCGGGCCAGGCCCGACGCGCGCGCTGCCGGGCAGCATGGGCGCGCCGGCGCGGCAGCGCGCGCGCGGCGTCCGGCGGCGCCGCTGAGCGCGCGTGCGCCACGCGCGCAGGGCATGGACGTGGTCTGGGAGGCGGTGGGCGGCGAGATGCTGGCGACGGGCGTGGGCGCGCTCGCGCGCGGCGGGCGCCTGGTGGTCATCGGCGCGGTGTCGCAGTACGCGGCCGGCTGGGCGCCCAGCGCGCTGCCGCCCGGCACGCCCGAGCTGCTGCTCTGGCGCTCGGCCACCATCACAGGCGCCGCCCCTCGGCCCCCGATCGTATAGCTCTTTTTTATAGATTGTGAAAAGCATGCGGCCCCGTCACTGAAGAGCACACGGCCGCTGCTGACTGCCTGGCACGGTGGCTGTGAGTCACGCCCAGCATGTGTGCTGCTGCCTCGTCCCTGCCCCGCCACGCGAACGCGAGCACACCCAGCAAGCCGGTCGCGCACGCCGCCGAGCCGCCGGCCCGCCGCGCCGCAGGCTACTTCCTGCTGCACTATGCGCACCTGTACCGCCGGCACCTGCAGCGCCTCGTGGCCGCCTGGCGCGCCGGCCGCCTGCACGTCGCGCTGGACCCGGCGCCCTTCCGGTGCGCGCCCCCCTCGTTGAGCGGCCTGGCGTGGCGGACACGCATGCCTGACGCCCGCAGCGGCCTGCCCGTCTGTGCAGAGCGAGCAGCGTGTGACGTAGTGTGCATATGGAGCGCGTGACATGGTGTGCACGTGAGGAACAGGCTTTGACGGTATTAAGGCGGGGCCAGCCTCTCAGGGCTGCTCTTGTGGCTGCATGCTGAAGGTGGCACCAGGGGCCGCCCAGAAAGTCCAAGGTTTTGGGGCGGGATTGTCAGGGGCTTGGAGGCGGTGGCGGCCGCGGAGGACCTGCTGCTCAGCGGGCGCAGCGTGGGCAAGATCGTGGTCCAGCTGTCCGCGGAGCCGCCGCCGGGCGCGCGCAGCAGCCCCGCCCCCAAGCTGTGAGTGGGCGGGCGCGGACCGGCGGCCGAGGCTCTGCAGCCGCTGCAGCCCCGTGGCCCAGGCGCAAGGGGGACCTGCAGGAGCGTGGCCGAGCTGGCGAGCGGTGGCTGCAGGAGTCTGAGCGGGTTGCAGTGACCGCAAGACAGGTGGGCGGTTGCCGCGTCGTTGCGAGGTGCTGGGTCCTGCAGCTTTTGCCCAGACGCGGTCTCGCCTGCATGTTGGGCCAGCATTACTGGCACACTTGCCTGGGTGTAAATTAGAGGGGTAGGCGGGAAAAAATTTTCTCGGTCTCGGAGAATTTTCCTTTGCAGGATGCGAAACAGCAACGAGCGCTCGTGACTCGAGGGCTCAGTGCCATGGCTCCTCTCCTGCACAGAGCTGCGCTCCACCCGCACTCCAGCTCGTGCCCCCTACGGCGGCTGCCGTGCGCCCCGGCGCGCGCTGCGGCCCCCGCAGCCGCGCAGGATGCCGCCCCTGCCCCAGCGCGCGTCCGTGTGGGCATGGTGCAGCGCGGCTGCCCCAAGAACACCGTGGATGCGGAGGTCGTGCTCGGGCACCTGGCTGCGGCGGACTTTGAGGTCAGCG
>JAABUP010009511.1_pt1 | contig 11898 bp, 13 predicted proteins | sample 5559201 | NCBI WGS metagenome assembly JAABUP01 (sample SAMN10711887, study PRJNA513373) | rock metagenome | isolation source: Antarctica rocks | place: Antarctica | reverse complement strand
AAGAGAGGAGGAACAGGGGAAAGGAGGGTGGGCTGAGATGGTTCTGTTTTGGACGCCGCTGTTTCAGCAAATACTCTCCGTTACGATGTGATTACGAAGTCAGAGTGTTTCACCAATGACTGAACGATTGATTTACAGTATGGACCAGATTTCTTGACTAAGGGAGGAGGGAGAGAAGGGGAGTGAGAAGAGAGAAGGGAAGGGAAGGGGTAGAGAGGGAGCGGTGGGTATGACTTGGGATTTGACGGGGAGAGTGTGCTGGAGATGGGGATTTTTCAAGGGGGGATGAGAAGGAGACGAAGGTGGGGTGTAGAGAAAGGGTGTGAAGGATAGGCGCGAAGGACAGGCGTGAAGAGCAAGAAGACGTGGAAGCGAGGACTTGGAGAAGGCATGGTGGATCAATGGAAGCAGCGGTCTCGAGGACGCTCAGGGAATTTGAGAGAAGTGAGGGTATCGGCAGTCCTATCCAGAGATATGAAGAAGGGCTTCGCAGGAGAGAGTACTAGGCAGTAAGGGACGATCATCGTCTAGACGCAGGTACGAGTACATGAACAGGTAGAGAAGATAATGCATATAGCGATAACGCAGGTACACTAACAGGTGGAAATCTCAGAAGAGAATGTAGATGTCGTGGTTCTGTTTGAGGGATACGCCTTTTGCTTCGACATGTTTCCTTGTTGGTGCACGATCGATGGTTGTACGAGTACGAAATGCACCACCTTACATGCTTCTGTTTGATTACCTTATGAAGGACGAAAGCAATGTATCAAGGCATGACGATAATGCATGCTTGAAGATCATAGGATAAGAGATTGCGATAGCCTTTTGCATTCTTCGCAGAAGTAGATCCAAGAGTAGAAGTAGTCCCAAGAGAGGAAGATGGTATTCGCGTGGCTGATGATCACTTTTCAACTCAAAAAGTAAGAGGTATAACTCGGAAACTCCTTCCACGGCGGCAATGACTTGACTTGGAAGGTCATGGTGATAGACACATGTCTTGATAACGCTGCGGTCGTACAAGATAGGCTCAACCCGAAGGCCAGACCGGAAGGTGGAAGAAAACTGCCTGCACGTCGAGAATCCAATTCGGGATAGAGCTTATTTGTGGCTGGAACTTTAAACGACAAATCTGGCAGACACATAATGTGGCTGGGCCAAAGACGTGGACAACAATCGTCAACCCTGTCAAGCTGTAGCCAGGCATGCCATATTATTGTTACACACATCTGCTCATTTCTCGGTTCTTTTTGGGCTTCGGCATCTGGGAACAAGGGATTTGCAGCACCGGATAGGGCTTGTTGTGGCTTGAGAAGGTTTCCAGCTCTCCAGCTTACAAGCACGAACTCACGCGAATTAACAAGAAGTGTTGCGTTATTGCCGAATTCAGGTCTTAACTGTTTCATTCATTCTCAAAATTCGAACCTTCAGTTTTCGTGACACTCTTGAAGAGCTCATCTATCGATGTTGCTACTGAACATTCGCAGACCTTCTGTCGTGGTCCAAGCATTTCCGCAGCAACGACATACAGGTATCGCGAATACGAAGCACAGAAGTCGGCGGGTCGTCGACCTACCAGTGCCGTGGGTTGAGTGACGATCACCTACATGACACTTGATGCAGAGGCCCTGGAAGGTGTTGGACCTGCACCGAGCCTCTGCTGTGATCTACTGTGTACTTGTACATGCAGTACCATTACTCCACATGCTTCACGCACATGATTGCCGTTGAATGCATGAACCCAAGCGATATCTCCCGAGGACTATCTCTAGGATCCTCAACACGTACCACACTCTGGCAGCTTGCAGGCACAAGGTCCCAGGTCTCGACGACAACTTTCCGAGCCTTCGTGGGTTTTCACGGCCGTAACATGGTCCCCCCAACTGCAGTGACCCAGGGACCTCGAAGCATGGAAAAGAGGCAGTACAAGGCCATTGTTCATGGATCTTTCCCAATCCAACTTTTCGAGGGTCCAGGATAAAGGCCATGTCCGCTTTTTCTCAGTACCTTATCCCTGCCGCTCCATTTCGGGCCAGCAGCGGTTACAGTTCGGTTCCACATGCGTGGAATCTCTAGCATGTGTTTGCAGGCAGTACAACTCGAGTTTTGATACGTTTTCTGGGCTGCTGGATGGGGAAGACGTGGAGAATCGTACTGTTCGTATGGACCGTCCATCGGGTTGCCGATATGTAGATTACTCTCTACTTACAGTGAGGACACGCTGTAGACCCTCACTCCTCTGTACCATGCAGATCTATCCTTGGCACCTTTAGAGCTTTGTGCTCTAGCATAGAAGACACCTCCAGCACTTGGACATCAAGACCTGCCTCATAAGCCATCTGGATGCTCTGCACTGCGGCTGGATCGAAGATCGTTCTCATAACTTCATAGACCCTTAGTTCTTATTACAATCCAGATTCCGCTCCTGAAAATTTTATCGAGACAGAAGGCAAGGTCAAACCTTCCCCTTGGCTGCGTAACGAGCAATTCGCCGGCTCCTAAGGCAAGCACACTGCATTACGATCATCATCAGCAGCTGCAAGCCTAGACTAAAGTTTTCCCGCGGGGGATATCTAAATCCTAAAGACGCGGATTGGTGTTATCAATTAACATTCAATAAATGTTCGGATTGGCCAATCATTCGACCTTGGTACCATAAAAGATTCAGCTTTACGAGTACTTGCACTCCGCACCTGTGGGACCATCATACAGAGCGGAGGATTCGTAACTTTCATGTGGGAAGCTACGTGGGGGACGCCGTCTATCGCGCTCAGTTATTGGACTCTTGTTGCTCAAGCGTTGGAAACCATTCGGCTTCTTTCTTGGATTCCCTCGAGAATATTGCAATAACGACAAGCATGTGTTACTCGGTTCCCGCTAACATCGCCCGCAGTTTTATATACCAATCACCTTCGATGTCGAGAATCCTTCCAGACTAAGAGATCAGCCCAGTAGGCCGCCAATCGAGGACCGTCGCTTCCGCGGTTGAACCAGCCGCCTGGTTCTTCCTGGTCCAACCGCGTCACGAGAATGTGAAGAGCATGCAGCGCACGTTAATGGCGCCCGCCACTTCCCCGACACCAACAGGCCTGCTACAGGCATGTCCCAGCCGTAGTCATGGCACGAGACAGACACCGGGCCAGGGGAAGGTGCGCATCTCCAGGAACACGCAGAAGCTTACTGCAAGCTAGGGATGTCGTTGGGAAGGAAGTCCATGGACAACCCTGCGTCGGTTGGGGAATACAACGACATGGGTCACTCAATCGGAGGGACATTGGACGATCATGCTACGGCTAAGTTTACCTTGCCTTTAACTCCTTAGTCCTTACCCTTGAGCAAGGATCGCGGATCGAGAAGGATCACTGCTGCTGTGACAGTGACACAGCAGTGCTGCAGCTTTCTTGGCCATGTTCCTGCAGCTCAAGATCGTATCTGTCGATGGCGATGCATCCCGTACAACAAGAAAAGAAAACATATCCCGAGGCCGTCGAGGTTATCATTAGAATCCTGAAAACCATCAGCGAAGCGAGACATCTATTGAACCTACTGCCTACTATTCTTTGCCGTTGTTCTTTGCCGTTGTGGCGTTGCCGTTGTACCGCGAGCTGTACGTTGGTATGAGATTACCTTACAACCGTCGAAAGTGCCTTGGAGCTAGGGCGGGAAGGAAAAGTTTCAGACTTTGACGACATCTCCGCCGTCTGAGGAGCGCCAATGATAATCTCTCTAATAAAGACACTTCGAGCTACTACAGAGTATTTACGCCGCAACTGTCAGACACGGTATCGGAGAAGCTTACGCTGTTAGTCGTCACCTTTATCTATTATCCAGTGCTCTCCGCTTCTCCTTCTTTGCACAAAAAAATGCTTGAGCTTTGTTCGATACAATCGTCTTGGCCAATCTCATCAGGACCCTTATTCTAATACCGATATATCGGTTCAATTACAATCCCAGGTTGCCGATCAGCTCATAAGCAGTGTGGGCCCACGGTTCGAATTACCACCGCTGATCATTGCTTCGTCTAGCCCCTCCCCAAGCTGTCCCACGTGCTTGTCAGGAGGGTCCAAACCAGTGCTGGAGCGCCGGGCAGGCTCCGTAACAGACAATAATAATAGCTTGGTAGAACATCGCGGAGCTAAGTCGTCGCCCTCAACGTATGTTGGCTAGGGTACCCGCAACATTTTTTACAGAGAATATTGGCCCCACAGGCGGCAATGTTTCTTTTCAATCGAAGCTCATCCTCGTCACAACATACGCGGAAGACTTCTCGAGATCCGGTGCAGACTTCTCGACCCTCGTCGCGGCAGGCAACGCCTAGCCCATCGTTTTCTACGTCAACCGGGGACTGGTCACCGCAACGACGACGAGGGAACACAGAGGGTGCAAAGCGTACATCGGTGTTTGGGGCCCGGCAAAGGAGCAACACAATTGCGTCCTCCTCATCTCTCAACTCCACAGCATTGTCCGCAGTGGCGGTGGAAGACCATTTGTGGCGAGGTTCTCAAAAGGCACATTCGACCGCACGGAGCATGCTCCCGCGCAGTGAAAGGTCGGAAAGCATGGCCAGATCACTACTCTCACGGAGTAGTAGGCTGCTGAAGCGTCAGAACAGCACTCTGACATCGCTGCGAACATTGGATGGAATCGATGTATCAGATCGCGGGAGAGAGGTATACGAAGTCCAAGAGTTGTCCGGGAGGAGCCATTTGCACCACGAGTGGACCGAATCGATAGATGGTGGTGAGTTACACACTCAGAGGTCATGGGTAACCCAAAGCTAAATTAGATACCAGATACGACAAGGAAGCCAAACATATCAGAGCCATATAATTTCCAACACCTCACTCACGCACATGCGAAGCATTTGCCAGAACTCGAACGGGCAACCCAGAATGAACTTGTGACTGAATTCTCCGCCATACGCGCATCTCAAGCACCGCGCCGCGAGCTTCGAGGGATCAAGGCAGAAAACCTTCATTTCAAGAACTTCTCTTCGGAGACTTTGCAGCAGGACCTATTAAATTCGAGCCCTATAGATTCTACTACACCGCCATCACTAAGCCCAACAAGATCCACTGACTTCTTGAGAAGGGATTCGCCATCTCCTCTTCATAGTGTGAAGAGCTCACGCTACGCTCGGTCTGTTGAGAACTTTTCACTTCCCGGCCCGAAATCGCCGCGATCTCCACCCTCACCCATTGTCCCACCTCCGAGAACGTCATCAAGGGCCGCAATCACCATGGCTTTCGATGCCCCACTGGCCTGTCTGGAGTCACCTACTGCTTCAGTGTTTGGTAGACCGCTGACAGGTTCTGCCACCTTTAGATCAGATAAAGATGAATCTGCGATGTTTTTATCATTTCAAGGAGCGTCTGCCGGTACGGCTGGCTCTGCTGATCATACTATATTGCCACATGCCGTGACGACTCTGGATGACTCAGCTTTGCAACTGCTACCTCTTCCATTCGGCACGCCTGGTACAGAGCTACCAGACGTACCAGAAGAGGATGAGAGCTACTTTCGGAAGAGAAGCTCGGTACGAAGTTCGCGGCCATCAACTGCTGGTTCAACCCTTCGTCATACACAATCCTTTCCTAGCACCAAGACGTGTGTCGAGAGGCCTACCTCGCATCAGTCACTGCGAGGAATTTCCGAAGCACAAGGTCAGCAGCAACGACCAGTCTCGAATGCGTCGAATACTCTCGGTACACCCTTCGGGGCGAAGCTAGCATCAACCCAGTCTCAACCGTCTATGCCGTCAAAGAGGATGTCGAGAAGTCTGAAGGGAATTGAAGGAGGCTGGGAAGATGACATCGACTACTCCTACGAACATGCGGCAGAGGCTGACTGTGAATTTGATTGGGACCGGATATCGAGGGACGATGTCGAGGATGAGGGCGCTTCAGGTCGGCTCGACAATGGTCGATACGGAGCCGAGAAATTGTGCTCTGACAATGGTTACGTCCAGCAAAAGAAATGCTACGCAGATCTGACAAGAACTAAGTTCTTCCCCGAAAACCCCAGGCCGATCTCAGTCGACTCCACCAATATTGCTGTTCCAGACCTTGAGCCAGCCTCAGCATTATCTGAATCAACCAATGGGCCTGAAACGCCTACCCCATCGCTGTCACTTCTCCCTCCTCAGCCAGTTGACGTGCCTGTCAGAATTTCTAAGGGTGCAGAAGGCTTCATGCTTAGCCCGTCGCTGCTCACCCCACCGGACTATGAAGGTCAGATGCTGGAAGAAGCCATGTATCAAGAGATGCTTGCGGACGGCGCCAACAGCGACCGCCACTATCCTTTTTATAATCGGGGTGAAGAAGCTTCAGAGAGTCGCACCGACTCGCCACTCAGCAAGTGCAATTCGCAGGAAAGCATGGTTGTCTCTCGAACCGCATCAGTTATGCAGAACCATCGGTCAATAGACTCCTCTGGCAGTCTTCCAGAGCTGATACATTCAAAGAACAGCCGTGAGAAGTTCGACATGGTGGCTGATCAATTGACTGAGCACATTGCTTCTCTCAACAATGCCGAAGCAGCTGTCGACACTCAGCGTAGTATTTCACCCCCATATAAGCGGAGAACAAGTCTGGCAAAAGAGGTTGCTCATCAGTCTATACTGAAGAAGGCTACCAGCAACGCTAGCGCCGAAGATGCAGAAGCGCCTGCATCAGTGGTACAGTCCATGCGACAGCGTGACAGGTCTTGCTCCGACGAAGGTGTCAAAGCTACATCTACTAGTTCGACCTACACATCAGGACCTCCAATCGCGAAGAGAATCCGCTCATCGAGTACAGCGACTACAGCGAGCGGTCGTCGATCGAGCAGGGTTTCGTACACTCTTTTTCCTACATCTACAATACGATCGGCATCTTGAACACGGCATACTGAACCTTCAAGGCTACTGCAATGTCTATTTCCCGCAACGACCTCAACAGTCCATCCATGTACATCCACCATCTTTCTACCATCTCTGGGCCCGACCTTTGCCACTCCATCAAGTTACGGGCACCGGTTGCTGGTTTGTTTTAATCGGATCTTTCGCGGTTCTCGTGTCGAATCTCCTTTACTAATGGTACCGTATAATGACCACCAGCCTCGATAGCAGGTATTTCAAAATCGTTGATTTCTGCCTTACATACGAATCTTATGATTAATGCCTTCTCAAATCATCTTACAAAGCTCTCGCAGGGGGTCTAATGACTATAGAGGGCTTTAATGGAGCTGGGTTTCCTTCTTGGTTTCTATCGGGTGCACGGAGTGAAAAGGGGTAAAGGCTCGGCGAATTATTCCAGGCGTTCTGACTTTTTCGCGCAAACTGTATTGATACAGTTAGGATCAAAATTGACTAATCAAGACTTGCTGAAGATGTATCACTCAGTCTTTCAGTATGTCTTAGCTAAGTATTCAAGGGTGACTGGATACCTACTCAAGTATGCATCAGCCACTGAGGTCATGTGAGCTGTGACTGACGCTTCGGTTGCTAGGGACGGAAGTTCCCCGCCGTTTGTTGATCCCAGCGAAAAATAAAGTAACCCTCCATACAAATTACTGTACAGTAGGCCTATCACTTTGCATTAGCTGCCCAATCACTGGATATTCAATACCTCGTGAATTAACTAGACTCTTCATACCACAAAGTTGCAAGTGGTTGCGTCGTTATTTTTATGAAGCAATCGCTGCCATGGCGTTGCTGGAACAGCAATGGGTGACGGTGCAGCAGAAGACTTTCACGAAATGGTCAGACACCCAATGTGACGTGGACTTGATTCAGCGGCAAGCTGATAGACATTAATGCAGGCTCAACGCAAAGGTCAAACCTCGAGATGTAGCAGTCAACGACCTGGTCACAGACCTTGCGGATGGAGTAAGCATCTCCCGGGTTCACAATTTCCTCGAACATCGAGAGGCACTTCAACCGCACAATGACCTTACTGATCGTTATCCTACCAGGTCATACTGATTCATCTTCTCGAGATTCTTGGCAACGAATCCCTTGGCCGCTATGCCTCAAAACCCAAAATGCGCGTTCAGCGCTTCGAGAACGTCAACAAAGCACTCGACTTCATCAAGGCCCGTGGGGTGCAGATGACGAATATCGGGGCTGAAGATGTGGTGGATGGGAACCGGAAAATTATACTGGGCCTAATATGGACATTGATTTTGAGATTTACGATCAGTGATATCAATGAGGAGGGCATGACGGCCAAGGAGGGGTTGTTGCTGTGGTGTCAGCGGAAGACGGCTTGTTATGAGGAGGTGGAGGTCAGGGACTTTTCTGCGAGTTGGAACGACGGACTAGCTTTGTATGTGGTTGTTAGTGCGGTGCTGTGAGGATGATTACTGACCGAGGGTGTAGTTGTGCTTTGCTGGATATACATCGACCGGACCTCATCGACTACGACAGTTTGGACAAGAACGATCATCGCGGGAACATGCAGTTGGCATTCGATATCGCCTCTAAGGAGATTGGGATACCGGACTTGCTCGACGTTGAAGATGTCTGCGACGTGGCAAAGCCTGATGAGCGCTCGCTCATGACATACATAGCCTACTGGTTTCATGCTTTCTCCCAGATGGAGAGAGTAGAAAATGCAGGAAGACGAGTTGAGAAGTTTGTGTCAAACATGCAGGGAGCATGGGAGATGCAGAATTCGTTCGAGCGACGCATGCGTGAGCTACTAGTCCAAATCGCTCAGCAGAGACGGCAGTGGGAAGAAGCTAAGTTTGAGGGGACGTACGTTGATGCGAAAGAGCAGGCGAGTAAATTCTCCTCATACAAGAGAAGTCAGAAAAGAAAATGGGTAGCTGAGAAGTCGGATTTGGCGGCGTTGCTGGGCAATATCAAGACGAAGATGAGCACGTATCGATTGAGGGCGTACGAGCCACCGCCAGAGCTAAGGTTGGAGGTGTTGGATCAGGAGTGGGTTGTGCTGACGACGGCCGAAAGGAGGCGAAGTCAGATCATCAATGAGACGATTCGAGAGTAAGCCTATTGGGTTTCAGGAGTTTATCATTCAGGGATGTTCTAATACTAGCGCAGTATCAAGAACGCTCTACGTCGGTCCTTTGCAGATAGAGCTAACGATTTTGCTTTGACTCTCAACACGCTTTCCCTTGCCATATCCGGCCTCGAAGGCGATGTCGAAGATCAACTACGACATGTGCAACGACTGAATTCCAACCTCCCACCTCTCGATGCGTTCTTGGACACAATAGCTGCATTGGATCAGCAGTGTGAGGAGGCGAACATCGAAGAAAACGACTTCACTACTTACACGTATGATGAACTTGAATACGAGCTTGGTCTTGTCAAATCAAGCGTGTCCAAGAAGCTGTCATTCCTCGAGAACCAAATGGTAGCACGGAACATGACAAATCTCACCCCCATCCAGCTCGAAGAATTCGAATCTGTTTTCCGTCACTTCGACCGCGATCTGACCAACTCGTTGCAAGAGTTAGAGTTCTCGGCCGCTCTGGCTAGTCTGAGCTTGGTATACGATGAGGAAGAAATGCACGAGAAATTCATGGAGACGAGCGGAGGGCGTGATTATGTTACCTTTGAGCAATTCATCAGGTTCATGGTCAGCGTTACCGAGGATCAGAATACTGCCGAACAAGTATTTCAGAGTTTTAGGGAGGTGGCGGATGGGAAGGTATATTCACCACCGGTAAGGAAAGCATTGAAAGGGCTACGCTGATGTGTAATACAGCCATACGTCACCGAACTCGACCTCCGCCATTCCCTCATCCCAGACGAACTCATCGAGGATCTACTACACACCATGCCGAAGCACAGAGGCCCGGATTTGCAGCAGGATAGAGATCTGCCCCAGTATGATTACGTTGGCTTTATGGATAAGATCACTCAAAGTGGTGGGTTGTTGAATGGAGAGGTGGAGACGAATGGTAAATAATGGGAAGGAGTATCATTGATGGACAAGGTAATACATACACGGAGTTATCGATTGCTGGGTGCTAGCTCGGTGAGCGTGGGTGTGGGTGTTGTTCATAAGGCTCATCACTGCATTTCTGGAGCCCAGCGGAGTGGGTGGTGGTTTACATGCGTTGCATTGGATGTCAGGTCGATGCTTGCCTTGATTGGAGACATTGGGTTGTAGATAGGTTAACGACCAATTCGTTTTTGGTGTCACCTTGTAAATTTCCCCACTGCTCGAGAGGTGTTGCCTTGGATCTCTGTTATATCCTTACAGTAACCCGTGACTTGACCGTAACACTAGGCACAGTACGAGTACTTCGTACATGTGATGGCCGAATCAAGGACCTGCGCCGACCTTGCGTAAGTCATTCTCTTTCCAGCATTCACCTACTCCCCAACATCGACTGTGCTACTCCCCAACATCGACTGCGCTTACAGTCCTAGACGATCAGAACCTCATACACTATACTCTGTAGAAGTCATCTACCCCTACTCAACCAATCAATCGACAACAACCACTCCCCCCGCCGCACAATTAAACAACCCTTCGAGGAGAGTCGGTTGAGGTACGCGTACGTACTGGAAGCTTTATCTTTTGAGCTTATTGGAGACTCTGCGTTTGAGTGTCTGAGTCTGTGTCTGTGTCTGTGTCTGTGGGTTTGATGGATTTTGGTTTGATGGATTTTGGTAAGCGGATGGCTCGTCGGTATCACTTCCGCGCTGTTTCGTTGTATTTCGTTGTGTTTTGTTGTGTTCCGTTGTGTTCCGTTGGTGGAGGTAATGTATAGGTAGTGTTGCCTTACATGGTGATTTGCGAGAGGGGAGTGGAGGGGAGGCGTGTTGTTGTTGTGCTTGGTTGTGTTTGGTGTTGAAGGCGTGTTGGACGGTGACGTCTGTCGGCCTGTCTATCGGTCTGGCAGTCTGGCAGTTGTACTCGCAGGTGTACGCATGTACTCGTATGTATGTATGTACTCGTACGGGTACAGGGTACGAGTACGAGTCTCTCTTACAAAGACAGACTAAGGTAAGGTAAGGCAAGGCAAGGCAAGAGAAGGGAAGGGAAGGGAATGCGATGGAATGTAGGAGGGAAAAGAGAAAGAAGGAAGGCCGAAAAGGGGACGGCAGGGGAGGGAATTTGTGAGAGGGAGAGAGTTTCGGAGATGGTGGTCGAGGGATGGGGGATGGGGGGTAATGGGTTTAGCGCGGCTGGGGGTGGGAACTACTCGAAAGAAGAAGGGAAGTCAGCAACCGAGGCAGGTAGAGTACGCGTGATTCGTACCGTTGGACGTTGGACGGAGGATGGGGGATGGGGATGCTCGACTCTATCGACAGAATGGGAGGGAGGTTTGAGTAACCGACCAGGTTGGATCTTGTCTCGTCTTGTCTTGTCTTGGTAGGAATTTTTTCCATTTCCTCGCTCCCTCGAGCCCTCATCCATTCCTCTCTCTTCCGCTCCTTCTCCTTCTCTGTCTCTCCTGTGAGAAAAGCACAAATTAAAGAGAGATCAAACCAGCTGATAGCAAGGGCCTCATCATGTTGAATCCGTCTGCGTCTAGGTCTGGGTGTGGGTCTGAGTTCCAGTTCAAGCTTCTCACTCAAGATTCGAACAAAGACGGGGCGGTTGAGAGAGCTAACTGGCTTCTTGTCAAGCGTACAGAAGCAGAAAGAACGAGGACGTCGCTTGGTGATTCTATTCGGTGGGGCGATGGCGACTGTTGTTGGTACGGGTACTGTTGGCGGGCTGATAGAATTGGATTGGATTGGATTTGCGTGCGGCGGTGCTCCTCTCAGACGGTTTTCTGGGATAGGGGACGTCGATCGTATTTGGGAAGGCGTTGATTACAGGCGACCTTAAAGCTGGGTTTGTGAAAGTTCTTCACTGCTGGGAATATGCTCATATACCCCCAGTAATGTCGAGATCTCGCATTTCTATAGTCTATCAACTCAACTCTAATCGTAAA
>JAABUP010009510.1_pt1 | contig 11899 bp, 10 predicted proteins | sample 5559201 | NCBI WGS metagenome assembly JAABUP01 (sample SAMN10711887, study PRJNA513373) | rock metagenome | isolation source: Antarctica rocks | place: Antarctica | reverse complement strand
AAGATGACGATGACTAGATTGATGACTTGATTCATTGAACTGCGAAACAGATTCAATGAATCGAGATTATCTAAGACATTGACGATCTATGTTCTAAATCGAATTGATGATCTGACATTATGACAACTCTTTATCATGACTCTTTATCATGACTTTCTATCAAATGATCTTCATGTTTCTCATCATGACTTTCTATCAAATGCAAAAAGATAATGCAAAAAAGCGGAAAAATTTCTATATTTAACTTTCTTGACATCAAGCTTAAGTTCTTGACGAATTGAACTGAATTAACTCAATTTCTAGTTGAATTAAGTTGCGTCAAGTTGAAAATATGCTCAATTCAACTCAAGTTGAATTGAAAATGTGAGCAATTTGACTTTGAATCGAGTTGAATTCAAAATGTCAACTCGAAACTCAACTCAATGATCAGTCTATATTCAGATAACTTCTTAATTCATTTAGCTTGTTGTTAAATTAATTCTTTGCTGATCATAAAGTACTTTAAATTTAAATGATTAATGAAGATTTTGATTAAAATATCAGTACATTTCAATTCAAGACATCAATGTTTCAAGCAGTGAATAATAGTTAGCAGTTCTTTATCATAAATCTCGTAGTTACATTCTGTGAAAATCATGTTCTTGCTATAAAAGATCACTGAATGTAGAATTTCTTCATCGTTATATTGAGACAATACTTCGCTGTTTACATAGTTTGAAAAGTCAGTTTTCAGAATAACTTCTTTGATTGAGTTAAAATGTTTCAGAATAAAGACTGTTATCATTTGTTACTTCAATTCTTCAAAGATCATCTGACAGATCTTTGTTCATTCAAAAAGATGATTTTTGTAAGTCAGCTTCATCATGAGCTAAGTGATTTTTGAAAAGTTCTTTATAAATCATTAATAGAAATTGCAGAAGTCAATAAAGATCTGCACATGCATTAATGAATGCAGCACTTTTCAGCTTTGAATCACATTTACTTTTCAAAAGTTCATTTGCAAATCATTAATAAATATTAGTAATTCAAGAAACGAGATTTCTTAAATCTTGAATTTACGTTTGTTAATGTTTATCTGCAGATTGACTTCACGAAGCTTGCTTAGTACTTCTTTCATATGAGTTCTATGTTTTTTCAAGATTTTACTATAAATAAGAATATCATTCAAGTATATCTGACAGAACTTATGCAAACAATTGAACAATATATAGTTGATATAATGTTGAAAGAATGCAAATTTATTAGTTAATTTAAAAAGCATCACTTTATACTTATAAACATTAAAGAAAGTAATAAAAGTAGTTAAATTCTCACTTTCTGAACTCATGCAAAGCTTATTAAATGCAATGATAATGTTGATTTAAGTTAGATACTTATTGTCTTGAATTTAAGCTAATATTTCGTCTATTAAGAGTATTGAGTAATGATTTCTTTTAATCAGAGCATTCAGTTTCTGATAATTCATACAAAAGCAAAGACTATTATTTTTCTTTTTGATAAATAGTATTGACAAAGTGAAAGAAGCTTTACTAAGTGTAATGAACTTCTTTTTCAAATTCTCTTTTAAATACTCTTTGATCTTCTGCAGCTTGTGACTTAATATAAAGTACAGTCAACTTTTAAAGAATTGACTCTCTTCTTTTAATTCAATCTTATGATCATATGATTGATGTAAAGATAACTGCATCGTCTTTTCTTTATTGAAAACATTCAGAAAGTCATGATAAACTATTAAAAGTTTCTTCTTCAGTTCTTTCAATGATATGACAAAGATTATTTTATTCAGTTTCATGAAATTTTCAACTGAGTTAAGTGCTTTATTGATTTCACTAATAGTCAATGAAAAGATCTTAATCTTCTTATTCTTAACTAAAGTTCAATAAATAATGACTTTAATCATGATAATATTGATGATTTTCTTCATCTCAATTAATTGAAAGAATGAAAGTTGATTGAGATTAACTTAAGTGCTTTGCTTTACTATGAAAGCAGATTCAATGAATTGATTTACTGATTTCAAGTTTGTAAATTGCTTTAAAATAATCATTAATGTAATAATTGATTTCAAGTTCTTTCATTTCATTTTACAGATTTCGCTTGACTCAGATCTGTAAAATTCTGATTAACTGCTTGCTTTTGAAGTGACAGATTTCAAGATTTAAATATTTAATGAAATTCATTCTTATGTTTTTATATTATAATTGATATATACAAAGCATATGTAATTAATCTTTGATTGAGAATTTCATCATATGATTAAATCAACTTTAATTTGAACAATGATACTGACTGAATATCAAAGCATTCACACAGCTCTAATATTAAGATTTCATCAATGAACATCATGTTAATAGCATCAATGTTTATTAAAGCAAAAGTTTAAAATATCTTTTTTAAATTATTCAAGATGATATCAACAGTAAATGACTTGAAATTAAAAGAATCATCAGACATGCTGATAAAGTAGAATATGAGTATATTACTTTCAATTACTACTTTAATGAAGACAGATTGTTTTTTAAATTTGCAATGATTTTTTGCACTTAAATCATTTTAAAACATTCATATGCTTTATGTTCTGTCTTTTTGCATTTGAAGCAAAGTTCTTTCTTCAATAACTCTTTCTTACTGAGATCAAGATTTGATATTCTGAGTTTCTTTTATGCAGAAATTAATGACGTAAGTTGAGTAAATGATATGCTAGCAACAAAGTAAGCAGCTGAGATTGCTGAAACTTTAATAATTAATTAAGCATTTAATTCAGTTAGTTTAACATTGACTTGCATGCAAATGTCAGCAAATTCATTCAAATTCATTGTTCATTCATTAAACATTACTCATTGAAGATCTGAATTGATCTTATGCTGTAAATCATTTAGTAGAATCTTGTTATTATATTTTAGTTTTGCATTAAATCTTTGAAATTTCATTTAAAATTCATGAAAGAAGATTTTATTCTGATACAGTTTCAAGTATTATCATTAAGTTGTGTAATAATGATTGAAATCATCGTACATCTTATTAATGATCAATAGTACTTCTTTGACTTTTAAAAATGAGTTCAAGAAGATATTTTGCATGCAAATAATTATGTGCTTGATTGCAGCTTCACTAACTTGACTTTCAATGTAAATAATTTTCAACTCTTTAATAAAAAAGTGATTCTTGTTCATCTTCAGCTTATTTTATATTCATGATAGTTAGTTGTTTACATTCTGTAATGAATCTTCAAACAGAGATGAATTCAATAACTTAATTAACTTTGAAATTTAATTTTCAAGAGCAGAAGTGCTTTATTAACTAAAAATAATTTTCAAATGATGTATAATCATGTTCTTGTTTCTTATGTCTTTCTGCAGACTAGTCTGCTGAGTCTTCAACATAATGTTTATCTTGTTAACATCTTTTAACATTTAAATCAGATTATTATGAGTCTTGATTTCAATATTGTGCTGATGATATATATATTGAATAAAGACAATGATGTCATCTGCTTTATAAGTAATTATTCAAGCATTCAACTTTGCATTGATGCTGATCTTGATCATTTCATAGTTAAAAAGTAACATGTTCATGTTTTTTTGTTCTGTGTCAGATGATGCATTCATGTTTTCTTTTAATGCTGTTCAATTCTGTGTTAAAAGTGATTCTTTTTTAGCATTTTGAAGTTCATAGTGAGTAATGCTCATTGATGCTGAGCTTTTAATCATGATATGAGTAGAAAATTACTAATTGAAAGATTTTGATATTACTGTTAAAATTTCTGAATTCAAGTTCTGATTCTGCTGAAATTGCTGATTTCAATTCTGATGATGAGTTCAGTAAAAAGTTAATCTTCTGATTCATGTCTGCAATATGTCACAGAGCTTGTTCTGATTCTGTTGAAATTTCTGATTTCAAGTTCTAGTTCTGACTTCTGACTGAAGTTGAAATTTCTGATTTTAATTTTTGAATTTAAATTATGTAACTTGTTTTGTATCATTTACATGTTGATAGCAAGATTAATGAGCTTTGAACTAATGTTATGAGTTTGCATAAAGCGAATCATATGAGTGTATTCTAACTAGAAGTTCAAAGCTAAAAAAGAAAGAAGATGAAACACATCAAGAGTCTTATACTTATGAAGATGCGCTAGATTGCTAGCGTGTCAACATCAGCTCTATACTAGTTTATGATAGTTTAACATGATTTATGTTAGACTAATTTGAAATGCACGCTTACAACACAAAGATTTGAAGATTTTTATTGAGAGCTTCTAGAATTAAATCACAGACATGCATCATTATTTATTCAGATAAACAAAGACATTAATTATTGAGATCAAGAATGAAATCACTTGAAAGAAAAGACAATTGTCATGATAAATTGACATATAGAGGCTAGAATTAAAGGCTAGATCGAAGATCAGATCTGAGTTAACTCTGTGACTCTGCCAAGTCATCGTTTAGGTCACGTCACACCTTCGGCTTAATATGTCATGAGTTGTGCAGTGTTTGACTTGGCAACGCTTGGCAAACTCCCTATAGTCGGCCGGTCCCCTCGAGTTATCAAGAGCTTCTTAATAATTAGCTCTACCATAATATATATCTATACTGTGCCTGTTTAGAATATCACATTGCCATATCACCCTTATAGGCCCCGTCTATCCATCTAGTAGACCGGGTCCTAACAGTTGCATTAAGCTAGTCAAGAGTTATTGAAAGAAATGACGGGTTATTTTGAAGCAATTGCTCAAAAATCGTCGTGTATATAAAGGGTAGTTGAATTTTAGAGATGCATGACCGGAAGTGATGCATGGTCGTCAAGCACTAAGCGAAGGATGAGCGAAAGTGGGGGGCACGGATAGCTGGTTTTAGCTGGGTTCGCACTTTTGCCGATGAGTCGTATGTGTATTTTATTAATGTGACTGCTCAATGAAAAAATATAAAGCATTGATTTAAGTTAAATTACATGTAATTTAGCATTTAATGAACAGAGACCGGCGAAGAACATGAAACGAATATCAGAGCCGAAGATATGAACAAGAATGGAAGTATGTAATGGGCATAGACCGACTGCTTTCAGGCAGGCTTTTTCGCATGCATCGCCGCCACATGATCGTTACCTAAAACTTTGTAGTCGCTTGAGCCGTAATAAATCCCGAAATTATCGACATCATTGGTGCCGCTGGGCAGATGCGTTGCGAACTGCCATATTGAGTCCATGGCGATCTCGGTGTCCTGTACGACGGTATCTTGCCATGGCTTGGTCAGAGCGATGTGCGTCGACGCGATAGGGGAGCCGTATTCCTCGAGCACGACAGGTTTACCTAAGGATCTACCAATAGCGTCATGTTGCTGGATCCATTCCGAGCCCCATGTGTAGTTGTAATTCCAGCTGTCGGGGTAGAGGTGGAGGGTTCCGTAGTCGATGGTTTTGATGGCGAGGTTGGCGGCGAAATCGACGCCCTCGTATCCCGAATAAGCGTAGGTACCATCACCCAATGGAGGTGCAAGCCATCCTTCGTCACCTAATGCGACCAGGTGGTCCGGATCGAGAGACTTGATATACGCGCTAGTGTCCGAGGCCCAGTTTGTGATGATGGACGATTTGCACCCGCTGCAGCGGGGTTCGTTGCAGAGCTCCCAGGCAAAGATGGCAGGACTAGATTTATAGCGGTTGACTATGAACTTCACATAAGCTTTGTAAGCTGCCTGGGCTTTCTCGTCTGTGTAGAAAGATGTTGCGGAGCCGCCGAAGGCGGTGGTGTAGGTGTTGATGCCACCGAGATCGTTCCAATTGTTGAGGAGCGGGAGGACGAATTTGAGGTTGTATTTTTCAGCCTGAGCGATGGCATAATCGAGGTTGGGAATGCCTCTTGGAGAATTAGTGGGATCGAAAGAAAGGGTGGTACTGAGATAATGAGTGATTTGAAGTTACCGGTTGTAGGGTCCATGTTGAAGTACTGGCCCGAGGAGTTGAGAACTTGGTAATAGATGTTTTGAGCTGTCGAGGCGTCGTTGGTGCTGCCAAACCCCCAGACACGGACTACATCGTATCCTGTCTGCCAAGGTGTCAGCTATCTTGAGTTGACGAAAAGGAATGATGGGGGTTACCTGAGCAATCTGAGAGACTGCGATATCAACATCAGCATTGGACGGAAGATGCCCAAGCCACCAAGCGTTGGCCCCTACATGTCTATTAACATAAGCGTCAATAGAAGGCACATTCTCAGGGCGTTTCCACACCAGCGAAATATTGAGTTTTGCCATTGATATTGAACAAACGGCCATCGACAGAAGGAGCTCTGGTGCTATCTTTCTTGGGGTGCGATGGTAGGGCTATGGTTGATGTATAGAGAGTACTAAGGAGGGTAAGCCCTAAGGCAAGCTTATTGAAGGACATCATGAGGAGTAAAATTATTAATAAAAGAAAGTATGACAAGACACCTTGCACTGCAAGCTACTAGGATGAAAATGAACTCTGAGAGGAAAAGGGAGAACATGGTTCATATACTTACACACATCACTATTTCAGCCACCGCTGAGGGAACGTTGGCTTGTGGACTATACTCTAGCTCGGCTCGGCACGGCAGACATCACACTCACACTGTCACACTCACACATACCTCAACAATCATGTCCGAGAAGATCGGAACGAGGTTGAAATTGAAGGGGAAGGTGTATCCCGCCCTCGATATCGGAGTAATTGTTAAATCTGGTTGGTGGTTGTCTAGCTGTCGATCCTCAAGTAACGATCGGGAAGGCGGAGCAAGTGGTTCCGGTAAGTTTCGGGAACCGTTGAAAACTACTGAACTGGCTGTTCAGATTTCTATTGGAAAAGGAGTGATTAATTCTAAACTGGCCGAACGGGTATTTATCCCCCCGCTCGGCTGACTAATTATTGTTGGGCCGATTGTTGGGCTATTTTGTTAGGCTATTCCTGCCTCCAACACCGTCGCTCAATCCGAAACGCCGCCGTCTGAGATAAGCGGGCGTCTAGCAATATGAGGCACACAAGGGTAGGTAAGTAAGGCACACAGACCATAAAGTGAACTTCGACCAAGGTACTCCGTACCTACATACTAAAGTACGTGTGAGTAAGGTAGTACGGTAGGTACCTAGTCACCTAGTTACCTTATGAGGGGCCGCTGACGGGAACAACAATAATGAATTCATTCCCATCGTACCGGCTTGACGTTCCACTGATGAACATTGAAGCCACTGCCTCGAGTGTAATTTAATCCTATGAATACTACGGTACGTACTTCGTATGAGATGTTGTTGTTGTTACAATGATAGGCCTATCGTTCTCTCACCCCCGGAAATGGCTGTCAAAACCGACGAGAGACCATCGTTCGAATTTGGTCTGCGCCAAGTGTTGAGCTTGCGGCTGGCCATTGCAATACGGTGCGGTAAAAATGCAATATGTGGACACACTCACACTGGATTCGAGGGAAGAGGTGAGGTATATACTACTGCTTCCGAGTTGGATGCCAAAGTCTTCTCCCCCGTGACTCGATTGGTGTTCCCATGCAGCTAAAGTAGGCATTGCTTCCACACCTCCAGCCATTCTCAGTAAGTCATGAGGTCTCAGCGGGTGACATTATTGCATAAGACTGTCCGTATGACGAAGAGAAAATGACGAGGCTGTTGGGTTACAATCACGTGTCCATAATAGGTCAATTAGGGCTGGACTCCTTAGAAGGACTCGGGACCGCGTCCAATGGAACGGCGTGAAGCGCAGGCTTCGCTTTCTTACCCATCGAGCCGTTCCTTCTTCTCTCCATTGCATCTACTACCCAATCCGCAACCTCTCTGTCAACAACCCCCGGGGTGCTTAGCTCCGCTTCCGAAGCTTCACCGGTTTCCTCCTCATCAGCTTCGGAGATCGTCGGTGGCTTCAACAGCGGCGCTAGCCAGGCGTGGCGTAGCAGCATTGCATATGTTGGGCGAAGCTTGGGGATCTTGTTCAAGCAGCTCCGCACAAAATCCCTGGCTGCGTCCGAGAAACCTTCTGCTGGTAAATCGGGTGGGTCACCATCGACAATAGCCTGACGTTGTTAGTGAACAACCCAGTACAATCGGTCAGAAGGGGGACTTACGCTCAGCTGGCTGAAGATGTTATTGTACGTTTCAGGAGGATACGGGTACTGCCCCATGGCACACTCAATAACAGTGAGTCCCAGACTCCAGATATCACTATGCACCGTGTAGGTGCCTCCCCCTGGGTTAGCACCAGCTTGGGCAACGCCTCCGCTTGCAATTCGCTCTGGTGCCATATAACTCTGGCATCCAATGTTCGTCTTTGCAATACTTGCGACGAGGTTTCCACTTACCCCAAAATCACAAATTTTGACTTGACCTTTGCTATTGACGAGTATATTAGTGGGCTTGACATCGCGGTGGATGATGTTGTGCTCGTCTTTCAGCGATTTGAGACCCATGACAGTTGACACCGTAATCTTGCGAAGAACGCCTTCAGGGATCCCATCACCGTACAACTTGTCGATCGATCCACCGTCCATGTATTCCATGCATATGTACACTGCTCCTTCTTGGAAGAAGGCACCATAGAAGTCCACGATGAAGGGTGAAATGCATCGGTGAAGAATATCCAATTCCATGATGATGGCTGCGAATTTAGCCTCGTCCAACTCCAAACGAATCTCTTTCATCGCCATTATAAGACCGGACGTGCCGCCCGACGTAGGCGTCGCGGCAGATACACTATTGTCAACAGCGCCCGCATCTGTGGGAATCTCGGCAGGTCTTGATGATGCTGCCATTGATGGTGGGGGCTTATTACCGCTTAGACCAAGCCCAGGCCTGCGTATCTGCGGTCTACTGTGTCGTACTCTGTAGACGGTCCCGTAGTTACCCTTCCCTAGCTCTTCGAGGTTGTCTACTTCGTCAAGAGAAATGCTAAAACTGGTGCCACTCGAGAAATCTATACCCTTCCCATGTATCGTAGCTTTCCCCTTGAATTTCAAGGTTCCAGTCTTTGTATCAACAAACTCGGAGTATTTGGTGAATAATGATTCCTGGCCCCCATTAGCATTGCGACTAGGACCACCATCTTTAGCCTCCCCATTGGCACTCTGAGATTCGCCCAAAGCTGCTCCCAGACCACCTGAAGCGGACAAAGGTGATTGGAGACCCGAGGCATCAGATAATTTCATACCCCTATTTAGACCCCGCTTCGCCGCTAGCGACATTTTGGAGTTCGTTTTCAAACTCGGCACAGCCGGTGCTGAGATATGGTTTGGCACGTGCGGTCTTGCTCCTGGCGGAAGATGAAGGCCCCCGACTCCGCCAACGAGTGGTCCTCCGGGGCTTGTGACACCGGGTACGGCTAAGTTTCCGCCCACTGCTCCGCCTGGAATAGAACTAGTTGTAGAGGGAATATGACTAGTGGACGTGGAATGCGTTGGGGGATTCGGAGGGATTCGGAGGTTTTGAGGCGGGGGTCTTGATAAGTGAAATGCCTTCATCTTAGCCTGCATGTCTTGAGGAAGCGTAACAGCCCTCGCGCTAGTTAAAGATGATGGTGGAGGCCCTGGTCTCCGAGCGGCATTAAGTGCTCCGAGAGGGGTGGAAGAGGCGGTCATTGCAGCCGTGGCAAGAGAGTCGGCATTGGTGCGGAAGGAAGGAAGACGAATCGGTTGAGGATTGGGAGGTAATTGGGCAAAGTCTTCCACTTTGACGCCCGAGGAAGTTGAGCTCGAGAATGCGGAATCTCGGGGTGGGGACTGCTCCGGTGCGGTTGGTGATGAGCTCATGTTTGTGTTTGCGACGAAGGGTGAGAGATGGGTTGAGGTTGTGGAGGAAAAGATACTAAAAGAGACAGATAAGAATGGTCCAATTTAACGTCAGGGCATGTCCAAACACTACAGGAATTCCTATATCATTGATAAAGTAAGCGTTGAGGGAAATATTCTCTCGAAATTATCCAGCTACAGCAGGTATCAGGATTATAACTGTTTGGGTTTAGAGTGGTCGAGAACTGTGGTCTGTGGCTGATGACCCGCGAAAAATTTATGGAATATTACCTTTGGATACCATACCTAAGGTACTTAAGCTAAGATAAATTAATGTATTTTAATATCCGTCCCACCCGTCCATTGATAGGTACCTACCTTATTATGGCAAGCCGTATCACAACGTTCTGTCGAACGGTTTCGTAAAGCCACATTCCTACTCTAGCGTAGTATATATGTCCCAGTCGTTACCGTATCAACGTAAGCCTAAAGTAGGTTAGCTGCAGTCGGCGTCGCTCGGCAGAGTCGGCACTCAGTTACGACTGCCTTGTTTAAAGTTATCTTTGACTGACGGTTCTGTTAACTTTCATTGCTCTTCCCACAGATAATTCATAGAATATCACTACTCGCTCCATAGAGGCCCGTAGTGCATCACCCATCGATTACTCTATCATCAAATGTGAACATTCGAGGTTTTTTTGCTGGAGCAATCGCCCGACAATTCAGAAACCCTTACCGCATTCGAGACCACCTTAATTTATCCACCTTACTCTTCAAGCTACCCCACCAGACGACCGTGTGTTTCAGTAGACCCGAGAGAACAATTGTATCTGGATGAGGCTGGAATCCGAAAGAAACCCCCCGTCAGTTGTGGGACCATTCCAAAAGGGTTCGCGACGTGAGCCAAATTCGGACAACCATGACTTTCATGACCAAACCTACGTCCTTTCAGAACGCTCACCCTGCTATGACTTTCGCTAACTCCGCTGCCATGGGCTTTGCCTCACAACCAGTCCATCCTTCGAATTTAATGGCAATGATGGGAAAGGAAAAATTACCTCCACACTCTTCCCATCCTGCGTTCGGACGCCTTACATTGCTGGTCTTCGAGGCTGTATTAGAGGTTGTATGTGTCAGCTTGCCAGGCTATATAGTGGCAAGGCAAGGCATGTTCAATGCAGAAATGCAAAAATTTGCCGCCAACTTGAATGTTATGCTCTTCACTCCATGCCTAAGTATGCCTTTCACCACTTAACGCTACATCATGCTAATCTAGTCCCAGTCTTTACCAAGTTGGCTTCGCAGCTGACGGCTGATACAATTGGAGAGCTCATGTTGATCCCCGTGATATTCCTAGTCCAGACTTTGGTCTCCTACCTTTGCTCGATCGGCGTGTCAAGACTTTTCCGGTTCAAGAAAAGACGTCGAAATTTCGTCATAGCTATGGGGGTAAGCATTTAATTCGCATCTAGTAATTTTGGACTAGCCAAGGCAGCTAATATGCCCAGGTTTTCGGCAATTCTAACTCGTTACCAATCTCTCTGGTACTTTCTCTCTCGCAAACGATAAAAGGACTCCACTGGGACAAAATTCCTAACGACAACGATGACGAAGTTGCCGCAAGGGGTATCCTATACCTACTAATTTTTCAACAGCTTGGTCAGCTACTCAGGTGGAGCTGGGGCTACAACGTACTACTAGCACCTCCCAAGCTTCCCGAGGAGGAACGAAACGACCAGCTTGAGAGAGGTCAAGGCTGCTATACGGACGAGCCTAGCGGCGAAAACGAGCGACACCTGGAATATGCTTCTGTTGACGACGAGGGAGATGAGCAAGATGCTAGCAATGGTTCGAGTGAGACCAACGTTGAGGACAGAGGTGCGTCGAAGGGTAGTCCAGGTGACTCTCGAGACTTTGTACCTGGAGAGCAGACACCTGTGACTCATCGGCAATATACATCTTCGGTTTCTTCTAAAGCATCGTCAAGAGCTGGGTTTACCAAGTTCAGGCCTGCCCCAGGCCTAGTACCTACGCCTTTGAATGGTAATATATTGCCATATCAAGGCAACAATCAGACACCAGCTACAAATCCTGACGATGAGCCCGCGCCGAATGGCCCGTGGGGTTCATTAATTCGGTGCGGAACTGCTGTCAAGCGCG
>JAABUP010009508.1_pt1 | contig 11902 bp, 8 predicted proteins | sample 5559201 | NCBI WGS metagenome assembly JAABUP01 (sample SAMN10711887, study PRJNA513373) | rock metagenome | isolation source: Antarctica rocks | place: Antarctica | reverse complement strand
AAAAGAGTGCCCAAGGTCCGCGTCATGCGCAATGTCTACGAATGCAGGGCTAACAAGCTCGCAGAGCCAGAATCATCATCATCCTTACCCACTGCCTCTACGAAGCGGTCGAAGAAATCATCCACTAAGAGGGCGGAAGAAGTCATCATGAAGGACGCAGATGAGACACCGAAGCTGGTTCCGAAAGGCATCCCAGATCCTGCAGATGACGAAGATCCAAATGAAGATGACGTTGCAGCCGCGAGAAGAGCCTTCGACGACGACGATGATGAAGGTGAAAATCCTTTCAAAGGAGGTTACCTTGGTGCCGGTGGCAGTATGTCAAGTACCCTCCGTGCGTTGAGTGGCTACGTTTCGGGTCTATCGCAACGACTGCGAGATATCTTGAACAATCTGAAGAAAAATGAAGATCCATCGGTTCAACTTATAGCTTTACAAGAGCTGTCTGAGATTCTCCTCATCTCGAATGAGGACAACCTATCCGGCCATTTCTCTCCTGATCAATTCGTCAAAGAGCTAGTGACTTTGATGCAGCCTCCCGAATTTGGGGAGGAGAATTCAGAGATGATGCTCTTGGCATGTCGTTGTCTTGCCAATCTCATGGAAGCCTTGCCGCAAGCCGCTCGTTATGTAGCTCACGGTGGAGCTGTACCAGTTCTCTGTCAGAAGCTGCTGGAGATTTCTTACATCGACTTGGCGGAACAGGCTCTGATTACGATGGAGAAGATATCTGCTGAATGCCCAGAGACAATAGTCGAAGGTGGTGGTCTTACTGCTTGCCTGACGTTCCTCGACTTTTTTGCTACTAGCACACAGAGAACTGCAGTGACAACAGCGGCGAATTGCTGTAAGCACATTCCGCCGAATTGCTTTGCAACGGTCCGAGACGTCATGCCAATACTGCTCGATGTTCTCGGTAACAGCGATCAGAAGGTTGTGGAACAAGGGTCCCTCTGCGTTTCTAGGATTATCGAGAGCTTTAAATACCAGCAAGACAAGCTGGAGCAGCTGGTCAGCACTGGTCTTCTCAAGGCTATGCTCCGCCTTCTTCAACCAGGTACGACGAATTTGATTGGTCCAAACATCCACACTCAATTTCTACGTGTACTATCAATCACTGCCCGAGCGAGTCCCGCTCTATCAGCCGCACTCCTCAAGATGGACATTGTCGACACTTTGTATCAGATTTTGACTGGCGTATCCCCACCTGACGGGACAGAAGATGTTGCGTCCCAGATCGACAGTGTCTTTATCATGCAAGCTTTGATACATAGGCCCCGAGAGCAGATATCGGAAACGCTTAATGTTATCTGTGAGCTGCTTCCTGCTGTCCAGACTGAAAAGCTCTCCTTCCATGAGTCATCGAACGATGCAAAATTATCAGCAGGTGGACTGGTATCACACCTAGAAAAAGGCTCTATAACGTCTCTCAATGCCAAGCGAGTCAAGCTACTACAGGATTGCAAATGTGAGCTCAAGCGGTTCGCTCTCGTGCTTTTCCCTACTCTTACGGACGCCTATTCGAGTACCGTAAATCTCCTCGTCCGACAGAAGGTCTTGCAGGCCCAACTGAAGATGTTGTCGAACCTTGACACTTCTATTCTCGAAGACGCTCTTCGCACAGTGCCCTACGCTTCGTATCTGGCATCTATACTCTCGCAAGAAGATCATGATACTCTTGTGACGTTAGGTTTGAAGGCTGCGGATATGCTTCTCAACCGTTTACAGTCTATCTATGGCTATCAATTTTATCGTGAAGGTGTCATGGCGGAGGTCGCTAAGCTTGCCAACAAGCCCGCAACGAAGATTGAGAACAAGCCAAAGGCTTTGACAGAAGATCGAGACTCTCAGACTCCAAATTTGATGCCGCCTTCCGCGAACCATCAAGCTGAGCAGCTTGATGACAACCCTACGGTTGACGAGCCTTCGGAAGATGACAGCAACGGGGAAGATCATGCTGAAGACGAGGATGGCGATGACGATGATGACGATGAAGATGAAGGCGCCCCCCGCGAAATCCGGGAAGACGTCTCGCCTTCGCCATCAGATTCTTCCTCATCGAGTCAGAATTACCCAATCCCGTATCCTGGCTCGGATGACGAACTCAACCTGCTTCGCGCGAAGAAGTTTCTTGAGGTACATGAGACTGCCAAGACGAAGCAGATGCGCGCCAAAGCCTCTGCTATCTTGATAGGACTCCAAAATCTTGCTGCTGACATAGAGGACTGCTATCTTGGCGCGGAGACCGGCGACGGAACAGAGCTTTTCACGCGGCTTTCGAAACACTTCCACGGTGACGCGCTGCAAACAATCACGAGCTCGGAGTTGCTTCATTCAGAGATCGTCCGCGTCCTCTTGGATGTTTTCAGTAGTTCTGACGAAGTTGTTAGTGCTAATGCAAGGACAGCATTCCTAGAGGTCTTCATGACAGCACCGAAGCGGAGCTCAACAAGCTCAAGCCAAGCGTCAACACCATTCAGCGTATTCGTTCATAAGCTTCAAGATCTCCTTAGCCGTGCTGAAAATTTCGAGGTCGTGACGGTCTCTCATAGCGCATTAGACAGCAACCGCGGCAGCCCCGCCTCGATGCTATCGAAACAACTTCGCTTAAAGCTGATCGCTGATGACGATGCCGAGATGCCCAGGCCATACAAGAATCTTATGATTTCCATACATGCTATTGCAACATTTAAGGCTTTGGATGACTATCTCCGACCTCGTATTAGTCTATCGGAGCGTCCTAGAAGCGCAAGACATCGCGAAGGAGTTTCGAATGCGTTGGCTGCTTTTGCTGCAGCCGCTGGAGTGCCCAGTCCTCATCATAGACTCGTTGATCGAGGCGGATCTGCTGGAGGGGATTCTCCGTCCTTACCAGCGCCTTCTGACTCTGCGGCCACTATCCGAGCGGCACGAAAAGCAATGAGATCGAAGAACGCGTCCACCACCTTAGACGCGACTCCGGCGAAAGAGAACCCTGGTGCGGCCCGTCGCTCAAGCCGGAGACATCAGCCTTCGGAAACTCCTTCAGATCCACCAGTCCCGGCCCCTGAGAGAATGCAAACGCCCTTGGAGTGTGCCGATGAGAGGCAGCTTTCTGACGAGGATGACATAGATGATAGTAGTGCTCTGGATGCCATTGTCGACGACTTGGAAGATAGCATGGAGAGTGAACATCTACCAGAGCCTACCGCCGTCAACATGGAGATTGCTTCGACCGGAAAAGTTACAGCCCGAAAAGAGGACGGCACACGCATTGCGACACCATCACAAGGCTCCCTTGCATCATCGCATGGCCCGCCAGGCTTACGTAGCCGCGAATTGTTGTCTGGCGCCATGAATCCATCATCTGCTGGTCATCCAACGTCCTATGCAGCAGCTGTTCAGGCGGTGCCGCAAGACTGGCACATTGAGTTCAGCATAGACGATCAGCCCATATCCAATGACACAACCATCTATCGTGCTGTGCATTACAACAAGTCGCAGCCTGCCGATCCTTCCCCGCGGAATGTGTGGTCTGCCATCCACGCGGTCAAGTTCAAGCGAGTGCCAGGGCCCCCGCCACCTGAATTATCGTCGCTGAAACCGCTCTCGGAGGCAACAACCACGGCAGCGGATTCCAGTATGCCACCGTCTCTACACGAGCACCCCACAACTTCGAAGATATTACGTCTACTCAACATTCTTCACGAGATGAACGCCAATCTTGATGATGTTTTAGACGATAGCAAAGCGAATATCAATGTGAAAGCTGAGCCCGTGGCCCAGTTCGTCAATACGAAGCTGACCGCAAAACTCAATCGTCAGCTCGAAGAGCCACTAATCGTGGCGAGCAATTGTCTGCCGAGCTGGAGCGAAGATCTTGCACGGCTTTATCCGTTTCTCTTTCCATTTGAGACTCGTCACCTATTTCTCCAATCCACATCCTTTGGGTACGCTCGTTCCATGACTAGGTGGCAAAATCAGTCCGCTGAAGAGAATCGACGGGATCGTCATCGTGATGATCGTCCATTCATGGGACGTCTGCAGCGACAGAAGGTTCGCATATCCCGTACTCGGATGCTTGAATCTGCAATGAAGGTCATGGAACTCTATGGTGGCTCATCCAGCGTACTCGAGGTTGAGTACTTTGAGGAGGTTGGAACTGGCCTTGGTCCTACGCTCGAATTCTACTCCACGGTTTCTAAGGAGTTCTCGAAGAAGAGAATCAAGTTGTGGAGGGAGAATGATTCGAACGACAACGACGAGTACGCCTTCGGGAAGCTAGGAATGTTCCCTGCGCCCATGACAGCGGAGCAGGCGGAAACAGAAGCAGGCAAGAAAATTCTCAACCAGTTCAAGATGCTCGGCAAGTTCATTGCGAGATCTATGCTGGACTCCCGGATTATTGATGTCTCACTCAACCCAACTTTCTTCCGCATTGGCGATCAGCCTAGCACGATTCCTCTATCTTTAGGAGCGGTGAAGACCGTCGACAGTGATCTTGCAAAGAGTCTGAAACTCTTGAAACAGTACGCCAATGCGAAGATAGAGATTGATGGGAAGTCCCACTTGTCCACGGCACAGAGATCACAGGCCGCACGCAAAGCCGTCATCAATGGCGCTCATGTCGAAGACCTCAGTTTAGACCTTACCCTTCCAGGATATCCAGCTATAGAGCTGATACCAAACGGTGGCAACACGCTTGTTACACTTGATAATGTTGGCTCATACGTGGATAAAGTCATCGACATGACCCTCGGTAGTGGTGTGCAGCAGCAAGTGGACCAGTTCAGGACAGGATTTTCCGAGGTCTTCCCCTACTCCGCATTGAAGGCTTTTACGCCTAGTGAATTGGTCATGCTCTTTGGCCGGGTCGAAGAAGATTGGACTATTGAAAGTAAGCCGTCAGACATGTATCATACTGATCAAGCTAACCCATGTTCTAGCTCTACTTGATTCGATCAAGGCAGACCACGGTTTCAATATGGACAGCAAGAGCGTCCGCAATCTTTTGCAAACAATGAGCGAGCTCTCCCCATCCCAGCGGCGGGACTTCTTGCAGTTCGTCACCGGTAGCCCAAAGCTTCCTATCGGAGGTAAGTGAGAAAAGCCCAATCGTGAGGCGAAATGATGCCAATAATATATATTCAGGTTTCAAGAGCCTGAATCCCATGTTCACTGTGGTTTGCAAGCCTAGTGAGCCACCGTATACCTCGGACGACTTCTTGATTTCAGTCATGACCTGTGCGAACTATGTCAAGCTTCCCGACTACAGCAATATTGAAGTCCTACGCAAGCGACTCCTAACCGCAATACAAGAGGGTCAAGGAGCTTTTCATTTGTCTTGATGCTGCAAATGAGCGAATTGATTTTGGCCGCGTGAACAGCGAGGGAGAGAAGTCATAGTGAAGAGCTGAATGATGGGTAAATGCAAATTGCTTGCAAATACTATCACTGCAAAGGCGTAAGGGATGTTCTACATATTGCTGGCTCAATAGGCTACGTTATCAATATTGACGATGCCCTTTTACTGCAGATTGGCGTAATGAGAACGTTTTAGACGGTAGAAAGCAGGCGTTAGCTTAGTTGAATAGCTTACCACGCGACTCATAAGATACTTTACTTCAAAAGTCGCATTCTTCTCACTCCTCGCATGCTGATTGGAGCAATCGGACGCTAAAAGGTCGTGCCAAGAGTTGTTCCGGACACGCCAGCGGAGCGACCTCGGGGCTCGGTGCATTTCGCATGAAGTGTCGAGATATCCACATCTCAACAATTGTACTCTATAAACTGCACATACTTGCCTCCCATCGCTCATTGACCATACTCTTCACCTTAATCATTCTCGAACGAAAGACCCAAGATGGCGGAAACCCAAGAGCTCACCCTTAAAGAGGTGTCGGAGCATAGTGGGAAGAAGGTGCGGTTAAATCTGTTGCCCTAAGCTCAAAGAGCTTCAATTGATGGGCCATTGGATAGGATCTCTACCTGGTGATACACGACAAAGTCTATAACGGCACTGCCTTCGTCGACGAGCATCCGTACGTCCTCCCCACATCGCTCTGGCCATCTTGAGGGAGGGCAAACGCCCCCGAGCTGCCCACGTGCTACAAGACTAGAATCGAGGAATAGAGCACGCGAGTCTCTTGCGCTGCTTTTACCACGGCTATACATAAATTGGGAGCTTTGTCTGATCTCTATTACTTTACAGCGGTGGAGAGGAAGTCCTCCTCGACGTAGGCGGCCAAGACGCAACCGAAGCTTTCGAAGACGTAGGACACAGTGATGAGGCACGAGAGATACTGGAGGGACTACTAGTCGGGCCTCTGAAGCGGATGGTGCGTTGTCCCTATCCGCATGGTCGCACATCTGTCATATCCATCTGCAATTTTCTTCTTCCTACTACGCCAAGCCTCAAATTCTTCGTCCTTTCGCTGTCCGAACAGAAATTTTTTCCGAGCACCCTTGCGCTGACAAGATTGCACTCGTAGCCTGGTGACCCAGCCCCCACCTCAGCTCCACCAACATCATCTACTAGCACAGCAACCAAGACGGACGGCGCAGGGATGGGCGTAGGTCTCTATGCGTTGGTATTCGTGGGAGGTCTGGTTGCGTTTGGGGCATACAAGTATTTCCAGATGAACTCGGAGTCGAGCAAGTAGATGTGCATTGGAGAGCGGACAAGAGAGTGAAGATATCTCGAAGTGAACATTCAAGACATAGATTTCTTGCGGTGATGGCCGTGCGGTAGGCTTCCATGGTCAGTTTGAGATATGATGGTTGGTTTCAACACTGTAACTATGTTGAGAGTTTCAGATGCAAGATCTTCACGAGCTTGCGTTTGCCTGAAGTTGGATTTTATGCCGTTCTCCGATTTCTATCTCAAAGCTTGCCGCAAGCTTGCCGCCCGCTTTCCATCTTGTGATGGTCATAATTCCTTGACCTGCATCTTCTCGCAGAAATAACATCGGACCTCATGTCTGCTTAATTACAAGCGCTATACGTTTTATTTATACTCGTGATAATTTTGGCTCGTCCCTAGCACTTCCATCATCGAATAATCCTTCATCAACCGAAAATGCTTCTCGTCAGCACCATATCTATCCATCGCAGATACGACACAGCGCCCAATTCCGCTCATTTTCCTCGCTTTCCGTGGCCTTCGCGAGAGGGCGCACCTTCGCCAGGTAGTGCCTAACGCCAGGCGGAAATCGAGCTTTGACTCGAACACGACGACGCTATAAAAGTGGGCGACCAAATGGTTTTCGATGAAGAAGGCTGAGACGGACGTTGGACAGCGGCATTTGGGTGATTGCATAGCTCAAAGCTGCGACCGATATCTGCCTTCGACGAGGCCTCCGTCGAACTGATTTATAAAGCACTGCCCGAATTGAATAAACAAAAACAATAGTGACGTTGTGTCCAGAGAAAAGGGGCGCCGGCATAAAAGCCGCGTTTCGCCCGAGGCTGTGGAAGTCCATTTTCCCCGCATTGGTGGCATGGCATTTGAACAGCGAACAGCATCTTATCCATTTCTTCTTGTACATACTTTGTATTTTTAACTGTAGCTCTCATGCTGGTCAGGAGCAGTGTCTGGGCTTGATTAGTGCTTAGGAGGACTAAGGTCTGAGTAGGAAATCATTCGCAATGGGTCTCAACGTCCGCTTGGCCCCCACGGCTGCCAAGCGTGCTGTCAATCTTCTCCGCACCGTCCAAGCCCAGCCACCCAATTGCCCTTGCCATGCAAGCCCAGGACATCACCATCCAACATCCTCCCTACTCAACCATGCAAAAAGATCGCTCGCGACGCCTGTGGACTCCTCGAGAAAGAGAGAATATGCCTTTGAAATGGCCGCCTCGAGCATTCGGTTTGGGCCTGGGTGCACAAAGGAGGTTGGGATGGACTTCAGAAATATGGGATCAAAGAGAGTATGTGTGGTGACGGACGTCAATGTCGCGAGATTAGATGCTATGAAGCAGGTTATAGAAGGATTGACAAGGGAGGGCGTGGAATTCACGGTGTTTGATCAGACGAGGGTGGAGCCGAAGGACACTTCGTAAGTGCAAGGACACGCATCAGCTGATTGTAATATGTACTCATATGGGACCAGAATCATGGAGGCAATCGATTTCTCGAAGCATTATGGACCGGATGCCTTTCTTGCAGTTGGCGGAGGCAGTGTCATCGATACAGCCAAATTGATGAACCTTTACACCAATTTCCCACAGGCAGACTTCTTAGACTTCGTCAACGCTCCACTCGGCAAGGGTTTGCCAATTACAAAACCGCTCTCCCCTCTTATTGCTGTCCCAACCACGGCTGGCACAGGATCTGAGACCACTGGTACAGCTATATTCGACCTGGTCGCAAAGAAAGCAAAGACCGGCATTGCCCACCGCGCTCTCAAGCCCACAATCGGCATATGTGATCCTCTAAATACGCGCACTATGCCTTCTGCTGTCCACGCATCTTCTGGCCTCGATGTTCTTTGCCACAGCCTTGAATCATGGACTGCTATACCGTACCAAATGCGCACCCCTCGCCCAGAAAACCCGATAAATCGTCCTGCGTATCAAGGTGCAAACCCTATATCCGATATCTTCTCCTTACAAGCCTTAAGGTCAACCATAAAATACCTACCCCGTGCAGCAAAAGACCCGGATGATCATGAGGCTCAATCGGAAATGCTTCTGGCGGCTACACTTGCAGGTGTCGGCTTCGGAAACGCAGGAGTACATTTGTGTCACGGCATGAGCTACCCAATTAGCGGCCAAAATCCAGGATATAAGCATGCAGGATACGTGACTGATAAGCCCATCATCCCTCACGGCGTCAGTGTTGCAGTCACGGCACCAGCAGTCTTCAAATTTACGGGCGCTTCGAACCCAGAAAGGCATTTGGCCGCCGCCGAATGCTTCGGCGTGGATACCAGCAATGTTAGTAGGGAGAGTGCTGGAGAGGTATTAGCCGAAGCTCTAGCGAAATTCTTGATAGACCTGGGAGACCAGCCTAGAGGCCTGAAGGCCTTGGGCTTTGAGACAAAGCATCTGGACGACTTGATTGAAGGAACGCTGCCGCAGAAGAGAGTGCTGATGTTGGCGCCTGGGTTGAGTGAGGAGGTGAATGAGGAGAGGGAACAGTTGAGAGGACTGTTTGAAGAAGCTATGGAATTCTGAAGAGGGGTTTTTTGCGAACGGCGTCTTGGGTTTTAGGCTATCTTGTGACAAGATCATTGTACATAGCTTGGATATAGGATATGCTAGGTACATAACAAATGTATTCGAGCAAACACGATGTCGAAAAGCACTACATTCACACTCTAGAGAACACCAATTTGGACAAAGCTCGACACAGATGGTCTCCTTCGAGCATACAAAAGTAACAGGCTATAGTGCTAAGTCTATCGTCTTGTGTAGTCTGTGAGTAGAGCGTGCTAATGAAATCATTTATATTCAATTACCTACTATTATCCGATATCTTGGAGCAGAATTGGTTCACTTCCACGCTCAAGTTGAAAGCAACATGGTTCAGAATTTGAGAGCAAGAAAAAAAGGTCGATTTTGTTGAAGGCTGCGTCAGAAGTACCGACGTTTCGAAGACCCGAGATAATTCAACAATGGCTGGGTCCAAGTACGACTTGTCTGTAACAAGGCTATAGTTTTGGACTCAACCTATGACCTTCCTAGCAGGCTCAAGGCGGTAGAGAACATTGTCGTAGATCTAGAGCTGGTAGAAGTTGAAAGTGTTACTTGTTCCAGTGCTAGCGTCTTTGCCACGTTGGTAGTTAGATCCATATCAGATACAGATTCTCGATCGAGCTAGCGCCATATCTTTGATAGATATCTAACAATGTCCCTTGAGTTTGGTCAAAGATTTGTTTGTGCTCCTCTGCCTCCAACAAAGGACGAATCAATTAATGGCTCAATGTGCACTTTCGCGTATATACAAATGTTCAAATTCAGTAAGGCTGAGGGTGGCTTATCTTTCTGATAGGGTAGAGTCAAGAAGCTCGCTCCAGAGCGAGCTCTTTTCTTCGATTTTACAACCTTGATGTTTGATTCGCAATGCTCGGCGCGATACTGCTTTTACAATTCGATGTATTAGAAGTGTAAGGTATCAATGTAGGCTAGTATGTGCCAGCACCATTGCCCAGAAGCCAGAATGAGTCAAACCTCCGTCGAATTGAACTTTCGAAAGAACGACTCGTACCTTAAAAATCTCATCCCTGTGACAACTCAAAGGCGTTGAACGAAGAACAAAGTACAGGAATATGTTCACTACACTTGCCACAACCAAGATGTCCACTTCAAAATACATGGTAATTCTCGACCTGACCACTGCCGAGCAGATCCAAGAGATAGCGGGCCTGTCCTCTCCTCTAGAGTGTAGATCGGTGGAGTGCCTCCAGGGAGATGATGAAGAAGACGAGGACGACGACGATGAGCCCGAAGGCTGCTGCATCGTCGACGCCGCTACTAGGACCGCCCTGATCGAGTGGCAGAAGAGGGAGAGAAGATCCATCAAGCTGATGGTCCCGTTCACGGAGGTCGGGTCGGCGTCTGCATCTGAGCCTGCTGCTATCATGAATGCTCTGAGGAGTTATCCCGTGCCTTCTTTTATGGGACGCTTGCTGAGCCGGATATTGTAGCGGGGATAGTGGAGCTTGATGAGCTGCCTGCGCTAAAGAAGGGGCTGGTCAGGGGGTGGAAGATTATGATGTGGGGGAAGTATAAGGCGTTGGTGAAGGCGGGTAGTGGTGAAGTCGTTGAGGGATGGGTTTATCTGGTGGAGAATGAGGAAGACCTTCGCAGTTTAGCTACTTACGAGGGGAGCAATTACGAGGTGCAGAGGTGCGAGATCTTGGATGAAGATGGAAGGGAATTGGAGGGTAATGTATTTGTGTTCTGTGGTGATAGTCGGCTGCTGCAGGATACGCCACGTGAAGGTCAAGGCGCTGAGGGTGAAGAGGAGTAGTCCTCAAGAAAGCAGGAATGGCGAGTCTTCACATGTTTGGCTATGCGGCTGTCATTTTTAGATGCGGCAGGCTGCAGCTTAGGGCAACCTTGGCCAATCTTTATTGATGTTAAGTCGCTGATGCCTCAGATCACCTATCGTTGGATTCTGCTTTCAAAGACGGTCAGTGTGTGGTATAAAGTATGTTCCCTACGCGTTTCTACGATGGCTATCAGAAGCATGGTCTTGACCGAGGGTGCAGAAAGTCTATAAGCTAGAGCATGCAGGTGGACGACTGGCGAAATCGGAATCTCTCACAGTCGCTCTCCACCATGTGCGCCACCGCAGCGGATCCTTCGTCCGCCATTCTTCAACTCGTGGCCCAACTCCGTATTGTATTACGGAGTGAAGGTCATATTCTTCAAATACGCAGGGGCAAAATTTGATGCCTATGGGCACGGATGCCAGCGGCGATATCAAGGTGCTAAAAACGTGAGACGAACTGGCAAACCCAGTGAATCCAAGGTAGCTCTGTCAAAGGAAGCACAGGATATGAGTATTGGTAACAACGGCCGACCCTAGCATCCTATTCGATCGCCTTGCATAACCTGGGTTATTTATTGGCGGACCACATCTCTGGATCATGCATGTCTTGCTCGGCTCAAAGGGACCGCCGAAATACCCCTATCACAGAAGTTGAGAGCTCATCCGAGGAAAGTGATCCTCCTCAACCTACCTACTATGGCTCCACTATTATTCATCTTAAGGCCTATGATACGACTCGTACGAGTAATGCCTCTAGGAAACTAAGCCTTTACTTTCTTAAGTGCATCATCCGACCGAGTATCACCACCGCCTCCGTGCGAGGGACTACTGCTTGGGGGTCGTCTTGCGTAAATGGCCAGTCTTCTTTATCAACCAGCTTTCATGGGTCAAAAAGCACAGTAGTATCCGCAATCCACAAACTTC
>JAABUP010009507.1_pt1 | contig 11904 bp, 12 predicted proteins | sample 5559201 | NCBI WGS metagenome assembly JAABUP01 (sample SAMN10711887, study PRJNA513373) | rock metagenome | isolation source: Antarctica rocks | place: Antarctica | reverse complement strand
CTTTCCACCCCCCAATCCTTCAACATCCGCTCCCCACTCTTTCCCCACCTTCTCCGCCCCCTTTAAACTCCATCACGATCTACACCATCGCCCGCATCCCACTTCAACGCTTCCCCACTCATCCCCAATCCCGTCCGCTCTCTACCATTATACAATTTCCAGAGATGATGACAAAGGGTTATAGATCTTGACCCGTTGGGGTTGGTGGATACTTTCGTCTGAATCGGGGGGACGGGTTGTGGGGGAAGATGAGGGAAGTAGTGATACGGGGGTGTGATGGTGTGGATGGGTATTTGGTGGATGGTTACATTTGAGTCTTGTATCTATCTCCTCGATCAGCTGATGAATCACCCCAAATCGCCATTTTCCCACCACCATAACTACTCCCTCACACAATAAACATCCATACTATTACCAACAATATTAGTTCTTTCATTCCGACACAACCACAGCGTTGGCTTCGTGGTGGTTGAAGCATAATTAATTTTATGGGTGTTTCGATGGATTGTCTGTGCGAGGTGGAGAAGGGGGGGAGTCGGGGGATTTGGGGTGGGAGAGGGGTGTTGGTTGATCGATTGGTGGGTTGGTTGCTGGTTCTTTTCGGTACGGAGGGAGGGAGAGGGGGAGAAGTTCGGGATGTAACCAAGATAGTTGCATGACGCGCTTCAGGCAGTTATAAATTTATATCATAGCCAGCGAGTCATCGACGTTGTCGAAAACAAGCATCCATTTGAAATTCCGCTGATTGAAAGCCATCCCTTGACAGACTCAACCATCTTGTCGGTGTCATCGATCTCCACGGCCGCCTTTATCGACGTAGAAGATGGAATCAGGTTTTACAACCGTCTCGTCATGCTAGCAAAAGACTCTTTTTGTCTGTCTTCATTCTTGCCCTTCAGCCAAAAAATGGCTGAGTAGATATCTCTGCATTCTTTTATGAACGTGACTGCTAGTTGGATTTTGCCAATACCTCCAAGACCGTGCAGAACCACAGCTACCCGTTCTGAACCGTCACCTTGGAATGCTGTTTCTCTATGAGTTCCTTGGTTCTGCCCACAAAACGCTCTGTCTCAGGGATTCCTGCCAACCTGAACGGAATCAAGAACTCATCTTGAGGATCTGATCGAAGTAATTTCAAGTTCTATCGAATTCTATTCTCTAATAGAGAATTTCAGACTATTTCTCACTCTTTTCGAGCCTGAACTGCTCGTCTCAATGAAATTAAATGACGTCTGATGACTCTCGTATCGTAAATCGCAGATGTTCCGAAACCTTTCTGTATCTCGGATCTTCACATGAGGTAAATTTGATCTTGTCAACATGGTTCGCCGATATAGAGATGGACTCTACGTCCGCTTCTCCAGACACAACTGCCGAAGCTTTTGGGAGAATCTGATCGTGGTCAGTAAGATATCGAGGGAGAATAGAGAAAATCGACCACTATTGTCTGGCCCAAGGTTATGGGTGTCGCGTAGTTTTCATAAGCAATCTGGTCAGAAAGTCGCCACTAATTTTGTCCATATAGACCAAGCCGTTGCTGGAGATATTCTGAGTCTTGTTCCAGGTTCTTGATAATCCTGTTGTCTGCTCTAACAAATATGGAAGCCATATTCACCATCATTTTCCCCAAACGGAAGCCATTACCACCCTGGTGGGGCGTGCCCATGAATATGATGCCATATGTGGAAAGTTTGATTGATCTATGCTGTTCCAAGGCGCGTTTCTCTTGCGTTATTGGAGTAAATGTGGCTTATAGTCTTCAAAACAATTCCGCCGAGACTATGCTCGATGTAGATAATAGGACGCTTTTCTGTCTGCACCATTCCCAGCTTCAAACCCACAGTTCTGGAACACCTCTGGCAATATTGTAGTCAGCCTCCTTTCCAATACTAAGTCCGCAACCAAAGTTGTTGCATGATCGTACAGATATTGAGCATTAACCCTTGAGACACTGTGCGTATTGACATTGTAGCCCCAGCTGAAGATACGTGTATTCGAAATATCTGTTGGGAGATAGTCTCGGAGCCTGTTTCTGCAGTCCATGTCTCATCCCGGTGCCCGTTAAGTCTGTGGACGGCAACAATGGTTGAAGAGGAGACGTCTCAATAAGCACTGTAGATCACAACTGCAGGTATAGATGGCATACTCAACGACCTGAATCCTTGCCGTCTATAAAGAACTTTCAGTCGATGTGGTAAAGCCTCAAGGGCTGAACTAGTGGCAAGCATGGCGTGCGTGGGCGGTTCAACTACTTGGTTAGACGTAATTCTGGGATAACCCTTTTCATTCTGTAGCGTGAACGGGTTGAACGACAGCAAGTGCTCAACTCTTGAGATTTGGAATATTTGTTTTGAAGGAACGGGAGACTCCATTCGTCCCCACCATACTCTATATACCAGTCGCCTCACGGTTTCCCTAAACAAATGTCCTAAACCAGTTGTCTAATGGGCTAACATCAGCTCCTACTTGTTCTACTTCGGTAAGCTGCAGCAAGCCGCCAATGTTGTTGCTACTGTAGTTGGGAATCTGACGTCAGAAAAAATTACATTCGATACAAGGTTACATTAGTTGATCCAATTAGCGGTCTACAACATTAGATAATTCGCTCAAAGCAGGCAGTACCGACAGCTTCATTCGCTAATGTAGAATTGAACAAGAAACGTTATGACTGCTGAACTTCATCCAAGCAAACTGGACGAGGTGAGCTGTGATTAGAAGTCTGCCCATCTAAGCCGCGTTTGCTATATCTTGTTGGCCGGCCCGAGCAATTATGCTGGTGGTTGGAGGCAGTTACCCATACTTGCTGTCCGTGAGCACGGAGCTGCGATACCTCAACAACCAAACAATCCGTTAGGACATGTAGAATCCCGAGACCGACACATTTTGAAGCATAGTTCTGTAAACCGATATCCCGCAAGAGCTTTCGCTGAGAAGAGCCGACTCCGATAGTCATTGCCATGAAGGTTTTTCGAATTTGTAGAGCTAACGTACCTCGTCATACTCCGCACCCAGCGTATACATCAACTCATCGACCCCACACTCCCAATCCTGCTAATATTCGACTCGGACTTTAGTCAATAACACATCGCCTATAGCCAGCGCTTCTCTTTCTCTTTCTTCAACCTATGCTCGCGCTGGCCTTTTCATCGGATCAGGTAGCATGCAAAAGAAAAGAGATCGATGTTTTGGTCGCCCAGACAAGGAGGACACCAAAGTTGGGACCGATATCGGAAACGAGGTCGAAGAGGAGCTGGGAGGCTTCTACAACTATCGGGAAGAAAGGGACTTATTGGTTTATTGAAGATGGTGGAGGTTGTAGGAATTCTGAAGGCATTCCGGTATTAGTTTTGGCGAAGGAGATTGAGCATCTGTAACTTACTGTTTCACGGGCTAGGCATAGCCCCAGTAGTAGAACCGGGCGACAAATCGAGGCTGTAAATCGCCGTCGCAACATTTGCAATAACCCAAAACAGGAGCCACATCACCGTCCAAGGCTGCCATACTGACGGAATCGAGCATCCACTAAACCTCAGAAATCGCATGACTACATACGTTGGGCGGCATTGCAGGTTTAGTAGGCGACGCAGTCGGGTTTGAAAATGGGATCTAGAATGCCAAGGGCATCAGGGAATAGGCCAGAAAGAGCAGGACAAATGCGGCAACGGTAGCCATTTGAGCGCAGATAGAGCGTGAGCCACCATATCCTTTTCAAGAGCTACTAGCTGGGGCAACACCGAAACTAGAATAGTAGGCTAGCCCTAGGCTAACACCTGCGAGACTCTATTTAGGTCGTAGGTGCTATTGTCCTAGTATACTGCTCGACAGAGGAAGAAAAAAGACGTTCGCGGGCTGTGATGACTTATCGCGGCGTGAAGACAGTAGGTGAAGAAGATTGTTTCGAGAAAGGAAAGCTCCTTTGAGTTTGAAATTTAATTACAGTTGAGGACAAAGCAGAAAAGAAGACGACACTTCATTTCATATACTTATATACTTATCAGCCGGATTGAGCCGGCATGCAGGCTTAGTTACAGCCAATCGCCTACCTTAGAGCGCTTAAACGCGAGTGACTCTTCCAATCAGAGGCAAAGCCTAAATGCTGATTCCGAAAATCGCCAGTACCTCGACCATCAAGACCCTCCATTCCCAGCTCATTAATGGCGATTGGGTTGCAGAAGGTCTCCAATTTCAACTTTTGGGAGAGCTCGATTGCTGTTTTGAGCGTCACGTAGTTTGCGGGTAATCTCGTAATTGGTGCCCGAACAGTGGTTGCAAGTGCTCCGCGCTACTCCGTCGAGCCTAACTCACCAAGATCGTTTAAGTAAAGTAGAGCAAATATCTGAGTTCTGAGAGTGAAGACTTGAGATATGCGTGCGGGTATTGACTTAGGCGTAAGACACACTGCTTTCACGGCACTTTGCTAGCGACAAGAGGTTGCAAGCTGCTTCAACGATAGGATGATGTTTGAATGAGGTCGCCGTATCAAACGATGTTTGCCTTATGGCAGAGCGACTACGCAAGTCTGCCGGGCCCAGAAATCTGTTCGCTCGAATTAGCTTCTCCTAGGTTAGCCTTTCATTGTTGGAACATCCGGTATGCAAAGTATGTATGGCAGTACTTGGCAAAATTTCTGCTATCAAGAGATTGTATGCAATAGACATGTTATATGATTAATTAGAATTTTGAAATCAATTCTCACTTTGGTGCACATCTTTGTAGCTCTTTAACAATTTTCAACAGTCGGATGAAAAGTCCTGCGAGGAGGCAAATGAGTTATCCACTGTGTCTGTGTTTCCTTCGTCTTCGATAGTATAAGTAGCAGTATCCACGTAGATTGTTTCGGCGCCCTGAGACGAGTCGTAAGTGCCCGTTACACCAACGGTCTCCGTCTGGGTCATGCTATAGGATTGGTTGTCTATACCACCTGTCGTGTAGTCGGTGCTCTGACAATTGATAGCCTGGTAATCCTGCTGGGAACTGGAACTGGAATTTTGGAAATCTGTCGGCTTGTTCCCAGGATGATAGGCATTGTGCGTTGTAGGATTCTGGTGCTGAGCATTGTGCATTGCAGGATTCTGGGGCTGTGGTTTTCGCATTGCAGGATTCTGGGGCTGAGCTTTACGCATTGCAGGATTCTGATGCTGCGGGTTGTGTGGTGCAGAGTTCTGATGTTGTTGGAAACCGTCATTGCCCATAAAGGGGGTTGTCGCATAACCAGTTTGACCTTGGTTTTGCATGTAGGAGGCATCAGAACCCGCAGGATCTGTCCATCCACCAGGAGACATCAAAGGGGGACTGATGGTAGTCGTTGACATTGAGGTAGGGCTTAGAGTATCCGTTGTGTAGGTGTACTGCGTGGGAGACGTATCAGCAGCCCAGCATGTTGTAGTCTCGGTCGACTGTGAGTCAGTGGCAACCGAATAAGACTCCGTACTCAGATTCTGCACATCTAAAACTTCGTTGGACTGTAGGACCACAGGTTCATAGCTTGCTCCCAGATTACTATCTTGCGCCGGAGTACTGCTGGAGTCCTCAACGCTAGTCCCAGTATCTGTGCTGCCTAAGTCTGTACTACCCAGATCTGTACCGCTAAAATCTACGCTACTGAGATCTGTGTTGCCAAGATTCAAGTTAGGAGCAACTGCGGCTTGGAAAACAGATAGTCCCAGGCCCAAAGCAACTTTTTGCGCTTTTGGGTTATGAGCCAAAGCGTTGAGCGAGGAGCGCATGTTTGCAATGTTAGTCGCCGCTGGCGCCGAGGCGACTTTATGAGGCATCGAAGGTCTGTGTCCTGGAGCTCCTGCGTGCGTTCCAGAAGCCGCATGTTGGGTTGCAGGAGCTTGCCCTACAGATGCCGTTGACGCCGGCCGATGTACCGGGTTTCCAGGTCTTGGCCCAGCAGTAGCGTGACCTATACTAGCAGCTGTGGGATTGGCTGCATGTGTTGTAGGCTTGACCTGATGGGGTGCAGGATGTGTAGGTCGGTTCGCTTGTCCAGTAGGCCTTATTGGTGCCGATCCAGCGGTCGCAGGCGCGTGGCCTGCAGAGGTTCTTAGGGGCATCGCTTGGTGAGACGCAGAAGTTGTATGCCTTGGCGGCTGTGCCGGCTGAGCCGGTGCTCTGGCTGGTGATGTAGGTTTTGTCCACTGCGTTGTCTTTGACAAGTGGTTGATGTAGTAGACACGTCCATCAGCATGTTGCCCCGCCTCCCATCCTGCAGGCAATTTCTCGTTTATTGGTAGAGGTTTATGCCAGGTTGCAGCCTGTGTGTTACGATTTACATAGTACAGTCTTCCAGTATTGGTCTGACGAAGTTCGTAACCAGCAGGTGCAATACCATAGACAGGGCTCACATATGTCGCCGATCGGGTATTGTGGTCCAAGTAATACGGTTTCCCATGACTGTCAAGCATAGAAGTCCATCCAGCAGGCAAGGTATTAGGTACTTGTGGTTTGTCAAATGTGAATCTCTTTGTCTGGTCTTGCAGGTAGTATATTCTGCCTTCCGTATTTTTCAGCGCTCGCCAGCCAGCTGGTAAGAATCCAATCTCCGGCCGAGCTTCATCTGAAGTCGATCTGAAACTCGAAGGTCCGTGAACGTGGTTGATTGAGGCTTGTGGAAAGCATTGATCACAAAAAGTCCCTTCACATGGTCCGGCACAGACTCTCATTGTGTGGTCTGAAAATTCTAGGTCGAGTCATTAGCCAGTTTTTCTAGGTACATCGATAATTGTAGCACACCAAGCTTGCAACGAGCACATTCCAAGGTAACCTGAGGTTGGTCTTCCCGGAAGCGCTTTCGCTGACAGGATCGGTATGCCGTATGTACGGCCGCCTCTCGAGCTCTAGGCCCCATGTAGGATACGTAAGCATTGTGTGGATGCTGATCAAAGGTCATTCTGTTTAGCGACGGAAACCCTAAACGACAAATGTTTAGCGTAGTGAATGATATATGCTTATGAATGAGCTTACTGCCATTGCATTGACTGCAACCAAGTCGAGTTTGGGCATCATCTGAGAGAGGTTGACGGACTACAGTGATACACTCATGTGTCTGATCGTGAAGATACCAGGACACCGTGTAACAAGGCTGACAGAGCTTCACGGTAGCATCGAACTTGAACAAGCAAGTCTTACACATGAAAGCATACTGTGTTGGTCCAATAGCTTAAGTCATTCGTCAGCAAGTCCAGGGAAAGTCAAAGAATACCTCGCTTACAGCTTGAACAACGACTGCAGTGGGATACTACGGGAGTTGTGCAGCATTCTTGATTTTGCACATCATCCGATATTTTCATGTGGTGGGAAGGGGCCTCAGATGTATTGAATGAGCTGTGTTCATGAGACCCTTCTTTGCTCAGGAAACACTCATCACAGAAGCAAATACTACATTCTTGACAGTCGTGGCGACAATGCACTGGTTTGAGACACTGACAGCAGCTCTTCTCAAACCTTGTGGCATTCGGCATCGTTCGCCTTGACAACAGTCGGATTATGGATGACTGGTGACTGGAAGGATGTGCTCCGTGGCAGCTGTTGCAGAAGTAGAATTGGCAGAATCTGCATCGATAATAGGGAACGTCGTACGATATCCCTGGACGCTGTTAGAGCTCATGCTCTAGTAATGAAGGATTACAAGCCCACCTGATTTGCAATGGTTGCAGAACTTGCAACTGGAGAGAGCATTGTCACTCTGAGCGCCGTTGTAGCTTGGGCTTTCGCTGATTGACGATCTCTGCGACATTGGTTCAGAAGGGGCTGAGCCGCTTTGCATCGACTGCATCATGCCCTGGTAATAGGGACCTGCAAGCTCAGAAGCAGGAGAGGCCGAGCATTGAGGAGTCGGCACGGTACTCGTCTGGGGAATCGCAGAGTGCGGGCTTGCTGGTTGCGAAGACGAGCTGCCACTCGCAGGGCGCCGGATAGGTTTCCGCAACACGTTTTGAGCTTTTGGTTGAGCTTGCGGTGACGGAGACGGAGACGGTTGACCAGTCACTGACGCTGGTGAACTGCTCATACTGCTCCTGATTATGGTCTCTCCAGCGACTCGAAATGTTGCTTAAAGCATGAGGCTGGACACCCCATGATGTTGAGAGAAATGCTTCGACAGTTTGGCGCTCGTCGCAGGACAGCAGCGAATGGGGGCGATGCATGCTGCAGCCACCAGCGCCTCATTTCCTCCAAATACGAGTAGCCAGGCCAGGCTTGAAATCGACAAGAGCCGTTTCTCTCCAGCCACGCATCCATTTTTCACCCCTTCATGAAGCCGGGGATCCATCGTGACAATGATACAGACTTCGAAGTAGCAGAGCTTAGGATGCGTAAGCAGATGCGGAATTTGCTATTCTGGTTGCCTCAGGACCTCAGACGTGTGGGGCTAAGCCCCTTCGGATTAGCTCTGCTTACCTAATTCGCGAGCTCAGTGCAGACAGCCGAGTGCAGGGGTTTATCACGCTACTCCCGTCACTAACTCATAACATAAAATAATAAATCATTGCGAATCTCTGGGTGTTCGATTTACATTTGCCCTAATTTACAATGGTCCTATATAGGGAGTGCAGCGATTTATATTATGTTTGGACAGTCCGTGCAGGAAACGATTCACAACTATCGGGATTTACAATTCCACCAAGAAGCCGCAAATATAAAACAAGAGAGCATACGTCCTTGGGAGATGAGAAGTCAAGAAAGAGCCCAAGTCCGTGTCGCCGTCAGTGAAGCCTAAGTTCTTTCTCAGCAATTCTTGCGCACTGTACTATTAGTCAAGTAGGATTCGACAGTCAGACACCCCAGAGCTCACCTGGCGCTCCTTCACTTTGCTTTCATCCTCGGATCCTCAGAAAAAGCCCAATCTGCCAGCGGTTCCCACTCTTCTTTCATACATCTCTTCCTTTGCTGTGAGTGCAGTATAGTGTTTAAAAGGTCCACAACACCCCACCGATAATCTGGGTCGTCTCTCAGTGCCCCAAAAACACAAAAGGTCAGCCCGCGCGAGTATTTGTCGTCAATTAGATTGGGCTCCCGGGCAATTGGCTCACAAAACCAATCGATTTTTGAACCGGCATAGAACTCTGGTTTGGGCGCGATGGGAGCTTGTCCATCGTGGATGAGGACATGCATGATGGCGCCAATGGCCCAGACGTCGGCTTTGCGAGAAGCCATGGGTATCTCTGGGGGCTGGAACTCTGGTGTGCCGATGATTCGATCCGAGGTGTCGTGCAAAGACGCCATGCCAAAATCGCCCAGGACGATTGAGGGGTAAAGTCCCTTCCCCGGGTAGTTCAGTGGGAGGCGAAGAAAGATGTTTGCCGGCTTGATGTCGCGATGTATGATTTTTTGCCATTTCTCGGGTTGCTTTCCCTGACGACGGTGGTCGTAGCCGTGGTGTATAAAAGCTACTGCTTCGCAAAGCTGAAGGTATATATGCCACAAGAAGGATTCTGGGAAGCGTGCACTATGACGGTAATACTGGTATGAGAGTTGCTCCAAGTCTCCTCCACTGAAATAATCAAAGTATAGTTGTGTTGACAATGAGCCGGAAAACCAATCTCGGAGGCGTATTATGCGGTCATGTCGAGGGAGGAGACCCTGGAGTATTCGGACCTCGGTGGGAGGCGAAATGGAATTCAGACCATGTGGTATAGCCTTGCAGACAACGAGTTCTTTATTCTTCTTTCGTCGAAGAAGCCATACTTTTGCCTCGCCACCATGCGTTAAAGATTTCACGGAGTCGAGCTTGTCTGTCTCTCCTGATGAGGATCGCTTCAGAGAATACAGCCGCTTGGCGAGTTCAACTCCACTGATGAGGTGTACATTATCCTCGAAGCCATCTGCATTTCCTCCATTCTCGTCTTCCTCGCCTTCTGATTGGTATGCTCGGGTTAAAGGTTCGATTGGTCCGAATTGTAGATCGGTTGCGTACTGTTCGGATTTTGTAAGTTTGACGGGCTCGAATCGATTTTCAACTGCCTCCAATTCAAAGACTCTTTCGTTTGCTTCCAAGTTCCTCGAACCAGGTCGAACAGAGGTTTTTGGCAATCCGTCCAAAAATTTGTGACTTTTTTCTGCGTTGACTTGACTGTCATTCTCTTCGATCACGGCTTTGGATTCAGATACAGCTGCGTCCAACTCGAATTCGATTTCTGCAGCTGCTTCAACCTGAGCTTCGATTACTTTAAGATGAACTTCGACATGCTGTGGACCGCGAGCATATCTCTCAGATGAACAGTTTCCGACCATGGTTGCAGCGACGTGATGGGAACCAAACGGTTAGGCTATGCAATAGTTCGGGATTCTCCTCAATGAATAACGCCTGTCTGAAGAGCTTTTGAGGCATGATAGGGCTTTTCAGGAGAGATCCGCTGCAAAACATCAAACAATAGGCATTGTTCGAACACAAAGAACATGAATTCTTTCAACAATGGTCTTTGCAATGACATGTGTAACAATGGCTGCGGCCCTGTCATGATGCGCCAATCGAAGCCTCATTGTTCGGCACGAGGAAACAGAAAGAGGGTCATTTAGGAGCCATAATCATAAATACCCCAAAACATTCCCACCTTCCAGATTCTCTCTACGCCTCTTCTCCACAAGATCTCATACTCATCACAAGGTCATTATAACCGAGCTGCAGCATCTTCATCCCACAACAATCCGACTAGGAACCATGTCTGCAAACTCCTTCGTCTACCACGCAGGCTGTGGCCACAGCACCCGAATCGAGCACGGCCACAACCTCTGGCGCCCTATAACCATAGAATCCACAAGTCCCCTTTGCGCACACTGCTACCTGACTGAAAAAGACAAGATCCACGAGCGCTACCGCGCAAATCTTCAGAAGGCTAGCGAATTGGGCATGATTGCCATGACCGAGGCGTTTAAAGCCGAAGCCAAAAACAATGTTGGAGGGACATGGACACAGGAGAAGCATGATATTTTAGTTGCTGGCAATCGAGTTCTCTTGATGAATATCGAGGCTTTGGAATGCCGGCGTCAAGAGGAATTGAACAAGCTGGCAAGTAATGTGGCTGTGAGTTCGACGTTTGCACAGTTGGCACAGGACGCGGGTGTACACACTAGTAGACTATAATTCATGGTCACGCCGATCGTCAGAGTAGGTGACTGTAAGAATGACTCATTTCCTATATTACTTTCTTCGATTCTGTCTATCGCGTCTGCTTTATAGCTTCGAGAATTAGTAAGCCGAATCACCAACATTCATCGAAATATATCTTAACAATGCATGTGCTTTCTTGTAATCGATGATAAACTTGATATACTTAAACTGTTTTCTCTACCATTCACTTAGTCTCGCAATACAGCAAAGCCACTTTTTCGAACTCTTGAAATCCAGTTCATCAATCCCAACTAAGCAGTATCGAATCAGAGTAAAACATAGTTCAAAATACGAAAAGGCTCGAAACATCACTTTTCGATCCAACTCACCCTTTTCCCCTTAACCCATACGCCCTCGATATCCCTCACTTCACAAAGGAAGCGAAGCTGTCAGTGGTTATGGATGGTTACAAAAGCGTATATATGACGCCAAAACCTGTTACCACAACCGCTTAGCTATTGGAAGTTGCTATCTCGCAAGGAAAATCTCGAGAGACAATGAAATTCCGATCACGAGACTGTCTACGGGTTTTGGGATGGCGAAAAGAAAAGCCTGAGATCTTTTCCCGATAAAGACGAACTCCCAACAATGGCTTTATCCCCACAGACAGGACAATGAGCAGAGAGGTCTTTATATGTAAGACCGTTTTCCTCATGTAAGTTCTTCACATCCCTACTCACCAACAATTCGATTCTACAATACCCTGCACGAAAAATAATAATCCGACGATCTACAATCCACCATGGACAGAACCTTCATCACAATCCCTTCCCCTCCAACAACAACCCACG
>JAABUP010009506.1_pt1 | contig 11904 bp, 11 predicted proteins | sample 5559201 | NCBI WGS metagenome assembly JAABUP01 (sample SAMN10711887, study PRJNA513373) | rock metagenome | isolation source: Antarctica rocks | place: Antarctica | reverse complement strand
CCGCGCGCGCGTGCGCCGCCAACAGCGCCTCCAGGCCCAGCCCGGCGCCGCGCGCGCCCGGCGCGGCGGCCGCGCAGGGCGCCGGCAGCGCGGGTCCCGCGAGCAGCAGCCCCGCGCCGGCCGCGGGGGCGCCCGCCGCCGCGGCCGGCGCGGGCCGTGCCCTACTGCACCTCCTGCGCCCCGCCAGCGGCGCCCAGCCTGCGGCGCGCGGACGCGCGCTCGATCGCCGGCGCAGGCTCGCACAGAGACCGCCGCCTGGGTGGCAGCAGTCCATCCCGCACCACAGTCTGCAAGCCTGCACGCACAGCAATCCCGTCACACCTGCCGGCGCAACCGCCCGCCCGGCTGCGCGGCGCGGCGGGCGAGCCTGCGCTGCAGGCAAGCGCCGCGCGGCTGCTGCAGCGCCCGCGGGCACGCTCAGGCGAGCACTACAGCAGCACGGCTGCTGCCAGGCGCGCGGGGGCGCCGCAGCGTGGCCGGGTGCGGCGCACGCTATGCGCTCCACCATGCCAACTGCTGTCATGCACACGCAGTGCCCCACCGCTGTAGGCTATTGCCGGCGATCCTGCAGCGCCTGAATGTGTTTGCTGATGATCATCATCTGGGCGAGCATCGGCCAAGCCCTTGTGAGGGTTAGGGGCCTAGTACGAGCTCGAGCGCAGCACTTGCTACAGGAAGTCGGCGAGCACTTGCACCTACTGCTGTCCTACCCAGCGAGCACCTCAGAGTGTCGAAGCTGACACGATGTGGTCCTGGGTGGGTCGCGTGCTCGTGATGATGTTTGTTACTGCCCTGGCCGTTGCTGAAGGCGCGTTTGGCCACCCGCGCCTATGACTGGGTGCTTCGAGACGCGCAGCACGTCGTGTCGTGCAGGCCAAAAGGAAATCCCGAGCAATAAAAGCGAGTTGTGCAGCAAGTGACCTTGCTCACACCTAGAGTTTGCCTTGCCGGGACGCCAAGCACAGAGCTTGCGAGATGTGCTCACGATCCTTGCAGCACCCCAGCAAGCGCCGTGCCCCGGCCTTGGCGACCACTGTTGCAAGCACCCAAGTGGGTGCCACTCTCCACAAAGCACGCAACAGCTCAGCAGAGGCTGTGTGCGCTGTCGTTCCGCGCTTGAAGCTGCCTTGCTCCAACGGTGTTCAACGCTGCGTACTAGCAGCAGAGAGCGCTGCCTGGCTGCAGATTGAATGGGCGCCGTCCCTGCCGCGCAGAAACAGTGCCGGACGCCCCGCCGCTGCACCTGCCGCTCCGTGCCCCCACCGCGACAAACGGCTGCAAGGCGACCGCCGAGCTGCTCTTTGTACAGACGGCCGAGGAGGCTGAGCTTAGTTTTGCGCCCGGCGGCAACCTCACGCTCGTGCTGCGCAACGTGTCGAGCGTCACCACCTACTTCACAGGCGCGCCCGGGTCTGCCTCCGCCCCTGCCTGGCCGCCGCGCCACCAGCCGGGCCTGAATGGAGGCTTGATGGCGTGCAGACAAGCCGGAGCGGCGGGCGGGCTCGGTCTTCACCCAGAGCTTCTCCCAGGACAGGTCGTTCTACGTGATGCAGAACACCAGCGGGCAGTGGCTGGGGCAGCCCAATGCTGCGCTCTACGGGCTCAAGGGCGTCCCGGTGCGCGACCTCACCATGTGGCTGACCATGCACGGCCTGAGCAGGCGGCCAGGGTCCAGGCCACCCCCAACTGCAGCGCACGCGCCCATCGTCTGCCAGCAAATGCGTCGCCGAGCAGTATGCATGGATGCTCGACCAGGCACTCAGCAGAGCAGGTTGCAGGCAGCGCTGCCAGGAACCACTGGCCACCTCGTGTGCGGGGGCGCGCTCAGACGGCGGACGGCGGCGCGACGCGCAACGACACCGTGTTCGTGGTCACGCTGTTCACGCCCGCATACGACGGGGAGCGCAGGACGCTGACATACCCTGTCAAGGTCGTCCCAAATGGCAGCAACCGCAACGAGAGCATCGTCGCCTGGTACCACCGCCTCAGCTCGGGCGACCGGAACGTGCCCACCGTGCGCAGCCTCACGGAGGGAAAGCCGCCGCGGCTGGTGCTGCGCGATGCGGCGCTCTTCATCGACGACTGGAGCAACTTCGAGAACTCGGCCTTCTGCGACAACTGCTGCGCGGTCAACTGCTACATGAACAGCGGTACGGTGTGGGGCCTGGGCGGCTTCTGGTGAGCGGCAGGCGGCCTCCCAGCGTGACAATTTTGAAAACAGTTGGGAGAAACAACGTGGCGGCTTTGCCCGGCATACTTTCTGTGCGCTGATTTCATGCCATGCCTTGTAAGGCAGCGCTTGCTCCCTCATGACTGCAATCCCACGGCACAATGCCTGCCTGCGGACATGCACGAAGTACAAAGTATCCAATTCTATCATGTTGGCTTTTGTGCACCAGTCTAAGTTGACATGCTTGCCGCGGGCAACATGTGCCATTGCATGTGTCAGGGCTTGCTGTGCCGCTCGCGAGTCATTTTATGGCTCTGCCAAACTGCCTCTCATAATGCCTTCTGTTCTGCTGTGCGTGAATTGACTGCAAGTGAAGCCTGATGATGTGCCCCCGCAAGTGCCCGAAATAGCAACGTGCAGCTGCTGTGTAACAGATGACATGACAATGCGCATGACGCGTGTATCAGATCGCATGCCATGCAAGCCTGCTGCCACCTATCCAAGCAGCCCATGAGTTGCAAGGCCCTGCATGCCTCATGCAATGCGTGCTCACAAGCCGCGCGGTGGCAACGAGCGGCGGTGACACGCCGCATCGCTGACGGGCGCAGCACCGGCGCTACATCCTGCCCGCGGACGCGCCCAGCCGTGCCAGAGTGTGAGGTCATCTCTCGCCCAGTCACGCGCCCGGCCATGCCCAGGGTTGGGGTCTCAGACCCTGCCCGCGGACGCGCCCAGCTGGAAGGACGCGATCGCCGGGCGCAGGCGCGGCGCGGCGGCCGGCCAGCGCGCGTCGGGCGCCGCGCCGCTGGCGAGGTACAGCTGCCCGGCAGCCACCGCGGCGGCCGCCACTACGTGCAGGCCATTGGGCAGGCTGAACTCGTACCTGCCGCGCGGCGCGGCCGGGCTGAACGGGCCAACGCACGCGCGGCGCATGGGGACGCTGGGCTAGAGGAGGCCCTCCGCGCGCGGATGCGCGGCGGTTGCTCCGCTCCGCGCTCGCTGCCGCCAGCAGGCAGCCATGGCTCCCGCTGCAGGAGCGTGGACAGCGCTTGCAGGATGGGGTTAGAACCCGCCCTAACCCACCCTGTACTAGGAGCATCCAGCATTGAGGCTTGTTGACGAGCTGACCAATCAAGCGCGCACCTGTATACCGTGCACGGAGGCGGCTGCACCAGGCCCGCTGGCGTGCCGGTGTCGCGCGGCGCCTGCGGCACTGCGGCCGCGGCTGCCGACAGCAGGCGCGCGCCGCGCGGCAGCAGCAGGCGCGCCGTGTCCTCCGCGCTGCCCCACTGCGCGATGTCCGTCAGCTGCGCGCGCGGCGCCGGGGCGTGACTGGCCGCGACGTGCGGCAGGGCAGTGACAGATCCTGACCGGGCAATGCTGGGACCTCTGTGCATGGATCGCGTGGCACGGTGCAGTGCATCACGCCCAGCCCTGAGCAGAACTGCAGGCGCTCCTGCTGCACGGCCTGTGTCACGAGGCGTCTGTCTGACACGCCACAAGCGATGCTGTGAGCGTACTAGCAGCTGCTTCACCAGGAGACCGCTCAGTTGAGAGGGAAGCGGAGCGCGCCTGCAAGAAGGTGGGCCGGACTTTCGACGCCTCGCTGGCCACCACGGTGATGAGCTCGCTGCTGTCCGCGGACGCAAAGCGCGCCTTCACCGGCGAGACCGGCGCTGCCTGGCCGCGCCCTGCCGCGCCGGGGCCGTGCTTTGCAGGCCAGGCGCCTCGACAGACAGTTCTCGTGCGCTGGCTTTCGCACAGGCTCAATGCACGCTGTCAGCCGGGCATTCCACCAGTGCTACAGTAGCTTCAACGCAAGCCTGCGAGCAAGTGGGAGCGACAAGGCGTGCGGCCATGACAGGGCGGCACAACGTGAACACTGCTACATGCTCTGTGCATGTTCAGCTGGTCAGATAGCAAGCCAAAAGGCAGCGACGGCACAGAGCATTGCGCGTGGTTGGACGGCCATGCTGCTGGCCGCCCTGCACACTTCCTGCCACGCTCCGTGCCAGCAGGCGTGGCGCGCACCCAGGTTGGCGCGGTTGGGCGGCGGCGCAAACACCTGCTCCAGGCCGCTGGGCACGCGCAGCGAGAACTCCAGCGTCTCAAACAGCTCGTCACCGAGCGCCACTGCGGCATCCCCGCCCGGCGCCGCTGCAGACGTGCCGGGAGCGCCGCCGGCCGGGCTCAGCCCCGCGCCGCGTGCGGCGCCGCTCTCCTCGGCCCGTGCCTTCCAGGGCGCGGTCGCCTCCAGCCTGGCGCCCAAGCAGGTCTGCAGTCATGCGTCTGTGCACGCAAAACAGTGCTGTGCTCAAGTGCTGAGGCACCAAAGCGGGGTGCGCACAGGAGCGGAGCGACGAGCGCGGTGGAGACCAGCCGCCTCCGCGTTGTGTTGCAGGCGCTGGCATGCCGCAGGGGCAGGTCACAGGCAGGAGGCACAGCCCGCCCTGCGGCACGCACGGAAAGGCAGTAATTGCGCGTCAGAGCAGGCGGCATCCGCTGACAGCGTCAGGCCAGGCGCACCGCTTGGTACGTGAGTAGTTCTCCCTGCCGACTGAACTGCTGAGCAGCTGGCTGCCGCGCAGCAAAGCATCGTGACACGCCTTCAGCGTGCACGCTAGATGCACAGTATCTTGGAGAACAGTGAGGCACTTGCCGCACGCTCTTCGTTACAGGCACCTGAAGAGGTGTGCTGTGGCCTTTGAATTGGTTTGGCTGTTCTGAAGAACTTGCTCATCTGAGGCTTTGGCTGTTCTGAAGAACAGCCAAAAGCCTCAAATGAGCAAGGCCAAGCCATGAGATGGATGAGATGCAACTGCAGTATTCATCTTCCTGTCCCAAATTGCTGCCACATTCCCATGCACATGTGCATACTCCATGCACGCCATATGCCCTATTCAGAGTATATGAGTACCATACAGACCTATACAAGTGCACTCCGCTGGAGGCCAGACGGTCATGTCTGTTGCCGCGAACGATGAGCAAGAGGGACGCTGATGGCCTTCTCAGCGGTATGGAGACGGTACGGTGCCTAGCACCGTACCTAGCACTAACCTCTGAGCAGCGAGCATAGCGTCGTGTGTAAGTGTACGCTGCCCGCAGGCACATGACCGCTGCTGAGTCTCCGTGCTTGCGGCCGCTTGCCGTGTGTGCAGGCGCACACTGCTTCAAAGCTTGGCTTCCTGCCCATGGCGCTGCATACAAGCCTGCGGTTTGTTGAGCGTGCCGGGAGGCCCGCTGCTAGTTGTGCACCCGCGCGACAAGCCGAGCGCCCACCTGCAGGTGCGCCGCAGCACTGCTGCCACTCTTGCTGGCAACCGGGACCACACGCGGTACCCCACACCACACCTGCAAGCAAGCCCCGATGTGCACCGCCTCAACGGGGCCTACCGGCTCCGGCCGCTTGTTGCTGCCCCATGGGCTCACCACGCAAGCCCAGAGCGCTGCCGCGTGCGCGCGGTGCCCGCCGCGTCGCGCACGTCCTGCCCCTTGGCCGCCACCTGCGCGGCCATGCTTAGGGTTTGGCTAGGGTCTCACCGCGCAGCATCAGCACAGGAGGCGCTGCGCCTGGCGGAGACGTATGCTGGGGAGGCGTGCGCGCACGTGGAGGTCGGCCCCGCGCGCGGCGGCGCGCACGCGCCGGCCACGTACCTGGGCAGCGGCGCGGTGGCGGAGCTGGCGCAGCGCTGCGCCGCCGCGGCGCCCTCCCGGCGCGCGCCCGCGCTCGGTTGCTCCTGAGGGGGGCCGATGTCGCAGCCTGCGGTCGCCAGCCCGGGCCGCTAAGGCCCGTCGACGCACGTGAGGGGGCACCAGGCGAGCGGCGTGACTGGCCGAGCGGGGCTCGCGTGCCGCTGCTCATGCAGCCAATTCAAAACAGGCGGTCCTGCTCCGCCAGCCCGCACGCAGGCCGGCACGCCCGGCTTGTGTATCCGCCCGCCACGGCCGCGTGGGGAGGGCGTCAGCCACCGCCGCGCGCGCGCAGGGTGTTCGTGAACGCCGCGCTGAGCGGGGTGCAGCAGCGCAACCTGGCGGCGGCGTGGGGCCGCCCCGTCATGGACCGCGTGGGCCTCATCATCGCGATCTTCGGGCAGCGCGCGCGCACGCGCGAGGCGCGCCTGCAGGCGCGCCGCCCCCGCCTGGCTCTCCTGCAGACGCGCAGGGGCATGGCCGCTCGGCGCGGTCCGCGTTGGCCGGCTCGCGTTTGGCGAGGCCGACCTGCGCTGCTCGGCACGCCGCGGAGCGGGGCACAGCGCCTCGCACGGGCCGCGCACCTGCGCCTTGAACGTCTGCGCGGAGTGCACGGTGGTGCAGCTGGGCGGCTTCTGCGCCGCCGGCATGGCCGTCAGCTGCACGTCGACCGGCCCGGCGCCGGGCGACGGCGGCGGCGTGGGCGGGCCGGGCGCCGGCGGCGGCCCCGGCGGCGAGTTGCCGATCGTCACGCTGATCGCCGCGTTCGCCCTGCGGTCCATGCGCACACGGCCTGAGCATGGGCGCCCAGGGGCTCTCCGCATGCAGAACCACACTGGCTGGTGCTTCCCGCCGCCATTAACCCCCGTGCCTGTGGCAGCAGCGGCCCCCGGCGCTCAGACGCCAGGCACTACCACCATCATGTGTCCAGCCAGCCACCAGCGCAGGGCCGTTCTTGCAACACGGCGCCAGGACGCCTGCCGGGGGCCAGGCAGGCGCGCGGGCGCGGTGCCGCCGTAGCGCGCGGCAGCGTGCGCGCGCAAGCGTGCCGTGCGGGCGCGGCGCGGCGCGGCGGCGGGGCGCGCACGGCAGCAGGTAGGCGCCGGGCACGTCGCCGCCGGGCGTGCTGGTCGGGCTGCCGGCGAAGCTGACGGATGCGATGTAGGTTCCAGGCGCGGGGTACGTGAAATTCAGCCCGTACGCGCCGCCGAGCGCGGTCGTGGTCGTCAGCGTAGTATTGGCCGGGTCCCTGCGTGGCCGCCCTTGAAGGGTTAGGGTTTATGCCCTACACCCCGCCCGGCCGGCTGCCTAGGACGCGCGGCCGCGCGGCGCCGCACGGATGCGTGGTGCGACGTTGCGGAGCGGCGCGGCTGCGCTGCGTCCGCGGCAGAAGGGTACGCAGCGGTGTGGCAGCAGCGGAGCCACACACGCATGCGTCCAGGCGCCCACCACGTTCTCAGAGAGGGAGGGCATGCAGGCAGTGCAGGCGCAGCATGGGCGGTGGGCGGGCCGGGCGCAGGGCAGGCACACGGTTCACTTGGAAAAAGGCGAATGACGGCGCCTGCAGGCATAGGGTGAGGGTGCAAGGGTAGGGCTCATTGGGAGGGCGGGCCGCGTGCGGGGCTGGCGCGCGGGCAGCACCCGAAATTGAACGTGATGACAGCGCCCGCTGGCACGGTCGTCAGCGCGGCGACCAGGCTGCCCGTGTACGACTCGCACAGCGTGCCGCACGTGCCCGGCGGCTGCGCGCGCGCGCATGGCGCGCCCGCGTCAGCGCGCGCTTCGCTCTGCACGGCTAGCGGCACGCCCCGCCACTGCCGGTGTAATACTGGCGCCAGGGTCAAAAGCTTTGGCAGGCGCGCCGCCGTGCCGCCGCCGGGGTCATGAATCCTGGCAAGCGGGTTCAGAAACCCTGCTCGGCCGCACCTGGGTCAGCGTCATGGACGTCTGGTCCAGCACGAAGACCGGCGAGACGCTGGCACTGGACAGGCCGTACTGCGTTGAGTCGGCCTGGCTGACGTTGGCGACGAGCGTGTAGTTGCCGGGCAGCGTGAACGCGAACGGCTGCGTGGCCACGCCGCTCGAATTGGTGGTCGCCGTGCCAATAATCGCGCCCGTGCCTGCGCGGCGCGCAGCTCGCCTTTCCATGCGCACCCTCCTATGGGCGCAGGCGCGGCTGGGCGCCAGGCAGGCGCGGAGCAGCTGACGCGCGGGCTCCAGCACTCCAAAGATGGCGGGCGCCAGCGGCGCTGCACGGCGCCCGGCGCTGCCACGTTGCCGCAGTAGCGTGCATGCTGTGCACCAAGGGAGCAGCAGGGCAGCCAGGAGCCTGCGATGCAAGCACGCATGTCCGCATGTCAGCACTGGCGGCGGGCCGCCGAGGCCGCGCGGCGCGGCCGCGCGCGCGCGAGGGCGGGCGCGAGCGGCACCATCTGTGAAGGCGATGAGCACGCCGGCCGCGGGCTGGCCGGTCGCCGTCGCCGTCAGCGTCGCGACCGCCGTCAGCGCGTCGCCCACCAGGTAGTGCGGCACCACGCCTGCACGGCCGGCGCACTTAGAGCCGCCAAATTCGCGCGAGGCTCCCTCTAACAGCTGCTTGCTGGCATCCCCCTTCAATGTGCTGCTGACGCTGGGGAATCCAGGCCACTCGAAACACATTCATAGGCATGACATGTGGGCCAAGGCGCTGTAAATACATGCAAAAACCACCAGGGGCGGAGCAGCAGGTGCTGAGGCAAGCGTTGGAGTCCAAAACATGCGGCGAACGGGGCGCCGCGCTGCGCGGAGGCAGGTCCGCCGCGGGTGGGCGCTGGGCCGGCGCGGGGCGCACTGGCGGGCGTGACGGCCACCGGCGGCAGGATGAGCAGCTGCATCGTGGTCGGCACGGCGACGGCGGAAACGTTGATCGTGCCGGCAAAGTAGCTGCCGACGATGGGGAAGGAGCCGCCATTCGGGTTGCTGTACGACGCGTTGCCGGCGAACGTCAGGTTGACGGTGTAGATGCCCACCGCCGCGTACCTGCGCCGGCCGGGTTGCCGGGCCCGTCAGCCCGCCCTGTCGCGCCGGGGCACGACCCTGCCCAGGCGAGCGCCTGTGCCGGGCGCGCGCAAGCGTGCGCGGCCCGAGTGGGGGCGGCAGGAAGCCTGTCTGGTTCCAGCGGCCGCGCATCGCGACGTGCTGCGTAATTTTTATGCTGGGCATGCCAGGGAGACGCAAGTCGTGCTTGAAGTATGGAATTGGGTCACACTTATGCAGCTGCTGCTGCTGCTGCTGATGGCACGCAGGGAGCACGCAGAGCGTGTGCGGGGCAGCAAGTGTGCATGCCGATGTCCCCCATGTCCCACGGGGTCAGGGTTATTCTGTCAACATGCACCTGGCCCTCAACGGCGCCTCTTGTGTGTCAAGCAGGTATTGGGGTGCTGACTCGGGGCATCGATGGGCACGGCTGCGGTACGGGCGCACTGGTGGGCGGCCAGCGCGACGCCGTTGTCGCTGGTGACCGCCGTCTGGCTCGTGCCGTCGCCAAAGTCGAAGTTAATGGCCTGGCCGCCGGCAAGCATGGTGGAGTCCAGGGCTCAGCACCGCGGTGAAGGCGAACGTGTGGTCCGTGTTGGCGTTGGTCGGCAGCACCGAGGCGCTCAGCACGGTGTTCTCGGCCACGGACACCCTGCGCGCCCGCCGCCGCCGCAGGCTCAGCGCGCATGGCTCTGTGCTGCAGGGCTGAGCAAGGCTCTGTAACAGCCGCGCTGACTAGCAGCGTGCGCCCAGCACGGCAGGACGGCAGCGGCAGTGACACAGGCCGTCGCAATGAGGGCGCCGCGTCAGCCTCGAGGCCCTTCCTTGACCGCGCGTCCGCTGCTGGCACGTTGCGCGTGAGGCCTTCATGACAGAGCACAACTGTTGCAGCAAAAGCTGGCTCGTCGCAAAGTACAAACGACGTGCCAACAAAGACCGCGCGAAACGCTGGGACTGGCTGTGTCAGCTTGGAACGCGCCGGCGCGTGTGCAGCAACTCTGGAAGCCGCCCAACCACACCAGGGCCACCCCGGACGAGGTGCTCTGACGCCGCTCTACCCAGAGCCAGGCAGCAGTGTCTGCTTACGCGCTTCCCCTCCCGAGGGCGCGCTCAGCGCGCGGCAGGGCCGCACGGGGAGAGCGCCACGGCGCCCGACAGGCCCAGCGTCGCGTTGCCGACGTAGGTGGCCGACGCGTTGTAGAAGCCCGGGTTCGGGAACTGCGCAGCGGCGACCGCGTAGCCCGTGGCGTTCGTGTTCACGGTCGAGTTGCCTGCGCGCAGCGGGAGCCGATTGACGGCCGCCGCGCTGCCTGGGTGCGCAGGCCGCGCGCGGCCGGCCGTGCAGCCGCCTACTCAGCTCCTGCGCTCGGCCCTGGTCGGCGCGCGCCCCTGGCACCCTGAGCGGCCCGCCAGGCTGGCGACGGCGCGCCGCAAAGCTATGATGTCGAGCCGCGCGCTGCCAAGCCGCAAAGGCCCCGAAGGCAGGTGCGCGGGGCAGCGCGGCGGCCCCCCGGTGCAACAGGGCGCGCGCCTGTGGTGCCCACAGTGCTGAAGGCTATGGGCTGGTCGGCCACAGGGGCGCCGGCGTTGGTGAGCAGCGCGGTCGCCACCACCGTCGACGTGTTGGTGTTCCCAGTCGGCTGCGCTGTCGACAGCGTCAGCGTCGGCGTGGTCTGCGCGGCCGCGCGGCGCATCCCCGGCAGCGCCACCAGCAGGCATGCGGCCAGCACCGCGGCGCTCTGGATGGGGCTGGCCCCCAAGGGCCGGCGCGCGCGCGCCATGGCCTGTGCACGCCGCGGCGACAGCGCTGGGTGGGAGTGCGCAGCCGCGCGCGGACGCTGCGGGGGCGCGCCCGGCGACCTGCGGGTTGAGGAATGCGGATGTGAGAGCAGCAGCGGTGGCCCAGGCATGCATGCTTGCAACAGCGCGGGGCGTGAGTACCAGCGTCAGCAGCTGCCCGGCCGAGGGAGTGCGGAGGCAGGCTGTCAAGATCCCGCGCCCTGCCACCAGTGGCGCTAGGCGCGTCCTGGCATGCACGCGCTCAGACTGCGCTCTGAGCCGCCGCGTGCAGGCCTAGCACAAGGTGGACTGCAGCTTCAGGCAGTGGCTGCCGCGGGCGTGCAGCGCTCTGCGCTAAATCTTGTTTTGTAGCTTTGCGCACTGCGGCACCAGGCAATTTTCCAGACACTCCTACCTGCCCACCTCCTGCTCCGTGTGCTTTGGGTGCGGCCCACAGCTTGTTCCGGCTCCGAGCAAGCCCGCCTGGCACAATCAAGTTTGGGCTGCAGGGTTACACCAGGCCCTCTCCGGGACGTGCTAGCGGAGCAGCGTACACACTTGCAAACTGAGGCACGTCTGATCTTCACCCATACGTGTCAGAGCTGTGGCGCAAAGTTGAAAGTGCTGGTGCCTGAGGAGGTCGGTGTCTGGCACCGTCTCTGTCCCGCTCGACTTTGCCGACTTGGCCAGGTGCGCTCCGTGACGCCCCTCCCGTGCACCTGGCAGCGCTCTAACACGAGGCTGTTGCAGCACCAGCTCAAGTCGCAGCCGCGCTAGATCCGCGAGATGGCCTAGTGGATCTATGCGATGTCTCACTGACCGCCCGCGCAGGCCTCTGCAGGCGGCCCCCAGCGCGCTGGCCAGGATGCGGCTGCCGGGGGCGCGCGTGCGCGCCGGCCTGCTTGCCCTGGTGCTGCTAGCGGCCGCGGCGCTGCCGGACGCGCTCTGCCAGCAGGCCGCGCAGCCTGCGGGCGCCGCGGCGAGGGGCAACCCTGCCGGCGTGCCCAGCGCGGTACTGTCCGCCCTGGCGGAGGCACGGGACGGCGCGCCGGGCGCCGCGCAGGCGGCACCCGCGGCCGCGGGCCCGGCGCCCGCGAGCGCGGCCGGGGCGACGGCCCTGGCGTCCGCGCAGCAGGCCGGCGAGGAGGCGGAGGCGCCCGCGCCGGCGGTCGGCGCGGCGGACCTGGCCAGCAAGACGTGCAAGCACGGCAAGAACAAGAAGGGCAAGTGCCGCAAGAAGGCCAAAGCGA
>JAABUP010009505.1_pt1 | contig 11905 bp, 17 predicted proteins | sample 5559201 | NCBI WGS metagenome assembly JAABUP01 (sample SAMN10711887, study PRJNA513373) | rock metagenome | isolation source: Antarctica rocks | place: Antarctica | reverse complement strand
GTTGGGTGTGGAATCCCTAATGGTATGGTGACTGATGTTCATATGTCAGTTGGGGATGCACAACAATGTTCAAGGCCACAGAAATGAAAATGTGTGTAAGCAGACTTATGATGCCAGCTGTACACATTGCAACCAGCTGCTGGATCAGACTTGTTGCTGGCTAAAGTATTGTGACCTCTCTCCCTCTCTGGTGTTACCGTCGAGGGCACTACATGCGAGGTCGTGCAGTAACATCTGTATGCAGGTTTTCTGCTGTGACAGCAGATGCTGTGCAGCCAACCACGTAATCTTGCTGGGCAGTGTAAGCTGAGGTCTTGCGCACTAACAACGTCAACAACTTTGCCCTCGCAGCTCACAGCCAATCATCAGTGTTGATGACAATTGTTGTAACACCACACCGAACGCTATTAGGCATTGTCGTGATTTCATCCTCGTACAAGCAGTGATGCTCAGACTATGGTATGCTTGTCAGGACATGGACTACCAGTACAAGACACCGTTGCAGACGTGCCCTGTATTGCGTCACAGCAGTTCCTGGGACTGACTTTTACAAACTGCCAGTTACACAGACAGAGTGCTTAGGTACTGATGTCAGCAAGCGCCTGTATCTTGACCAGATACCTGAGCCGGACGGCAAGTAAACAGCCGAACTCTGCGCTGCACCGACAGTCACTGGGTGCAGCAGAGCATGCTTGAAAGCAGTTGCCTACAGTTAACCATGTCTACAGATGCGGTTCTCAATCCCTGTCTGCCAATGCATGTACAGCCTTGCTTAATGCTCTTGTGTTGATCCATATGAGATGGTAGAGATCAGCACGCAGCATGGACTTCACACTCAAGTAACATGACTGCAGAGGTCAGCAACGAAGCATGATTATTGCTGAAGTTCATGGTCATCTTCATGTGTCGAAATGTGTGGCTTACAGAGCAGGATACTCTTAAGGTACAAGCCTCTGTACATTCAAACAAGATGCAAGACGTTCGCTGTCAGCATAGCATAAGCCAAAATCAAGTAGCTGTACTAGGGCATAGACTGACCACACCAATATCTTGCACAGTAATCAACGCTCAAGAATACTGCAAAAGCATTGCTCCTTTCCAAGTGGGTCCCCAGGGGCCCTGTGCATACATCACTCAGGCCTGTACACAACACATTTCTTCAGACAATGATTGGTTCTGCCAGGATTCTACGGCCACTTGAAGCTGCAGCAGCAGCCGCACTGCCCCCAAAGTTTGAAGAAGCTGCTGCAGCAGTTGCTGATGCAACATCACTGCCATATTCACCACCTGCGGTGCCAGCGGCAGCTGCAGCAGCACTTGATGAGCCAAATCCATGTGATTTTGCCTGCAGCAGAACAGTAAAAATTTCAATTAGCTGCTAAACAGTGTACAACCATCTTCTGCAGCTGTCAACCCCCAACAAGGGCCACAACGTAAGGGAAGCTTCTTAAGACAGCAGGTCAGACAAGACATGTACATCTGCAAACTTCAATCTGTACAAGGCTATCAACAAGGCACTCAGCCGTGATCTCAACTTGCCAATAATGTAAATCACCATCAGAGGAAGCAAGCTGAGCAGCAATGCAGTCGACTTTGAGGCCTGACAAGGTGCAAAATGTCAAAGCTGCTGGGCTGTAGCAAGCTGGCGTTTTGGACGACACTGTAACGTCGACGACGGTCACAGCTTACCGGACGAGGCAGCCGCTGCAGAGGCGCTGCTTGAGTGCAACGCGTTGCTCAAGTCAGATCTGTAAGACTGCTGACTCAAGCCGTGAGACTGGTAATAGGAGGCGGAGTTATAGATGCCGCTGCCATATCCTGCATGCAAAGCAAGACAGCTAGCTTGGCAAGCAACGCTGGAATGTCTGCAGAGAGGCTATTATTGAGCACAGGCAGCGGGCAGATGGCAGCCTGAGCGCAAGTGGCGATCCGGTGAACACGGACCGACCCAAGCCAATGATGCATGCAGTGTAGGACGTCATCACATGCACCAGCTGTTGGGGGCTACATAAAGCAGATCCACAAGACTTGCGGCAGGCGAGACTACCTACCTCCGCCGAAGTTGAAACTGTAGGCTGCGGCGGGTTGCAGGACCAGTGCACAGCAAGCAAGGGCTACAAGAACGATCTTCAAAACGCCAGACATGTTGCTCAGTAGACAAGCTCAAGAGGACCGGCGGCAGCTGTGTGCAAGGAGCACTGGGGATCGTGGCTGTGCAAAACAACCTGAACTGGTTTTGAAGGACTGTGCATGGAAGGGATGAGCTAAGACTGCAACCATTATGACCTAAGTTTGTCATCCGCCTTGCCCAAGGCTTAGCAAGATCAGCTACCGGCGGCTTGGATTCCTCCACGTGGCATATGCATGTCATGAGCTGCAGTCCCCACTGGGTGCTGCTGCCTGCTAGCTCAGCTCTAGATAGTTCTGCCTGATCAGAGCACATGTGCTCATGAGCACATTGGTGAACACGCGGACACGCAGCTCGAGTGACCCCACGCTTCATGACGAAAATAAACTGAATTCAGCCAGGTACACGGATGAGGACATCTAATCCAGTCAGCAGCACTAGTGCTTGCAAGCAAATTGAATTGATCAAGGCTGGCTACTAGGTACCATACTACACTCAGTGTGTAGTAAACTACTGAGAGTCACAAGGCAGGCTGATCAATCAGGGCTCACGGCTAGCCTCACTGCATAATTATATACAGAATAATTGTATAGCAGACTGTGCATAACAAGTTTCTTACTGTATACACATATGTAGTCAAGCAATTGCTATACATAAGTTAGCTAATTTATGTAAGTCAAAAGCCCAACGGCAAGCCTATGAAGCCACCCTGAGGTGCTAGACTAGGGTGCTACCAGCGGCTTGTCCATGCCAATCTATGCTTCATTTGATCAAGAGCTCTTGCTGCAGCTGGGGTTTCTGTTGCAAAGTCTCTAGGTGCTCTAGGGCCAGGGGCTGCATGCCCTTGGGGCCCAAACACATGCACCTATGTGAACTTCCAGGCAGCTGCAGGTTTGACTGGATTGCTTGTGCAGATGGCCCTCAGGTTGGGTGTCTTCACAGATCTTACCATGAGTGTGAAAAGAAAATCTGCTTTAAAGAAAAGAAAAGTCTACGCTTTCCAGCGATCACGACGGGAGCCTCCTAAGGCGGCAGCCCAGAGCTACCATGAGTGTGTCATGCCGTCCAATCTTATCAGCTCAGACATCAACATGAGCAGACTGTCAGCATGAGCAGATGCCAACAATCCAGTGACAACCATCACAAGACCGTTAAGTCATGGACGCATGTAAGATAAGACTTACTGGACATCAGCATGACGCACACAACGTGCATCAAAGGCAAAACCAGTACATGGCAGTTCTGCATCCTCTGCTGCAAAGCCACTGTAACAGACAAGGCCCATGCATGGCTGGATGGCACCTGTTACTCATGAATTCTTTGCCGCTGTGTCCAAAGCACTCATGAATGTCCGCTGAGAACGTGCGGAGGTGTCTGACCTAAGACTGCACTGATGCCTGTCACGATCATCTGTGCCAGAGATTGAATCTTTTTCTCATGCCATTTTTGGAGTTGATTCAGCAAGCAAGTTCAGGGTGAGATGACACAAGTTGCTCTTGTGCCCTGATAGCAAAGGCCAGGCCTAAAGCATGGCATGATGTGTTGAGGCAGGTCAGATGAAGACAGTGCATCAGCAGCATAAGTGTAGGCCGGAGCACACAGTCTGTCTCTCAGTCAGCGCTGAGTCTACCCTGTCACTCTTTTACTGAGAGCTGTCACTGAGAGCATTGACAGCATTGGTATTGCCAAGAGCTGTCACTGAGGGCTGTTATGAGTGCAGCCTGGCAGTCTGTCTCCAAAAGCAGCTGATGGAGCCTACCAGTACTCAGTAGCCTGGCAGTGCAGCCTGGCAGTTCAACCTGGCAGTCTGCACCAAGAGCACTGAGATTTCCAAGAGCTGCCACTGATAGCTGTCTCTGAAAGCAGGCTGTCAGTGTGTCACTGAGAGCTATCACTGAGAGCATTGAGATTACCAAGAGCTGTCACTGAAGGCTGTCATTGACAGCAGCCTGGCAGTCTGTCTCTGAGAGCAGCTGATGGAGCATACTATGCCAACATCATGGAATGAGCACAGTCAACAAGGCAAGCTGTGGATACTTGGGTGGCCTTTGAAGCAACATCTACTCACAGCTGCTGCCGGAACACCAGGGCCATCTCAATCTTTGCTGTGGACATGCTCAAATCTTGTGCAAATATTGCAAAGGTCAGCTCGATCCTGCTCGATTCTGACCCAATTTCTCAACTAACCAGCAGCACCAGCAACCAGCAAAGGTGTGCCGGTATGAGATTGCCCTCAACAGCAGCACACAACCAGAAGAGTTCCACAGGTACATGGCAATACCTGGGCCTGACTGACTCAGCGACTGTCATGTCACCTGTCAGGTGTTGTATCAGTTTCTTGACAGTCAAACTGCAGCAATTGCAATGGCAGACTGTAAATAGTGTGTACGCCGCTTGTGGACTTTGTTCAACCTTTCTCAAAACTGCACAATAGCACAATGTCTTTTTGCATTGCAAACATTGTCGCGCATGACAGCAAACAGCAACACCCAACCTTTGGGATGCCTATGCTGTGGTGCCTTTGTCACCGTTACAGATTGCTTCATGCTTCAGATTGGCCAGTGCTGGCCACACTCACCCCATCATAGCAATCGGCCAATGCAAGAGCTCAGATAGGCGAGGTATGCAGTGTACAACAGTTTGTGCTGTCCTAGCTATTTTGCCAGAAACAGCAAACACCAAAAATGATTGTGTATTTAGCAATGCATGGAATAGCTTGAAGGACTGCAGGCAGTGTTACATCTCGATGGCACGTGAGTACTGCACAGCACAATCCCATTTGCGCTGTACTGCGCAACAACATGTGAACTGTACAGCACAATCACATGAGCACTATCCAGCACCACCCCACGCGCAGCAATGCAGCACCAAAGCTCTCCCAATTGAGTCACAGTGGGTCAACACCATGGCAGTCATGCAACACGCGTTGTTGAGGTCAAAACATTTTCACAAACTGTGTCAAGATCTGGCAAAAATCTTACAGTATTTACAGCATGCTTGGGTAAAATGATGTGTGTCCGGGTGTATGTATTAATGCCTAGGCTTGTTTACTACTATAGGTGCCAGACATACTGCAGGCACACCACAGGCAAGGAGGCAAGATGTTTGGGAGCCACTTGTTGCTCAAACACGCAAAGGCCTAGGCATGTAAGCATGTTATCATGCAAGCAAAGCAATGTACCCGCCAGCTCATCTACACACTGTCAGGCAAACAGCACTATGTACAAAAACTTTTACGCCTTTCGGCGTTCCCGGGTGCAAGCCCGAAGCAACCCTGGTACCGGAGACCGGGGTGGCCGCTGCGCAGCATATGTATAGTTTCCAGGCAAAGCCTGTACCTACTTGACCCGCCGTCAACTCATATACCAAGTTCCGAAAAACCGGGAATTGAACTGCCGACGGACGCTTGAGAAGCAGTCACTTAAACCACAGGCTAGGTGGTCCTGTGGGGGGTTAGCACTATGTACAAACTGTATCACACTGTGCTACACTGCCCAATCTCCAAATGCACTGTACATGTACTACATGTGCCAATCTTCAGCTGCAGCTGCGCTGTTGCTGCCAGTACGATGCTCGTGTTGCTTTGACAATATCAATGGGAGCCTTAGGGACCCTGTCATACAGCAGTACCACTTGGTGAGCAGACCCACTGAAGCGAGGGTGCCTCACACCATGATGGGCTCTGACAGCAGTTTGCGGCCGCTGGAAGAGGCAGCAGCAGCGGCACTGCCACCAAAAGCAGAGGCAGCTGCTGCAGCAGTTGCCGACCCAACATCACCGCCATATTGGCCGCCTGAGGTTGCAGCAGCAGCTGCACTAGCGTCTCCTCTGCTGAAGCCGTGTGACTTGGCCTGCAACATCATAACAGCTGTTGAGAATTTCCATGGCATAAGGGATGCACTGCATGGCGGCAGGGCTAAATTGCGCATGAAGTGAGGCATTGGATGCTTGTAGTGAAGCAAATAGGCGCAAGTGTCTTGTATTAGTCTTGCAAGCAAGCAGCTTGTCTGAAAGTGGTAAGTGCTTAAAAATAAGCTGTTGGCTTGCAAGTCAGCCTCTGTGATCTGCATCCATGTGCTAGAACGTCCATGTGCTGGCTCAACAACAACAATCCAGCAAAGGCATCAATTTTTAGACCCTACTTCCATATTTGCACACGGGTCTATGCATGTTTGCATGTCCTTATACCCACTGTGGTCGTTTGCATGGCAGCTTTACCTGGTTGAATGCACTAGTCCAAGAGCCCTTGGAGCCGAACCCAATGGCCCCAGCACAGGAGTAACCATATGTGCCATAGTCTCTGCCTTCCAGAGCCTCGGCCATAGCATTTGCGAAGCCTGCAGCACAAGTTGTTACTGCTGAAGCATTAGCAAGTGTGCGTTGTATACTTGATGAGGCGCATGAGCCCTACAATCAATGGCCATGGATGTGTATGGTGAGCATGCAGTGCTTGTTTTTGAACGCATTACAATCATCATACAGGCTGAAGCCCCTAATTTCAAGCAGTTTTTTGCATGCTCACTATTGAACTTGAGAAAATCCTTATGGTGGCATGCCACCAGATGCGCAGATGCAAACGAGCACTGACAGGGTGACCCACAAGACAAGACACTTTCAAGACCCTGAGGTGTGGCGCATGATAGTCTACACAGCGCACCGGACGAAGCAGCGGACGCTGAAGCCCCACTGTGGTGCAAAGCGCCGCTCAGATCTGAGCGGTATTGACCCTGGGACAACCCGTGGCTGCGGTAGTAGCTTGCACTGTCGTGAATGCCTTGGCCGTAGTTACCTGTGCACACAAGTCAAGCTTGCGTCAGGCGCAGAAACATATAATATTACTGCAAGGAACTTCAGTCAGGCGGCGGCGTTATCATTCTGCAGCGACGAGTGGCGCTGTATGGCAATGCTGAGCTGTAACGACAAGCTGCGACGATACACCCGCAATACAGACGATTCGGGAGAAGCCACGAAACACGGCACACACTGTCAGCCTCTCAGGGTCACTGTAGCAACCCACCTCCACCGAAGTTGAAATTGTAGGCCGCGACTGGATGCAGCAAGAGGGCGCTGCACATCACGGCCACCATGGCGATCTGTACTGCGCGAGCCATCGGTCTGTGTTCGTCTGTCAGCGAAGTGCGAGAGCGTGTGAAGGCTGTTCGCAGACAAAGGTTGAGAGCAAGCGTGATAGTGTTTACCAAGCCAGCCAGCAGATGCGATACTTATATGCAGGTGTCTCGGCGGTCACGTCTTCGTCCTCATCCAATCCCTTCGCTCATGGCTCCGCAATCAGCTGCCAGAACAGCTCCAATGAGATCACGATCGGATAACGACTGGCCATGTGGCACCATATCTATCAGCCATTGTAGGTTGCTGTGCTGCGGCCTGTCCAAGAATGTCTGAAGGGTTCCTTCGCAGTCCGTCATATGCGCATCCCTTAGCAAAGAACAGAATCTCACGGAAGGTGGCTTGACATCGTGCAGGCGCCGGCCGGTGCCTGCACGTGATGCAGCCACGCGTCTATGCATGCGTGATAGCTGCTTACCTGTAACAACCGATTCCTACGGCTGCGCCAGTGCAATGCTCTTGTGGTGTATACTTTAAAGCAGCCCGCATGTGTATACATCTGAAATTGAGCTGGCATCGCATACTGTAAAGCGAATAAGGCAATCACGATGCACCATGTCATAACACTTGACGACAGCACTCCTGCAGGTTGCACTCTTTCACTCTATCTACCGCTCAGATACTCACACATATTCAAGCAGAGGTGTGCAGGGTTTCAACTTGATCAAAGAGAGGTTCATTATCATTCGTTCACTCCACTGGTCTTTCCTCAGGACGAAGTGTGTATCATCCTGAGTGGCTTCCTGCATGAGGTTCTGTTTTGGCAGTGGATATGCATTTTGGTCATATGAGGTTCCTGCTTGTCATGCTGCAGCATCTGCACAAAAGCAAACACAACGAGCGCTGCACTTGAAGAAGTTTTGTGTTGAGCTAACACACTGCTCACACAACAACGTCTTTAAAGTGCCCAGGTGGTTGTTATATGCTGCAGTAACACCTTGCACACTCAATACTGTGCTTCACCAGACAACTTTACTGACAGACGGATACATGGTTGGGTTGTGCCTTGTCATAATGGTTAATGCAGAATGGAGCAGCCTTTGCTCAATCAAAAGCATTGCCCCAAAACATGTCCACCTCTCTGGAATATACAGGAGCCATGTGAACACTGAGGGAACATTCTGATCCAGAAATCCCCCTCGTGACTTTAGCCAAAACAATAGCAGTGTGTGACTGTCATGCTGCCAAGCTCTGGGTTGCCGCCTTAGGAGGCTCCCCTTATGATTGCTGAAAAGCATAAACTTGTCTTTACTTCTCTGTCATGCTGCCAAAGAAGTGTGTATGGGCTGGAGCGAACCACGATGCTGCAGGTACAGGTTGTATGTGTTGGCCATGGCTCGTATCATTGAAGCTGCTCCTGGTATGCCATGAATCGCTGACCGTACATGCGAGCTGACCACATGCGTCAACAGCGTCTGCAGCAACACAGATTTCTGCATAATCAGCACTTGCACTTCCAAGCAAATGCTGACCGGCCAGGCAACCTGCAAATTGCATGTGCCTCAACCTGATGGGATGACAGTCAGGGCAAGACAAACAATCAGTCAGCTGCAGTAAAGCCCGCCATATCAGTGACTATGCATAAAGCATTGCTGAGGCTGCACTGCACACAACAGTTGGTGGGCCAGACGCTATAACTGCAGAGACAGCTAGTCAAAAGTGAGCCTTGCTGAACAACACAACCGCTGGCAGTTGCAGGTTGACCCTACTTGCCTGTGTATTGATGCACACAGCAGAACAATGATGTGTACCTGGCATGACTCATCATACTCACAGACAAGTCCCTCTACAAGAGAGAGGGGGTCAATCAGTATGTGCCAGCCCAACCAGGTCAACCATGGCGTCTCAAACAAGAGTCTCAACATGCGTAAGCACCATGCAGTCCGTCACAAAGTGGGAACTCCTGCAATGATCTTCCTGCATCAAGACCAAGAACCAGGGCAATGTGTCATACCTGGCATGAGTCATCGCAGCCGCCAGAGAGGCCCTCAGTGAAAGCGTACAGCAGCTGTCTACCCTCCTGGGAGACAGGATCAAACATGCGCAGCTCTGGGTGGTAGAAGCTGAAGCCTGGGTCTGTGATGGCATAGCCGGCCTTCCACAGACACGCCATCAGTAGGGCATCCCCACCTTTGTCAACAGCACAAAAATCATCATGGGGATTCTATGATGCAGCAACACACATGAGAAATAGCAAAGGACAGCTAAACTAAGCAGTCCAGGTGAGCAGCCGAGATGGTGAAGCCAAAAAGTGTGTGGCACAGGCTTTATGCAATGACATTTGTACTTGTCATGGTCACGCAGGGTTCAACATCTGTAAACTGCAGTGCAGTAGAGCCTTCACCATGTCATGAAGGCATCAAACAAGAAAGGGACATGCTCACTTGATGGTGAGTGCAAGCGCTTCTGTCAACAATGAATGGACAAGACCGACGGCAAGACCGATGGCAAGACCGACGCTGACATGCCAACATTGATTGCTAAGCACTCAAGATCCAGACTGCGCTGTGATGCTTGTATGGCACAAAAGGTGTTCTCGCTTGCCAGTGTGTCAAGCTTGCTTACAGGCCAGGCAAACAAACAAAAGTCTTTGCCCTTCAGCAATGATAATGGACGCCTCCTTGGGAGGCAACACGCAGCAATACTGACACGAGAGAGGCTTGAATGTTACAAGTCTGCAGCACCAGGATGTATAGCATTGAAGAGTTTATGTTGTACAGGTTCGGTTCTAGGGTTGAGGCTCTGGTATAATTTAGGTTGTAGGGTTTTGGGGCAGTACCTGGTGCCTGCTCCTGCCACAAGCACCAGGATTTATGGCATTGTAGATTTTACATTCAAGGGTTTAGGTTGTAGGGTTTATGAGCAGTACCTGGTGCCTGCTCCTGCCACAAGCAGGTCTCCATCCACTCATAGCTGATCTTGCGCAGCAGTCCGATGCTAATTATAGTACCTGCACAAGCATGCACTGCAGGTCAGCAAGACGTCTGATACCAGTAAGTATTGTGCAGGGCTTGGTGCCTTTGCCATTGCAAGGTCTTTGGAAAAAAGTGGTGATCTCAACCATGTAAGTACTATTGCTGGTCCCAAAGCAGCCAAAATAATGATGATGACTGTGCCACAGCTGCTGGCTATCCTGATTGACAGTTGCGTGCTCAAGGGACATCAGGGGAGCATGTGCTTGCAACCCATCGGCAATGGATGCAAACGTTCAAGCACAGACTGACGGATGCGTCTGGACTTGCAGTTGATGGGCAGACACAATGGAAAACGCAGCAGCAAGACAGACTTTGTCTGATGAAAGCGGCGTTATTTGAAAAGGCAGGCAAGGTCAGTGCAATGCCTGTGCCGTAATGCTGCCTGCAGCATTCACCAAGGAATGATCAGCCGGCAATGCTGTGGCTTTTCTGTACACCAACATTGCTGTGGGGAAGACATGCAGAACAGCATCTCTGTATCTTTGCTTCATGACCGGCAGGCTGAGTCTACACACTCACTTCTGCCCCCAAAACACTGATGCCTGAGCTTTCGTTCTGTTTCAACTGCACTGTAGACATGAGTAGTCCAACAAGAGTAGACCTGCTCTGTACTTCACTTGGACGCGCTGCTGGTGTGTTACCATGACAGGTCACCTGTTTGTTTCAAATCACGCTGGACTGATGGCTTGCCATGGGCCACATTGCAAATCCCAGGGGACACCAAATCAGCTGACATTAGCCCCAGGCTGACATGCAGAAAATATGCATCTAGCATACAGTCTCATGCATGAGGTGCAGGGAATGTAGCTTGCCTGCGCCGCCATGCATGCTGTAGGTCCTGCTGCCATGGCGAGGCACATTGCACTGCTGATCAAAGAAGGGCGCCAGGTCTGGGGCTGTGCATAGGGCCTCGGCTGTGCAAGGGCAGGCAGCAGGGGCATTGAAGGGCCGCTGGGTCAGTATGTCCTCAAAACCTGCATGAGGCATGATGATAAGGCTGACAATGCTGAATGTCGAGAGTAGGCTTAACACTAACAAAAACAGTACTGCTGACAATGTCAACAACAATGTATATCATATTGAAGCAGCAGGGGCATCGAAAGGGCAAATTGTCCGAAAATCTGCATGATGCATACCAATGACAGTAACAATAACACCAATAATATCAATAACAACAACATCAATCACGACCACAATCATCAGCGGCATGGAAAAGCGCTGGTTCAGTGTATCAACAAAATCTGCATGAATGGCATCTGTTGTTCTTCCTGTAGCCTCTTGCATATGGAGCTTGTATACATCACACACATGCCTGTACGTCTAGCAAACATGCTACTGCCATTACAGCGCATAATCCCTGAACCTCAAACCGTATATGGCCATGCACATTGTCCTCTGAGGTCAAGTGCAAGCTGCTCAGCTGTGCATCAGCAAGAGTTGGGTGTGCATTAAGCCCTGCATCATATCTGCAGACATGCATACAAACATAAAGAAACAGCCCTTTGTGCTGTGAGCTGTGGCAGTACATCTGCAGTTGTTTGCACATGTGCGGTGGCGTGAGTGTGTGAGTGCCTGTCTCTGTGTGTGTGTGTGTGTGTGTGTGTGTGTGTGTGTGTGTGTGTGTGTGTGTGTGTGTGTGTGTGTGTGTGTGTGTGTGTGTGTGTGTGTGTGTGTG
>JAABUP010009502.1_pt1 | contig 11906 bp, 11 predicted proteins | sample 5559201 | NCBI WGS metagenome assembly JAABUP01 (sample SAMN10711887, study PRJNA513373) | rock metagenome | isolation source: Antarctica rocks | place: Antarctica | reverse complement strand
GCGAACGTGTAGGCGGGTGTGGCAGACTGTGGTGACAGGGGGTCCTCCGCGCGATGGTGAGACGTTCAACACCTCGACCATAGCGCAGCGGACCCCGTGCCGCAACCTCATGAATAATCCAGGCTAGGCCTATCAGGAGAAAAGGAGACCATGTGGACACGCTGGCCACGAACGAATGGCAGCACTGGCTCCGCCGCTGGGATGCGATGCAGATGGGCTATATCCCTGATCGCGAGACGCGCTTTGCGGTGATGTTCGATGCGCTCGAGGTCGCGCTGCCTGCATCCTTCGTCGCCCTTGATCTCGCGTGCGGCCCAGGGTCGCTCAGCCAACGCCTGCTGGCCCGCTTCCCGCACGCCCGCTGCGTAGCTATCGACCTGGATCCGGTGCTGCTCGCCATCGGGCACGGAGCAGTGGGGACATGTGGCGGTCGGCTGCGCTGGCTTGAGGGTGACCTGCGCGGGGATGCGTGGGCCGACCACCTCGGCGAGGCGACCTTCGACGCGGCCGTGAGCACGACCGCGCTCCATTGGCTAGGGGATCAGCACCTCGCGCGTGTCTATGCATAGGTGGGGCGCCTGGTGAAGCCGGGCGGCGGCGTGCTCAATGGTGACCGTATGTCGTGCTCAATGGTGACCGTATGCGGTATGGACAGCGCCTGCCCACGATTCAACGCATCTGCGACGCGCTGGCCACACGCGCGGATAAGGACGCAGGCGCACAGGATGGAACGGAAGGTTGGCGGGCATGGTGGACGGCGTTGTCCGCGGAGCCACACATGCATGAGTTACTGGCCGAGCGGGCACAACGCTTTCCTGACGATGCCGATGACGATGAGGCGCCGACAGCCGAGACCCACATGGCGGCCTTGCGGGCGGCCGGATTCCGGGAACCGGACGCATCAGGTGCAGCGGCTCGGCTAGTCATACCCTCGCCATGGTCCAATGCCCCTGTAATGCACCTTTTTGAGGGGATATGCAAAACCCCCCTACACGTTCCAATAAAACCGTGCCGATGCCGCGCGGCCGAGTGTGCTCCCGGGCAGGACGGAGGAGCCGATCGGCCGTGGCCGCACTGAGCGTGAGGAGCTGCGCGCGCACCTCCGCGCTCAGGGTAAGGTGGCTATGGCGCTCCAGGGAGGCCACGAGGTCCGGCAAGAACGGCACTAACCGTTTGGCGCAGACATAGGTGGCAGCCGCCCAGGCCACGATGAGGGCCTCCACGACATCCGGCCCATAGGCGCGGGCGCGCGGGCGCGTGATCGGCGCGGGCCGGGGGACGATCGGCTGGCCCAGGAGCCGAATCGCCTATGTGCGCGCATAGCCGGTCGCGGCAACAAACTCGTCGAGGATGGGTGCTTCTGCCGAGGCGACGCCGCGCGGTACCGCGGAGCCGTCTGCGCCAACAGCTCCCGCTTGGCCTGAACACTCATGCTGGACCTCACTCTTCTACCCCCTCCGCTGCGCCGTCGGCGCGCTTGCTTCGGGTTACATTATTCGTGAGGCAACACCTCTCCCTGGGTTACTTTTCCCGTGAGGCAATGCGTCTCCCTGGGTTACTTTTCCCGTGAGGCAATGCGCCCCTCGCCTCTTGCTGCCCGGGCGATCGCGCTCGTGCGCAAGGTGCGCCCGTCGGCGGTACTCATCGATGTCATCCTCTCCGACGGGCGCGCCCTCGACCTCGTGCGCGCGATGCGGGCGGGGGAAACCCTCGGTCGTGTGCCCGTCGTCCTGCTTGGCAGCCTTGGGCCGGCGGAGCGCGCGCACCTGTCCCGCGACCCCCACGCGCATGGGCTTCACGCCCGCGATGACGCCGCGCTGGGCGCGCTCCTGCGCGGCCTGCTGGAGGACGCGCGTGGGGCGCGGGCGTAACCGCCAAGGCCAGTCGCCCCGGTCGTTTCGTCGACGCCGCACATCACGCCGCCGCCAATCCCGCTAGGGGTAGCCGCACCGTCGCCGTCGTGCCCGTCCCTTCCCGGCTCTCCACGGTCACCGTCCCGCCGTGCTGCTCCACGATCTCGCGCACGCTCGCCAGGCCGATCCCCGCCCCCTGTACCCCGCCCGTGTTCTCGCCGCGGTAGAACCGCTCGAAGACGTGCGGCAGATCCTCCGCCGGGATGCCCGCGCCGTGGTCCGCAACCGTCAGGACCGCCCATGCCCCGGTCGCCGTCTGTTCCCGCGCCACACGCACCGTGACGCCCTCGCCTGTCGGACTGTACTTGATCGCGTTAGAGACTAGGTTGCCGATCACACGCTCGATACGGTCGGCGTCGACGTCGCAGACCACCTCCGGCGCGTCCGCCTCCACATGAATGGGGCGCTCGGCGATCTCCCGCTGGTGATCCACGGTTCGCCGCACCAGCGCCAGCAGATCGGTCGGGCGGCGGTCCAGCGCGAGCGGCTGGCCCATCTGCAACTGCATGGCGTCGAGCAGTTCGTTGAGCAGGGCCGTCATCTGCGTCGCGGCGGTGACGATGGCGCCCTGACGCGCGGCGATGCGCTCATTGCTCGGCGTGCCCTTCCGCGCGGCCTGCTCCCCCGTCAGCTCCGCGATGCCCTGGATCGCCGTGAGCGGATTCTTGAGGTCGTGCGTCACCGTCGCGAGCAATGTGTCGCGGGCGCGCTCGAAGTTCTTGATCGTCGTGATGTCCTGGAAGACGAGCACGGCGCCGGTGATCGCGCCAGCGGCGTCGCGCAACGGGGCGCTGTTTAGCAGCGCGGGGATGTCGCGGCCATCCGCGGCGTGGCGCAGCAAGAGTTGCACGCCGCGCACCTCCTCGCCGCGCCCCACGGACCGCTCCAGCGGCAGGTCCTCCGTCGGGTAGGGCGTGCCGTCGAGGCGCCGGATGCCGGACGCCACCACGGCCTCCCGCTCGGCGCGCGTCATGGAACGCCCCACGATGTCTGGCCCCATCAGGTCGGCGGCCATGTGGTTAGCGAGGACCGCCCGCCCGTCCACGTCGACGACGACGATGCCCTCCGGCAGCACGTCGACGACCTGTTGGAGCCGCGCGCGGGCAGCCTCGCTCACGGCCGCCAGGTCGTGCAGACGCCGGCGCGCCTGGACCTCCGCGGTGACCTCGACGCCGTTCATCAGGATGCCCTCGACATCGCCCGCCGCGTCGCGTAGGGGCTGAAAGACGAAGGTGAAGAACGCCTCCTGTCGCCCCGCATCGGAGCGGTCGAACCACACCGGTTGCTCCGTGCCGACGTAGGGCTCGCCGCTCGCGTAGACCTGGTCGAGAGCCTCGTCGAACCCCTCGCCCGCGACCGCGGGGAAGACCGTGCGGAACGTCCGTCCAACGATGTCTCCCTCGCCCCGCCCGATGACCCGCAGATACGCGGGGTTGGCGAGGCGGAACACATGCTCCGGCCCCTCCATCACCGCGAAAAGAGTCGGGGCATGCACGACGAGCGCGCGCAGGCGCGCGATCTCACCGTCCGCCTCGCGTCGCTCCCGCCGGTCCATCGCTACCTCCTCACCCCTTTTTCCTCCCATACCTCAACGAGCCGCGCCTGGCACAACGCCCACCGTCCCATCGTCGCGTCGGCGACGCGGTCGTCGTTTGGCCTCGTCCGCGCCATCATGCGCCAGTATATAGGATGCTGCTGGCGAACCCTCTACCACGAGTTTCATGCGCGTCAAACTGCGTATGGTCACGCGTGTCGCCGACCTGCCAACGAGGCTCCATTGAGGTTCGCCAGCAGCATCTATATAGATAGAGCATACTAAATCGAGGATAGACGGATGGACGTAGGAATTAGGACTGTAGTAATCCAGGAATCGGCAGCGCTATCCCCTCATCCACGGCGGTCACCCATTCTCAGGGTGTTCTCAGGAATGCGTGCCATGCTAGAGGGATGGGGTGATTCTCGTGATGGTGATGGCGATGGTGGCGCGGGCGAAGGAGGCATCGTGCGATCTCGCTGGGCCACGGATGAATGGGTGTGCAGTGACCGAGCGCCGACGCGACGATGTGGAGAGACTGCTGTGCGCATCTTGCTGGTGGAGGACGACCCGCGCATCGTGCTATTCGTCGGTGAGAGCCTCGAGGACGCGGGCTATAGTGTGACCGTGGCCCGCGACGGCGAGGAGGGCTTCCTTGACGCGCGCCTGAACGGCTACGACCTCGTCATCCTCGACCTGATGCTGCCCCGCCTGGACGGCCTGGAGGTGGCCCGCCGTCTGCGCGCCGCCGGGGTCGCCACACCAATCCTGATGCTCACGGCGCGCACACGCGAACAAGATCTGATCGCCGGCCTCGATGTGGGCGCCGACGACTACCTGACCAAGCCGTTCCGCATCGGCGAGTTGCGCGCCCGCGTCCGCGCGCTGCTCCGGCGCGACGGCCTGGCGCACGCGAGCGCGATGCGCGTGGGTGACCTGGAACTCGACACAGCGACGCGCCAGGTGCGATGCGCTGGCCGCGCCATCGACCTGTCGGCGCGCGAATATGACCTCTTGCACTACCTGGTCCACCACGCCGGCCAGACGCTCACGCGCGCGCAGTTGGAAGCGGCGGTCTGGAGCGAGAGCGCGGTAGGCAGCAACGTGGTCGAGGTCTACATCGGCTACCTGCGCCACAAGATCGACGCCCCCTGTGCGACGCCGCTGATCCACACTGTCCGCGGGGTCGGCTACGCCCTGCGCACGCCGGAGGTCCCCTAGCCGCCCGCCGCCATCGTCCTTATCAGCCCACGTAAAAGAGAAAAGATTGTCCACCATGGCTATCACGACACGTCTACGCTTGACTCTCGCCCAGATAGCGCTCCTGGCCGGTGTGGCCGCACTGCCACACCTGGCCCGCCGCGTCATCCCAGGCGCTCGCCGATCCGGTGGCCGCGCGCGCCCCGGCGGGCGGACCATCGCGGGAGACGCGGGCGCGCTGCTCGTGGGCGCGCCCGCCGCCTACGTGTTGGCCGGCTACGCGCTCCGTCCGGCGTGGGAGGCGCGCGCGCAGCAGGAGCGCGTCGCGGTCGCGGCCGCGCACGAGTTGCGCACGCCCATGACCGTGCTGCTCGGCACACTGGAGGCGGCGCTGCTGCGGCGGCGCACTCCTGAGCAGTACGAGGACGTGCTACGCCGGGCGACGGAGGAAGCAGTCCATCTCTCCGACCTGCTCGACGAGGTCCTGACCCTCGGGCACGTCGAGAGCGGCCTCGACACACCTTTGTCCGTGCCGCTTGACCTGCGCGCGGTGGCGCGTGCGGCGGTCGCGGACGCCCGCCCGCACGCCGAGGGCAAGGGGCAAACCCTGGACGCGACGTTGGACGGGCCGCTACCCGTGCGCGGCAACGGCCCCACGCTCCAGCGGGCGCTGGACAGCCTGCTGGACAACGCGGTGGCCCACACCCCCGCGGGCGGCGCGATTCGTCTGACGGCGCGACGTGCGCGTGGCACGGCCGCGCTCACGATTCGCGATACGGGGCCGGGGATCGCGCCGGAGCACCTGCCCCACCTGTTCGAGCCCTTCTACCGCGTCGACCCCGCCCGCGTGAGCGACGGCGACGTCCGGCATGCGGGCCTGGGCCTCTCCCGCGCCGCGCGCATCGCCCGCGCGCACGACGGCCGCCTAACCGTCGAGAGCCGGGTCGGCGCGGGCAGCGCCTTCACGCTCTCGCTCCCGCTCGACCGTGGGCGGGGGGCTATCGCCACAGGGACGGGTGAGGGGGCTGTCCCCATCGATGAGGCCGTTTCCGGCTGACGGGCGGCCACGGCCCACGCCGCTCATGGAGATCGGCGCGCCGCCGCGGCGGTTGTCGTGCTCTTTATCCACCGCGGCTGTCTCGTAGGCGCCGATGAGACACGGCGCGCGCAGGGCGTCTTTGCGGACGCGTATGCTGTGAGTGATGCGCGCCCAATCATGTTGTCGCAGCAGGACACGCGCGCCGCGATGACGATCATCATAGTGTATTGTGGCGGATTCTATCGTGGAGAATGGGAGACAACGCATCGCTATGGGAACCTTCTTCTCGTCCCGGCGGGGACTCACGGTCAGCGCGGCCATCGTCGTCGTGTTGCTCGCGCTCAACGGCCTCGTGGCCTACCAGAACACGCGCGTCCTCACCGACCAGGAGCACTGGGTCGGGCACACCCAACAGGTGCTGGGCGCGCTCGATACGGTGCGCGCGACCCTGAGTGATGCCGAAACCGGCCAGCGCGGCTACATCCTCACCGGACAAGCCGCCTATCTGCAGCCCTACAGTTCCGCGACGCGGCAGATCGGTCCACAGGTTGATGGCGTCGCGCGGCTGACGGCCGACAACCCCACGCAGCAGCGGCGTCTCCCGCGCCTCCGCGCGCTTGTCGCCACGAAACTGGCCGAGCTCGCGCGCACTGTCGCGTTGCGCCGCGCGGGGCGGACCAGCGCCGCCGTCGCGGTCGTCCTGTCCGGCCAGGGCAAGGCAACAATGGACCAGGTGCGCGCCCTGCTCGACGCCATGCGCGGCACGGAAGATACCTTGTTAGCCCGGCGTTCGGCGGCGGCGCGGACGGCGGCCACGACGGCGACGGCGAGTACCGCTGTCGCCACGCTTGGGAGCATCGCCGCGCTCGTGGCGCTCCTGGCCCTGATCCGGCGCGGCCTGGCCCAGCGCGCGCGCCTCGCCGAGGAGCGCGCGCGGTTCCTCGCGGGCGAGCAGGCGGCGCGCGCGCGGGCCGAGCGCGTGACCGCGCAACTGGAGAGCGTGCTGGACGTGCTCCCCGTGGGCGTCTTCATCGCGGACGCGACGGGGCGGCTGCTCCAGCGCAACCGCGCCGCCGCGGATATCTGGGGCGTGGAGGCCCTGCTGGCCGTAGCGGACGTGGAGGACGATAGCGGCGGCGGCGCGGACGGCGGCACGATGGCCCCGCCGGAGTTGGCCCTCGCCGGCGTCCTTCAATCGGGCCAGTCCGTGGTCGGGCAGGAACTTGTGATCCAGGCACCGGACGGCCGGCGCAAGACGGTGCTCGACTCGGCCGTCCCGATCCGGGACGAGGCGGGCGCCGTCGTCGGCGGCGTGGTCGCCGTGGTCGACATCACCGCGCGCAAGGAGGCCGACCGGGAGCGCGCGCTCCTGGCGCGCTCCAACCGCTTGCTGCTCGACTCGACCGACGAGGGCATCTACGGCATCGACCTGGACGGCAAGTGCACGTTCATCAATCGGGCCGCGGCGGCGCTCTATGGGAGCCCGCCCGAGGACCCGCTCGGAAAGAATGTGCATACCCTGATGCACCACAGCCACGCCGACGGCGCGCCCTACCCCGCCGCGCAGTGTCCCATCTACCAATCCTTCCGCAACGGCCGCCGTTGCCGTGTCGACGACGAGGTCTTCTGGCGGCGGGACGGGACGGCCTTCCCCGTTGAGTACGCGTCGTCCCCCATCGTGGCGGACGGGGCGATCGAGGGCGCGGTCGTGACCTTCTCCGACATCACCGCGCGCAAACGGGCGGAGGAGGAGTTGCGCCAGGCCAAGGACGCGGCGGAGGAAGCCAACGGAGCCAAGAGCCAGTTCCTCGCCAACATGAGCCACGAACTGCGCACACCGCTCAACGCCGTCATCGGCTACAGCGAGATGTTGCAGGAAGAGGCCGAAGATCTCGACGCGGCCACGCTCATCCCCGACCTGCAGAAGATCCACACGGCCGGCGAGGCGCTGCTGAGCCTCGTCAACGATGTGCTCGACCTCTCCAAGATCGAGGCCGGCAAGATGGAACTCTACCTGGAGACTTTCGATGTGGCGGGGATGATCCGGGACGTGACCACGACCGTCGAGCCCCTGGTACAGAAGAAAGGCAACACCCTGGACGTGCGCGTCGCGCCGGACATGGGTGTGATGCGCGCCGACCTGACGAAGGTGCGCCAGGCGCTGTTCAACCTGCTCAGCAACGCCGCCAAGTTCATGGAGGGGGGGACGATCACCCTCGCCGTGGAGCGGACGACGACGGACGCTCATGGCTGGATCACTTTCCGTGTGAGCGATACGGGTATCGGCATGACGCCGGAGCAGTTGGGCAAGCTGTTCCAGGCGTTCACGCAGGCCGACGCGTCGACGACGCGCAAATTCGGGGGGACGGGGCTGGGCCTGGCCATCACGCGGCGGCTGTGCCAGATGATGGGCGGCGACATCGCCGTCGAGAGCGCACCGGGCGAGGGCTCGACGTTCACGATCCATCTGCCCGCCGACCTGACCGCGCCGCGCGCGGAGCCGTCGGAGCCGGACCTCGCCCCACCGTCCACGTCCAACGGGATGGCCGACGCCGACCTGGCGCGCACAGTCCTGGTGATCGACGACGACCCCATCGTGCATGATCTGATGACGCGCATCCTCGCGCGCGACGGGTTGCGGGCCGTGGCCGCGTCCGACGGCGCGGAGGGGCTGCGCCTGGCCAAGGAGGTGCGCCCGCTCGCGATCACGCTGGACGTGATGATGCCGCGCGTCGACGGCTGGGCCGTGCTCGCCGCCCTCAAGGCGGACCCGGACACGGCCGCCATCCCCGTCATCATGTTGACCATGGTGGAAGACAAGAGCCTGGGCTACGCGCTCGGCGCCTCCGACTACATGACCAAGCCGATCGACCGCGACCGTCTGTCGGCCGTGCTCGGGACATATCGCCTCGGCGGGGCGGGCGAGACGGTCCTGGTCGTCGAGGACGACGCGCTGATCCGGGAGCAGGTGCGCGGGGTGCTGACGGCCCAGGGCTGCGCGGTCGTCGAGGCCGCGAACGGGCGCGTGGCCCTGGCACGGCTGGGCGAGACGCGGCCCGACCTGATCCTGCTCGACTTGATGATGCCAGAGATGGACGGCTTCGCCTTCACCGATGAGCTGCGCCGGCACGAGGAATGGCGCGCGATCCCGATCGTGGTCATGACCGGCAAGGACCTCACGGCGGAGGATCGCCAGCGGTTGAGCGGCCACGTCGAGGAGATCGTGCGCAAGCGGGCCTACAGCCGCGAGGAGTTGCTGCGCGAGGTGCGCGACCGCGTGGTGGCCCACGCCCATGCCCACCCGGACGCCACGCCGTTCCACGCGACGGAGGAGATCTCGGCCGTGAGGGTATAGCAAGCGCGGGCCATCTCGCACAACGATTATTCACGCGCTCTGGTCGCCGCTCTGAGGATACGCGGCGCCAGCGCGGCAGGACAGTCAGCTTTTCTTGCCACAGTGGTTTGTGTAGGAGCACGGTACACTGCTCTAGAAGGGGCCAAATTCGAGCGCCGTAGCGGGGCCGCTTTCAAACGCCGAACACAGAGGACAGGAGGCCGTGGATAAGGCCGTGACCGAGGGGCCGGACATCATCTTGATGGACGTAAACCTGCCGATCATGGACGGCCTGGAGCCGACGCGGCGCATCAGGGCGCGACCGGACGGCACGGCCGTCCCCATCATCGCGCTCACCGCGCACGCCATGGCGGGCGACCGCGACAAGGCGCTGGAGGCGGGAACCGATGACTACCACACCAAGCCGGTCGAACTGCCGCGGCTGCTGGCGCAGATCGAGACGCTCCTCGCGAGGGCGGCGGCGGGATGACCCCGCGATGACCCCGGCGGGTCGACGACGTTCCGCGTGCGCCGGTGTCCCCCTAGCCCGAGCCCGAGCCCGATGGAGCGTCAACGCGTTGGGCGGATCGCTAGGCGCGCCGGCTCTCTTCCTCAGGATGGTCTCAGGAACGGCCCGTAGACTGTGTGGTGTGTGCGCTGCTTGTCGCATCACCGAGATGGGACCCGCGGAACACGAGAGGGAGGCAGGCTATGTATCCGTTCGACCCGAACAACCAGCAGACGTACCAGCAGTACGCCCAGGCCAGTAACTCCGCCGACTACAGCGGGATCGACCCCAACGAGGCGGCGGGCCATGTGCAGCAGTTCGCACAGAACGCGCCGCCCGAGATGCAGCAGCAGGTCTACGGCCAGGCCTTCCAGCAAATGCCGCAGGACCAGCGCGAGCAGTTCGTGCAGCAACTGCCCCCTGAGGCGCAGGGCCAGATGGACCCGAACGACCCGCAGGGAATGGGGCAACAACTCCACCAACTCGGTCAGCAACAGCCGAACGTGCTCCAGCAGGTCAGGAACAATCCGATGGGCAAGATCGCTGCAGTCGGTATCGCCGGCTTCGCGGCCAAGGAACTGTTGAGCCGTCGCTAGGCGGTGCGACACCTACCGAACGGCGCGCCCTGCGGCGATGGGGAACGACGATTCGCCCCCATCGCCGCGGGGCGCGCGTCGCCTATTTATGTATAAAGGAGAGATACGTATGTTTGTCATCGCCGCCGGCGACATCGGGCAATACATCACCAACGGCATCGGGGTCACCGTCGCCGCGGCTGTCCAACTGATCGGCCACATCGTCGTCGCGCTCGTGATCCTGCTCGTCGGCTACATCGTGGCGCGCTTCATCCGCGCGCTGCTACAGCGTGGGCTGCAGGCCATCGGCTTCGATCGCGCGGCCGACCGCGCGGGCGTCGGGACAGCCTTCCAGCGGGCCACTATCGCGCTCGACGCGGCCGGAGTGCTGGCCGCGATCGCCTACTGGTTCATCTTCCTGTTCTTTATCGACCTGGCGGTGCAAGCGCTTGGTATCGCGGCGGTGACGACGCTGCTGGGGTCGGTCATCGCGTATCTGCCCAACGTGTTCGCGGCGATCCTGATCCTAATCGTGTTCGCGCTGATCGCCAACGTGGTCGCGGACATCGTACGCGGCGCGGCGGCGGGGGCCGGTCTCCCCTCGGCGGGATTGCTCGCGGGCATAGCGCGCTGGGGCATCCTGCTCTTCGCCTTCAGTGCGGCGCTCTCGCAACTCCAGATCGCCCAGTATGAGGTCAACGCCCTGTTCACGGCCCTGCTCGCGGCGGTCGCCATCGCGGGCAGCATCGCTTTCGGGCTCGGCGGCGTCGATAGCGCGCGCAACGTATTGAACCAGGCATCTGGCTCGGGCGCGCTCCCCGCGCCGAGCGACAAGCAATCCGCGCAGACCGGCCGCTAATCGTTTCGATCCAACGCCCCGCTCCCTGCGCCGCACGATGCGGGACGCACGCAGCGCCGTGGCCCGCGGACCGTTGTGCCAGAATAATAGCGTGGCGCGCCTGATCGCGCCGAGGACGTGATACCAGATGAAGGGAATCCTACAGTTCGTAGTCGCGCTCGTGCTTCACCCTGTCGCCCTCGTGTTGACGTGGGCCAACATCGCGAGCAGGTCCGATCTCGGGGGTGGGCAGAAAATCCTCTGGGCTATCGTCAGTATCATCTGGGGCATTGGCCCCATCCTATACATCCTCGTCGGTGGCGGCACGTTATGGTAGCGCCACCCGTCGCTCGAGAGAAACCATGAACAGCGCCCGTCCCTCCGCGCCGATAGGCGCGCCCGTCCGCCCCCTCATCGGCCGCCCGCTCCAGATCTTGCTGACCATTATCGCGGGGACCATTGTCGCCGTGATCGCGTGGACCGTGATCGCGCACTTCCTGCACATCCTCATCCTGCTGCTCGCCAGCTTCATCGTCGCCTTCCTGCTGCTCCCGCTGGTCAACCGCCTGGAGCGCGGCGGCGTGCCCCGCCTCGCCTCGATCTTGCTGCTCTATCTCCTCCTGTTCGGCGCCCTCGCCCTCGCCGTCCTGCTGCTGGCCAATCCGCTCAGCCACCAACTGCAAGGGGTCATCGCCAGCCTGCCGACGTACTTCAACAGCCACGGTCACAAGAGCGGGATTGAACTGTTCCTGGCGCGGCACGGCGTCAACGTCACTAACGCGCGCGACCAGGTGGTCGGCGCGGCCAAGACGGCGAGCGGGGCGATTCTCGGGAATACGGCAGGGCAATCGCATCTAAATGAGGGGCGGCGGGACTGGCGGGAGGGGGTGATACTACGAGGAGAGTAGGACACCGTGCCGACGGAGGGGCGAGATGGAGCAAAAGCAGGGCCAGGCGCATAGCAT
>JAABUP010009500.1_pt1 | contig 11907 bp, 17 predicted proteins | sample 5559201 | NCBI WGS metagenome assembly JAABUP01 (sample SAMN10711887, study PRJNA513373) | rock metagenome | isolation source: Antarctica rocks | place: Antarctica | reverse complement strand
TCCCCAAAGACCCATCACACAAACTCACACGAACTCCTCGCAGCTGCTAAACCTTCTCAAGACCCAAACGCCCCCACCCCCCCTCCGTACATCTAGTAGATACAGTAGCTTCTCTGTTCCCAACACTAGTGCGGCCTACGCCCTTTTATCGTATTAATTTGAGGGTGGGGGGGGGGGGAAGGTGTCGTCGGTTTCCGATGATCGGTAGCTGGCGGGTTTTTTGACTTGTGCCTTTATCTCGGGACAAAATTTTAGTGTATAACCGATCTCGTTGCATCTTTGTTAAAAAGTTTTGGAAAGAGAGATTGGTTTAGAGTGTTGTATACTAGCATCATCAATACTGGTTTCACAAGATGCAATGAAATTGAATTTTTTTTCAAAGTGATTTAGAACGATTTTTGAAAGAGGGAAAACCCCGCTCGCCGACTTTTTCTTATCTGGATTTTTAGATAAAGAATCTGCGGTGGACAACGCCGTCCTGGTGGGCCATTTTGCCGCGGCTCTCGATTTCTCATTAACGTCGATATTTCCCCTGAGTAGTAGCTGCGCTAGGTTCTCGAGACCGAGATGTGATACTGTAATTAACTGGGTAAAGGTAATGCCATCTCTTAACAGATAACCCACAACGTGTTTATGCTCGTACGCGAAGAACCATGTCATAAAACTTCCACGGCCGAGGGTCGCCAACTTGCAATGCTGAGATCAACACCTGGGTTTCATGCGTTGTGTTAGCTGTCTCGAAATGGAAAACCCAGTATGCCGCTGAGAATTCCAGAAAGTCATGTAGATAGGCGTAATGATCAAATCTGATGGCATTAGGATGAGCGGAGAACCACGAAGCAAGGTTTGATGATTTCGAGCCCTTGAACACTGATTTCCACATTTTCGCACGATTCCGAATCTGTTTCATTTGGCACTTCGATGCCGATCTCTCCATTCATGGCGGCCTCGATTGCTTTTGCTTCAGCATCTATTGCTTTTGCTTTAGCTTCTAATGCTTTTGTTTGAGCATGTGTTGCTTTTTATTGAGCGTCCAATGCTTTGCGAATTAGTGCCTAGTGATACGTTGCCTCACTGTCGTGTACCTCATTATCTGGTGCTCCGTCATTCCCTACTGCATCGTGTTTTACGCTAGATCCTAATTTAAAAGGCTCACTCTCGAATACGTCGAAAAGGAGATACGAGATACAGATCTTGGCGAGTATCAAGTTGGAGTCAGCCGGCTGCAGCGAATGCTTCCAATATTCAAGGCTTCTGGTAGACTCGCCTACCGATGTAACCGTAGCTTCCTCGCGGATGAGGTATTCTTTCGCTGTTTGATGGATGAGGAAGATCCTTGAATCAATCACACCGACAAAAAGGCCACACAGGTTTCGTACAGTAGTCCGAAACGATTCTTCGGATTCGAGGTTGAGGTCTTCATACGATCTACTGTCTTCTTTGACTGCTAATGCCACGTTCATTCCTCGCAGACATAGTGGACGGCGAGCTGCAATTATCATATGAAGACATTCATTTGCCCGTAGACGATGTATGCTTCCGTCTTAGATTGCTGTATAAGCCATCTCAACGGTTTCAGGTAATCTATCAATGATCCCCAGAAGTCTCTTTTCGGTGACTTGCAGTTGTTCAGTAATAACATCAAAGACAAGTTTAAGCCATAGATACGTGCGGTGGGTCACGCTTAGCAGTTTTATCTCAAGCGTCATTCGGACAGGGATGGTAAGGTTTAGTCACTTGCCAATCTCTTGAACCTTGGCTTTAATGACTTTTTCGATCTCCTGACTGATTGACTCTGTTTCCTCTTCCCCTGCAAGACGGACAGTGGGAACGGCGCTAGTTAGAGGTTGAAAGCGTCTTTCTATGTCAACGTACGGCCGGCTGGTGACCAGAAACTTGAGTCTTGCTTATTCGGCTCACGTTTGCGAGGGTTATCGAAGAACCCACGCAAGCGCTCGGTGAGCTCGTGTCTTCTTGGCCATTCACATTCATCGAGAGCGTCCAAGATACAGATAACTTCACCAGCCTCAGGATCTGCAGCAGCCCTCATCAATATTCTTCATAGTAAGTCGAAATGTTTGCATATACTGTTTCCATTCTGCTTGAATTCAGGTAGGGCATGCCTGAGAAGCATCGGTTTTGCTGAGAAAAGTTGATGCAGCAACGCGCAGAGAGCATTCACTACATTCCTCTGATCTGGATTGTCGTCCTTGAAGAAGTAACAGCTAGTACGAAAGACCGTACAACTTAGCTCGTGATCTACTAGCGATTTAGATAATATGGACTTTCCGCAGCCCGGATCTGCGGATACTCATAACAGACTCTAGCCTTCGCTCTCAAGCCATTGTTTGAAACTAGGATGTACTAAACACCATTCACAGGTCTCATTCATTCGGTCCGGATTCCTGCTTTTGTGTCTTTCATATTCTGATGTGCGAAGTATCTGATGACACTTACGTTCTTCATCAATTTGACGCCATTCTTGATGTCTAGACAGTACATTCCTGTTTGTTTCATCTTGCTCACGGGATATACGGAGTAGCTCTTTCATCATCGCGTCTTGTTCTGCGAGAAAAATCTCTAAGTGTCTTCTTCCGTGTCGTTGGTCCTTGGCGTCGATAATCGGCATGAGCTTCGCACAACTTATGTCTGAGGTCTTGATACTCTTCATAATGCCGTTTCAGAGATCGGCTTCGACGATATTTCTAGCTATCCAAATCGCTGTGTTTCGGTCGAACTGGCAAGCAGCTCTGGCCTCATATTCAAGCACCCACTTGTACAGCTGGACGAGCTCCGGCTTCAAGATCTTGGGTATCAAGGATGTCTTGGTCTCGAAAATAAATCCTCCCGATCTCAGCGTAGCGACGTACAATCTGTGACACAAATTCGAGCCCATCGATTGCGGTAGAATGCTGTTTGTTGTCGTTTACTATCAGCTATAGCCAAGCATATTAGTTTGAATGGTCATGTATGGCTCGCAGGAGTCTGTCGCCAATTCTGAGTTATGGTGGACTGAGTCTGAATTTAGAGCTACTTCATCCTACCGGCTCTTTTACAAGGGCTCAGGCTCATCGACTCGAGTTCTCAGACGTGATTCGTATCGTCGGTTTAGGTTGATATGACTGAGCCATTTTGCAGATGTGTTAGGCTTTTCGGATGTAGAATTCTCTGAGCATGTTAAGCTAGCATAAGACTTTCCTGAGGCGCCGGCAAGGCTTCCTGGAATCCAGGATTCTTCTCTTTACTGTTAAAAAGGTCCTCGTCATCTTCAGGCGTGCCATCTCTGCATGCCCATGCATCGACGAATCTCATGGTCTCTCTGTTCCACAGCTTGTTCATGAGCAACAGCCGAATTGGAACCAAGGCGATGATGATGACCGGAAATGCCGGAGCTCCTTTAGTCAGCGTAACGATGAAGATGACGACGGTTACTATGATTTGGACCAGCGTGTAGATATGGACGCCTAGATAGGATTTTACCGCTTTGGGTAATTTGGGGAGTTCGGATGGGGGGGTAAGGAGGTAGAACGTTCGGTAGAGGATGGGACTTGTGATTCTGTCAATAGGTGTATGTCTAGAAGTGAAAACGGGTTCTTACTTTACGGAAAGACTTTGCTCCCCCATGAATAGGAAAAGTCCGGCTAAAACGCTCGTTGGAGTTAGGCCTAGGACGACTTGGAATGGTGGACTGATGAAGACGAAAATTGCTCCAGCGTGTAGGAAGGCACTCCATCGCTGCTCATAGACGCGTTTGACTTCTCTGATTTCGAACTTTTCTTCGCCATCCTCTAACAATCGAACTTCTTCTTTTTCGGTATGCAGTAAGCTCTCCGAATGTAGCGGCGCTTGAGGTAGGAGTCCATTTGCTGGTGGGATGCCTAGCATGCCACAGATAGCGGTAGTGGTACCAAGGAGTACGATGTCCCAAGCAAAGCCGCCAGGCTTTTTTGTACCATATCGATCAATAGTGCAGATAATACTGCTGACCTCGTGATCGAAGAAAAACAAAATAGTGATAATAAGCCCGGGAACAATAGCTGCGAATACCCAGCCGATTGGTAAATGCCAAAACTGCACAAAGAATACAGAACGATCGGGACTTGACGGTTTGAAATGGGTGTTGACTGGCAACACTGATTTATCTAACGCAGCTAATTCTCCAACGTGCGGCATGCCAATGAAGATGATAATACTAATTGCCGCCGCATATTCTGCGAGTCCCATACGAATATAGCGGTGGAATAGCGGCTTCCAGCTTTCGGCGGTGGAGAGAAATATAGCAACGAGCATGGTCCCAATCGCTCCAATAATGGCGTACAGAAAAGCCGCAAAAGACAGGTCACTGTGTGCTCGCTGGAGCTCCTGCACGGCTTTGTGGAAATAGATGATGCTATTAAGTAGGGAGAATATTTCGGTTGAGAAAGTTGTGACGTAGCGCATGGTCCAATCGTGAGCGTTGATTATAGCAAGGATATAATGCATCCATCCAGCATGGATTAGGGACCAAGCCATGAAAGGCAGGAAAGGTACCTAGTTCACAGAATCAGAGAAGTAAGATAAGGACACGTCAGACCACTATCAACCTACATTAAAAGATCCAGTGCATAGAGAATATACGTTCTCAGCCAGTACGGAGAAAGGGCCGGTGACACCAAGAATGGTAAGGGGCTGAATGGAGAATCTATAAATGTAGTGAGCTTACAACAGCCAAGTAATACAGGAGAACCAGTTATACAACTTGCAGAAAGAAATATGGGTAAAGTGCAAAGGTAATCAGCTTGACTCTGGATACAATTGATGCGCGTCCCACGAAAAGAGGAAGGATGTTACGTGGATGCGATGACATGATACCTCGGAGACCAACGAGATCTTGATATACATATATATTGGGCATTGGCAAAGTATTTTTTTGAAAGCATATCTAAGACTCAATAAATGAAAGCAGCCAACAATACTAAGCCCTGAAAGAATGATAGAGGGGAAAACCTACAGCGCAAAAATCACACCACACAATCCCGTACTGAAGACAACTTCGATCGTCCCCCATTGCTTCCCCGTCAGCACATAGAGATCACTCGCAAAGGTGATCCCCGGTAATAAATTGGTGAAGAACACATAGACAGCACTTGCAAAGACCAGTTGATTGAAGACTTCCCAATCGGAGATGTAACGATGCGAAAGGTTTGTGATGTCTTGACGGAGAAGGCGAAAAGGACGTAGAGCGTATGACAGTTTCATCTTCGGGGCGGTCTGGCAGATACCTTATAGCGGTGGAAATATAGGGGTCTTTGTTAGCTGGAACAAGTTCTTGGATGCGTCCCAGAGCAAGCAGACAGTGGTGTTGGTCCAAGCAAGAGAAAGACTTTGGGTGCTTCCATGTTTACTGGCGTAGTCAGTAGTTTGATACGTTGAAGCTTTACCGTGATAGTCGTCGTCATGGCGTTTTTGTTGTCGTTCATTGGCCCGCTTCAGCCGTTGATCCCAAACATCTTTGTGCCGTTTCAAGCCCTAAGTTATAGGTTACTTTAAGGTAGGTTGCTACCGTATGTTTGCATGAGACAAGCTAGGGCTTCTCTTGAACCATTGTTCCATAAGGTAGGTAGTCAGTTGTTCAATAACACCTCAAGCCAGATTGAACCCTCATTACGTCTGAAACTTGTTTGTGTGGAGAGACCTACGAATGGACTAGCGTGGTACACTAGCCCAACTGTAGAACATCCATCTCCCGCGCGAACCTCCATTCTCCCCAATCGTGATCCAGAAATGGTCTCAGCTGCACAGACTTATTCAACATGAATCTACATGACAGCGGCCTCAATGGCATCCTTCATTCCCCGCCGGGTGTTTCCGACCCTCAACTCCCTTCCTCGTTCCTACTTCCTAGGCCATCATGCCGCTGGGCTCACCAAGATGAAGACGATGCTTTCATACATAGACCTGGTCATTGAATGTCGCGACTATCGAGTCCCTCTCACCTCGCGGAACCCGTTATTTGAAGCAAACCTAGGCGGGCGGGAGCGGTTGATTGTTTATACGAAGCAAGACCTGGGCAGCGCGGGAAAGCCTCGAGACAGAGTTGTAGGTCAAGGATGTCTAAAAGTACAGAGAAAAAGTGTCTTTATTGAACTATTATGCACGTAGAGAGAAGAACTCATTCGACGCTGGCACATGCCATCCTACGTCCTCTTCTCCGATCACAAAGACCTCTCATCCGTCCGCGGCGTTCTCAACTTCGCCCAAGCCCACGCCATCGCCAAAGACTCTCTGACCGGCTCCCGCATGATGGTAGTCGGCATGCCTAATGTAGGCAAATCCTCGCTCCTCAACGCCTTGCGCAATGTCGGAATGCACAAGCGAAAAGTCGCCTTCACCGGCGCACAGCCCGGCGTCACCAGAAAGATCGGCACAACGGTGAAGATCATCGAAGGCACCGAACACGGCGAAGGCGTCTATCTCATCGATACCCCCGGGGTATTCGTGCCCTACGTGCAAAACGCCGAATCCATGCTCAAGCTCGCCCTCTGCGGCAGCGTCAAGGACGCGATTATCGCGCCTACCATCCTAGCAGACTACCTCCTCTTCCACCTGAACCTCTACAACCCCGCCATCTACGCCAAATACTTCCCCCCTACAAACGACATCACGGAATTCCTCAGCGCGCTGGCGATCAAGACCGGGCGGCTGCAGAAAGGGGGAGTGCCGGATCTGGAGGCGGCGGCGCTGTGGATGATTCAGCAGTGGCGGAATGGGTTTTTGGGGCGGTTTGTGCTGGATGAGATTACGCAGGGTGCGTTGGAGGCGGATGTGAGGGGTGTGGAGAGGAGGGGGGGGAGTTTGAGTCAGGCGAGGAGGGCGATGAAGGATATGAGGAAGGAGAAGTCGATGAGTAAACATTTAGATCCTGGTTGAGGGGGTTTGGCATTACGAACATATATATTTCCAATAACTGCGTTCATGGGCAATGATGCTCGTCACGATTTTCAAAGGTACCTTACAGTCGTACCAGGTAAGAACAAAAGTTCATTTGGTACAGCTGCAGCACCTAACATCCGCCAGTACTGACGCCCCATTTTTGTAGGGATGTTGTATATCCACTTCAATCCTCACCACCGCCCTCATCCTCACTCTCCTCACTAACATCCTCCCCATCAGCAATAGCCTTCTCCCTCCTCGTCCTTGCCCTCTCCCTCTTCCTTTCTAAAAGCTTCTTCAACCCCTTCGCCCCATTGAACACCCCTCCAGTCCCAGCCCCACACGCCGCGCAAGACGGATTCTTCCTGTAAGTCTGCAGCGCGCAGGCCTCGCAGAAGTAGTGCCCGCACTTGGTAATGATGGGATTCGTATACGGCTTTTTACAGATGATGCATGCAAACGGAATGCCCTCTAACGCCGCATCGTCGTCTTCCGAGTCTGCGCCGCTGGGTTGTTTCTGGGGTTTCTTTTTTCCTTTGGTGCCGATCTCCCAGTCTCGGTCCAGCTCCCAGCCTTGCTTGTAGTCCTCACGCGCGTGCAGGAATTTGCAACTGTCGCCGAAGCCGCAGAAGCCGGTTTGTTTGTAGTCTTTGCAGACGTCGGGCGCGAAGTCGGTGACTGTGATTGTTCGGATGTTTGTAGGCGCTTTGACGGGCCCTACTGTTTTGGAGGGGGCATTTGGGTTCTTCTGGATGAAGGACTGGTAGTTCGATGTGCCCTTGTACGTCCCGTCATGTTCAGTCTCTCCCACCGCAGCCGGCAGTGCGCGCGTGGTTCCTAGTAGATCTTTTGCTGCGAACCGGTCTTTACTGCCTTCATCAAACCAATTCGACTGCTTAGTCGCGTCATTGGTGGACTGGATCTGCGAGGATCGGTCGGCAGCGAATTTAGTAGCTTCGAGGTCGCTAGTCGTGTGTTTGGTGGCAGTGTTGGAGATGGCAGTGACCCCCGTAGTCTTTCGGCGGCGTTTGATTTGGCGGTCTTGGTCATCTTCTGAAGAGGAGTAGGAGGAGGAATCTAAGGCGGCGGGTGGGGGGGTTGCGGGGCGTTTGCGGAGGTTGGATTTTTTGGGAGCGCGCTTTTTGAAGAGGGGTTGGGCATCCTCGACTGGTGATGCTGAAGCTGTGAGTGTGTCCATGGCGATCAGGGGGAAGGACTGTTGGTTAGCTAGTTGGGTGCACAGTTACAACAGGTAAAAAGTTGATATATGATCGGCGTCGAGATGAATAAGCAATCTCAGGGTTCTGACAGGGGTCTGACACCCCTGAACGCCTTCGACATCCGCCAAGCAACTGCAACTGCCAACTTATCTTGCGTAATCCGTATGGAGGTAAACACTCACGCATTGTCTTTCAATTCACTCGAAGCGGCCTATAACCCTGCATACGACATCTAATTAATCAAATCTTGAGATATCATAATTGTGCTACAAATTACAACAAAAACTACCGACACGCGTTAGCAACCCCGCGCGTCCGGAGACGAAACCTGAGCGGACATTTATCTGGTCAACATTCCTGTCGTCGCCAGTCGCAACAACTTGTTTGGTAACTTGTGAAGTTCTGTCAACAGTTTCCTGGTACCCCTAGGTTGTGATGGTTCGAAATATCTAGGTTAAGAATTACCGAATCGTGCAGAATCTAACCTGGCTATCACTGGTCACCACTGGCAAGATGTCCACATTCCTTGCAAGCCAGCCAACTCATGCCACAGGGGTGGAGGGTATGAATGGTGTCAACGGCCAACATGGAGACGATCCTTTTACAAGCACGCCTCAGGCCCCCAAAGCACAGCCGCATCGGTATTCCTCGTTTGATACCCAGCTGTTCGCACCGAATCATCCGTCCTCTTCTCCATCACAAGCAAAGCGAGCACTCGAGGCACATCTAGCAGAGACTGAGCGAAGACTTCAAGAAGCCTCGAGGCTTGGCACTTCCCTCGTGCAGCAGCGCAAGAACATTACCGATAGAATAAGGGAAGTGGATGCACGTCAACAGAATGGAGATATAGGGCCTGAGTTACGGCAGAAGTTAGTTGATATAGAGAAAGAATACAATGAAGTTGGTCGGGAAAGTGCAAGGGCATCTCTGGTTCCGAAGGCGGATATTGCAGCCTCAACGGACGGGGTCAACTCAGCGTTTGCGCTAGATGGGAGGGTACGTTCTTGATCTAGGATTGAGGTAAGGATACGGGACTGACTTCTAACCATAGAATACTGCAAGTCCATCCAAGTTTTCTAGTGAAGCTATGGACTCACCTTCCAAGCTCACAGTTCCGAGAAAGCAACGAAACTCGAACTCGAAATCCGTCCATAATATTGAATTCGCCGCTGAGATTAGTACTTCACTATTGGCACAGGTCAGGCAATTGCAAGGATTGCTTGCCGAGCGAGATGAGGCCCTAAAGACAAACGCTTCAAAGGTAGTTCAGCTAGAACAAGAAGCGGAGGGGTTCTCGCAGCGTCTGAAACATTTGGATGAGAGCGAGCAGCGCTACAAGGACGAAAATTGGAATTTGGAGACACAGATCCATGATATGATGGCAGCGGCGAAAGAGGCGGCAAGTAGAGAACAAAAGTTACAGCAGGCACTGGCCGCCACAGCTGCCGAAAAGACCACTGCGCAGAGGGAATTGGATGATTTGAAGCAAAACCACGACCAACTCAACGAGGATCATGTTGCAGCCCGTAAAACCCATGATGCTGAACTTGCTGTTCTACGGAAGAATATCAATCTTGGTGAGACTGAAAAAGGAGCCCTTGAGCGCAAAAATGCCGAACTACTATCGCAAAACCAAGAGTTGGCGAAGGCTGTAGCAAGTCATATGAGAGGCGACGAGGCAGAACCGATGAAGGACGACGGTTTGGTATCCGAAGACTTTCCGATGGATCATTCAGATAGAGAACACTCTCCTCCCCCTTCGCCTACAAAGGGCATGCCGCGGCAATCAATGCTCGAGTCAGAAACATTGAAGAGTTCATTACATCACGCTCATCGAATGATCCAAAACCTCAAGAGTAACGTTCACCGAGAAAAGTCCGAGAAGCTTGATCTAAAGCGACTGTTGCAGGAAGCCAGAGATGAGCTTGAGGTACGGAGAAGCGAGGGCGGAATCTCCAATGGTGAAGCTAAGCGTCTAAAATCAAAGTCTCAACAAGACCTACTCAAAAAACCAGTACGGTCCAATATGTTAGGTGCCGGCCGAAACGGCAGGACTGATATTATGGTCGACGAAGCTGACTGGGAGGACCACAACGGCGATAGTCATCAACGTACCCTTGGAACTGGATCGCTTGGCGTTGTTAGTCGCTCTGGAACTGGCTTTACGGATACAAGTGATGCATACCAGACAGCCAATGAGACTGAAGATGCATTTGAAACAGCCAACGAGCGTGATTCTGCAACTGAAAGCGAGGCTTTCGAGACTGGTGCTGAGAGCATAGCAGGAGAAAGCAGCGATGAGATGACTGAGACTGAGGAAGGCACAACACGTCGCGGAACAGTGCGCGGTAAAAGACCGTCACCATTGACGAATGCAAGACCGGGCGATAGAACATCTTTCTTAAGCACGGCCTCGATTTCCGGAGATGAGGATGATGTCAAACCCAAGACACCGACACAAGCCCAACCGCAGCGTTATCGCTTGAAGATCAACCGTGGTTCTCGTCGATCACGTATTGGAAGTGAACCTCCAGCTAACAGCAATCCGTCGACCGCTAAGAACTCTCCCGCCAGCTTCCTTGGTAATGATGGTCAGGCCAGCCAAAGCTTGTTTGCCGAATTAGGTGACCTAAATAGTAGAGAGAGCTCTCCAGAGCTTGAAGGCACGCCTAGTAGACATCTGAGCTCGCAACGATCCACACCAAGCATGACACGGAGTGTGAGTTCGCACCGGTCAACATCAAATTCGAGGAGAAGCATCAGTTCGCAACGATCTGCACCAGCCATGAGGCCAAACACTATGATATACGCGCCTGGAGAGCCGCCAGTGCCTCGATTACCGCTGGTTGACTCTGGCATGATGACCGAGCCATGGGAACCTAGTCACAGTGCAAGCAACCAAAATGATACAGGTGCTCCAGTTCTCGGCGCATATAGCGAAGGTGATGCCGCGGATGGCACAGGGAATTCTACCATACGAGGAGCACCAGCTACTCCTCTCAACAAGGGCATTAATCTGGGTTTCGCAAATGGCCCTGATTCAGCGCAGACTTCGACTACCCCGGTGTCCCCTCCTCGTCCTATATGGGATCAGCCTTTGCAACTCATCTCTAGCACAATACCTACGTTTGGACCAGCAATGAATACGACTCCTTCATCTACAAAGTCTACTGCTTCCCGGGATGTTTCAGCTCACGGAACCCCCTCTGTAGCCCCTGTTGACAACCAACAAGTACGAAGTTTCGCTGAAAGCTCTACGCAAGTCTCACGACCTCAAACGCCAGAGCAACAACAACGCATCGTTCAGGAATCTCAGGCCCAGAATGTCACTTTTCAGCGTGAGCTCTCATTGTCGCCTATACATAGTCTTGAGACGGCGCCCATTGAACCAATGCCGCTCGCTCCTACTCCAGAGGCGCCTAGGTCAGTCATGACTACAGATACACCTACCCTAGACCCAGAGTCTGCACATAGCAAGGTACAGGCCACCGTTCCGGAATTTTCAAAAGCAGAGAAAGGCCTCGCTGAATCAAAACCTCGGGATCGTAAACTACCACCAGGTACCACGGAACGCATTCTGAGCTCTGTCTTTGGTTGGGACGAGAAACCAGAGTCTCCGTCACCGGTCATTGCAGAAGATGAGACAAGTCAAGACTTTGCTCCATTACCAGTATCAACTAGTGCACATGGCAAGACACCTTCCAGTGAGGTGACTGCCAATGCAGTTCAACAGGAACCCGCCATGGAGAAAGATCTCAAAGAAATTCACGAAGCG
>JAABUP010009497.1_pt1 | contig 11910 bp, 6 predicted proteins | sample 5559201 | NCBI WGS metagenome assembly JAABUP01 (sample SAMN10711887, study PRJNA513373) | rock metagenome | isolation source: Antarctica rocks | place: Antarctica | reverse complement strand
TTCAATGGTCAGCGACAACTGCTGCGACTCTGCGTCTTCGACCATCGTGCGGAACTTGATCACCGTGAACGGCTCGCCGTCCCGGCCGACGCGACGCTGCTGGAAAAGGGCCGTCCCGGGGCTGGTGAAACGGACGCACAATGCTATGAGTAAGAGCAGCGGGGACAGTACGATCACACCTATTAGGGCGACAGTCCGGTCGAGTATCGCCTTCACGACCCTGCGCGCACCGGTAAACTCCGGTTGCTGAACGCGAAGCAGTGGCAAACCGATGAATGGCCTGACATGCAACCGCGGGCCCGCGACCTCCATCAAGCCGGGCGCCACCAACAATTCGACTCCAGTGCCTTCCAGCTGCCACGACAACCGCCGCAGGTATACCGCCGCAGTCTCGCTGGCCGAGGTCACAGCGACGGTGTCTGCCCGGAGATCCCTGACCACCGCGGCCGCACTGGCCAAATCCCCGGCCACGTCGATGCCCTCGGCGCGTATCGCATCGGCAGCCGACGGGTCGGGGACGCAGACGGCGATCACCCGCATCCCACAGTTCGGGTCGTCAACCAGGTTCCGGATAAGTGTGAGCACCGCCTGATCTCGTCCGACGACAACGACAGAGCGCAGACATTCGCCCCGCGACCGCCGGACATGCAGTACTTGGCGGGCCACATAGCGAGCCACCAAACTGAGTAGGCAGGCCACCGGCACCGCAAGGATCACGAATCCCCGCGCAATCTCGAGCTTGAAGACGTAGGAGATGAACGCAGCCACACCGACTAACCCGACACCGGCTCGGATGACATTTCGATATTCGTCGCTGCCACTCCCCAAGTCTTGATGGGAGTAGCCCTGCGCAGCAGCGACAGTGGTTATCCACACCAGCGGTAGCGCAAGGCTCAGCAGGAGATATCCGCGCGTGGCTTCGCCACCGAAGCGGACAGAATTCGCGAGCAACCCAGCGATCGCGCCACCCACCACGTCCAAGCCCAGGGTGGCCCACTGGTAGTGACGCGCCCAGCCTGGGACGGAAATCGGTGGCGGTACCGCAGCCAAAGACCCGACGTCAGCAGGGCCGATATCCGCGTCCGGGGAGGCTTCCGGCACGTCGTACGCTTCCGGCACGTCGTACGTTGGGGCCGGATTATCCATCGACACCACCCCACTCGGCAAAGGTCTCACCGCTGCCCCAACGGCTACCCAACAGCCGATACGTTACCCGTCAGCTACTTTCGGGCCCCGGCGCAGCGGGGGTAACATTACCCTAACGCAGAGTAGCTGTTGCGCCAAACGGGATCGCCCGTTCCGCTACTCCGAAATCCCGGACATCGCGGACACTGCGTGCCGCCGCCCTCGCGGCGACGGGAGGTGACCACGCTTGTGGCGTCTAATCCCTGCGCCTCCACACGGCCCCGCCGCACCGTGTCCGGCGCGACACCGACCACGGCGACGCCACCGGTTCCTGGCTCGGCGGCCTCCGCACCCAGCCACAACCGCCGCTGGCAGGTCACTCAGATTAGGCCGCAATACCGCGAAACGACTGCAACGACTGCCGCCCACAGCTCGTAAGCTACTTTCACTCATCACACGACAAGCAATAGTGGCACGACTACAGTTGCACTACACGCGACGCTGGCGCCAAGGAATGGACCGCGACAGGGGGCTTGATGGGCGCACCGCTGTCCCCAGGTCGGCCGCCCTCATCGGGGAGCGAGTCCAGCGCTCGCACGATGGAACAGCTGGCGGACGACCTCGGCGCCTCGGACATCTTCGTATTTCGACGCGTGACCAGCTCGCGCTTCGTTCACGTCGGTGGCGCCGGGCGCGGCAGGACCTGGACAGCCCCGCTGGAAGTGGACCTAGACACCGACCCGTTCGGCGCCCGTCTGCGAGTCGGGCAGCCGTTGTGGATGCACTATCGGGAGCCACAGCGCATTTTCGGCCCGTATCACGCAGCCAGCGCGGTGGCGGTACGGCTCAATCAGGACGTGCTGGTGGTGTGCGGCGCAACCACTGCGCAGGCGTCCGGCTTCGGGCCGACCACCGCCACGCTCATCGAGGCAGCCGAGCGCGCCATCGAGTGGTCCGAGAATCTCACGCCCGCCCGGCATCTGGCCGAGGAGTTGGAGATCGTCCACGCGCGCAAGGCATTGGCAGCTCGCCGTGGGCCCGACGGCACCGTCGCGGATGCGCTGGCCGACGTAGCGGAGGTCGCCGCGACGGCGCTCAGCTGCGAGGTGGCCGTCACCTGGTTGCCCGATGGGCGGTACCACGTGCACGAGTCCGGCTGGGCTCTTCCTGACCGGGATGCTGCCGTCCGCACGGTGCTGCAGGACCTGTGGAATGCCCGTGCAGCGCTGCCGCACTGCGTCCAGGACGCCAAGCAAGCCCCGCTCGCGTTTCCGCTCGACCACGCGTCGGGGGTGCGCTCGTACTACGTGCTGCCGTTCGGCGCTCCCGCCTCGGCACTGCTGCTGGTGGCGCACACCGAGGTCGCGCCTCGGGGCTTCACTTCGCTATGCCAGGCGCTCGCCACCGAGTTGATGCTCACCGCGAACACCGTCTTGGCCCGCGCCGTTCTGCGCGAACAGTTGCTGCACGCGTTGGCCGAGGAGTCGGCCGCTCGTGAGGAGCTGGCGCGGGCCAACACCGAGCTGGCGAAGGTCGCCCTGCACGATCCGCTGACCGGTCTGCCGAACAGAGTGCTGCTGGAACGTCACACAGAGGGGCTCGGCAGGGGGCCCGTACGGGCAAGTCGGAGCGAACTTCCTCGGGCCGAGCGCAACCCCGCATTGCTCTACATCGACCTCGACAACTTCAAATCCATCAACGACGACTTCGGCCACACGATCGGGGACGGGGTGCTCGTCGAGTTCTCCCGACGGTTGCGCGAGTCCTGCCGCCCCAGCGACGTGCCTGCGCGGCTCGCCGGCGACGAGTTCGCAATCCTCATGGTCGAGCCACTCACCGCTGAGCAGGCGCTGACCGTGGCGGATAGGGTGGTGCGGGCGGCCGTTGTCCCTTTTCTCATTGCGGACAAGGTGATCACGATCGGCGCCAGCGTGGGCATCGCAACCGCCGACAACAGCGGCCAGCCGGCTCCACCGCTCGAGGTTTTGCTGCACCGCGCCGATCTGGCCATGTACCGCGCCAAGACCCGCGGTCGAGGAAGGTGCGAGGTCTACACGGAGCGCACCGCCGCCCCGATCATCACCCAGAGCCGCCGCTGGGCCGACGACCCCGCGATGGGTCGCCGGCTCCGTACCGCACTCGACGACGGTCAGCTGGTCCTGCGCTACCAGCCCAGGGTCGATCTGCTTACGGGGGAGGTCCTCGCGACGGAAGCGCTGGTGTACTGGCCTCGGCCCGCGAGCTCCGCGATGGGGCCGGCACAGCTGGTTCCGCTGGCCGAGCGCACCGGGTTGATCGGGCCGCTCGGCGAGTGGGCCATCCGCGCAGCATGTCGCCAGGCGGCGCTCTGGCACCGTCAGGCAGCGACAGGGGCGGCGGGCGCGGCGATGGCAGTGAACGTCTCGCCGAGCCAGCTCACCGACCCGGACTTCGTCAACCTCGTTGCGGACATTCTCCGCGAGACCGGTCTGCAGCCGGGTCAATTGTCCATGGAAGTCGGCGAGCCGAGCATGAGCACCGACAGCGACGAACTCGTCGCTGTGCTGAACGCCTTGCGTGATGTCGGGGTGCGGTTGGCGGTGGACGGTTTCGGTGCCGGGACGTCCTCGCTCGCCGGGTTACGGCACCTGCCGCTGGATTGGTTGAAGATCGACGAAGCGCTCGTCCGCACCGTCGATGTCGAGCCGACCGACGCGGTGCTGATGCGACTTGTGATCGAATCGGCACACTGCCTCGGTCTGCGCGTATTTGCGCAGGGCGTCGACCGCCACGCGCAACTCGAACAGCTCGCCACCATGGGCTGCGACGCTGTGCAGAGCAGCCTGCTCGGCGGACCCGTCGAGGCCCACCTGCTCGACACCCGAATCCGCTCTGTGCGAAGGCTCGTCGCCCCCGACACGGGCGGCCACATGCCGACGGGCGCAGGTCATCTCACGGCCGTTGTCGACGCCTCGGGTGTCTTCACCTACGTGTCGGCTGAGTCAGTCGCCCTCCTCGGCTACCAGCCGAACGAGCTCGTCGGCACGCAGGCATTGAACATGGTGGCCCACCGACCTCGGCACCGAGCCAAGGAGCGCTTCAGCGAAACGCCTACCGAACGCACGCTCGTCCATGCCCTCCTGCACAAGGATGGCCGCACCGTGTGGGTCGAAGCCACCCACCGAGTCACCCGCGATCCGCAGAGCGGAGCGCCACTCCGGCTCGCGACGGTCGCCATGGACATCACCGAACGGGTACAGGCCGAGGAGGAACGCACCGCCCGCGAACACCGCCTGCAAAGCGTCTTCGAATCGGCCCCGCACAGTGTCGTCGTGCTGACTGCAGACGGCGTTATCCTCCAGGTCAACGCATCCCTGCTGCGGCTGCTCGGATGGGGCGAGCATGACATGGTCGGACGCAAGCTGCACGAGTTCGTCCACGCCGAGGACATCGCAGCGCCGACACCGCTCGTGCCGACGGACGGCGAAGCCACCAACAGCAGAAGACTATTGCGCGCCGACGGACGAGCGGTACCCGCGGAGCTCACCTTGCGTGTGATCCGCAACGACAGCACCCCGCCCTACCTCGTCGGCCACATCCGCTCACTCGTACCGCACGAGGACTAGCGTCGCGCTATTGCAGCCTGTGGCTAGCGTCGGACGCTGCCCCTGTGCAATGAATCATCCCCGGGGAGGAGGCAAGGTGGCAGGTGACGCACAGCGTGCGACGGCGAGCCGCGGCGCCGGATCGGGCTTCCGTTCGGTCTTCGCCGAACGCGAGTTCCGATGGCTCTGGGTGGCAGGCGTGCAGTCATTGGTCGGCGATCAGCTGGCAAGGGTAGCCCTGTCGGTTCTGGTGTTTCAACGCACCGACTCCACTCTGCTCACCGCGGCGGTGTACGCGCTGACCTTCCTGCCCGCGTTTCTGGGCGGCCTGCTGCTGGGCGGTCTGGCCGATCGCTATCCACGGCGCCGCGTGCTGATCAGTTGCGACCTGGTACGTGCGGGACTCGTCGCGACCATGGCGTTACCTTTGATGCCGCTGCCGGCGGTTGGCGCCCTGCTCACCCTCGCCACCATGGTGGGCGCGCCGTTCAAGGCGGCCGAACCAGCGCTATTGGCGGACATCTTCGATGGTGAGCGGTACGTGACCGCGCTCGGGCTGCGAACCGCAACATACCAGTCGTCACAGCTCGCCGGCTTCGCGCTCGGCGGGGTGGCGGTCGCCGCGGTGGGCGCGCACACAGCATTGGCCGTGGATGCCACCTCCTTCGCAATCTCGGCTGCCGTCCTGCGCTGGGGGCTCACGGCGCGTCCCGCAGCACGGGCGGGCGCCCAAGGGTCGGCAGAACTCACGGGCTCCGGCGTCCTGGAGGGCATTCGCTTGGTGGCACGCAGTCGTCAGCTGCGCCTGCTGCTCGGGCTCGCCTGCCTGGCCGGGGTGTGGGTGATCCCGGAGGGGCTGGCCGTGCCGTACGCGGCCGCGGTGGGGGGTGGGGCCGCGGCGACCGGTTGGCTGCTCGCCGCCAACCCGGCGGGAAACGTGGTGGGGGCACTGCTGATCTCCCGACTTGTTCGACCTGACGTGCGTGCCGGCCTGGTCGGCCCGCTTGCCGTCGCGGCGGGTGTGCCGCTCGTGTTGTGTGCCTTCCATCCCGGCCTGGCGCTTACCCTCGTGCTGTGGGCGCTGGCGGGGGTTTGCTCGTCGTACCAGGTTCCGCTCATCGCGGAGTACGTCGACGCCCTCCCTGACGGGCGCCGCGGGCAGGCAATGGGCCTGGCTTCCGCGGCCCTGCTGGCGGTGCAGGGCGTCGGCCTCCTGGCCGGCGGGGCGCTGGCCCAAGGCGTCGGCGTCGTCGCGACGATCGCGATTTCGGGCGGCGTTGGAGGGGTCTTGGCCATGGGGATGGCCGTCGCCCGATCCAGGAACCGCCTTCGTGCGGAGTCGACGAACTAACCCCTTCACGGTTCATACCCCCATCGCTGGCCCAAGCTCGTCAGTGGAACCCGCCGCTCACATCTCCCCGTTCCGCATCCCACTCACCTCCCGTTCCATCCGCACCGGCCACCTCCGCTCGCGCTCACATCTCCCAGTTCCGCATCCCACTCACCTCCCGTTCCATCCGTGAAACCATCCGAGAAATTCGCGCGCAAGCTAGTTGATCTTGCGCCTGTCCAGTAGAGTTTGAAACCCAGCGGGCTACGAGTGAACCGCTGGTGTGCTTGACGTGGTGAATATTTCAAGCAAGTAAGGGGAGGCCGATGGGTACCATCGGGAACCAGCCTGCGAACTCCGCCTCCAGGTACTCCCCTCGGAGGTCTGTATGCGGGTGGGCGTTGTGGTCCGTCCCCCGGCGAGCGCGAACATTCATCGTCGGCGTTGAGATTCTCGTCGGCGCCCTCGTCGTTTTTGTCGTGACCGATACGCAGCTCGACACCGGCTACGCCGTTCGTGCTGGACTGCTTGTCACGTTGGGCATCTTGTACGCCGAGACCGCGAATCGCGTTGACCTTCTGCGCCGCTACCTGCACCTGAGCACCGAACGTAAAGTTTGGTCAAACCCGACATCGGTTTGGACCTTCGCCGCATCCCTCCTGCTTCCGTTCGGATATGCCGCCGCTGTGGTGGCAGTCGTCTATGGCCACATTTACCTACATGCCAGACGCCACAGGCTTTCGCGCTCGTACCAGATCGTGTTTGGGTGCACTACTACGCTCCTGGGAGCTGGCGCGGCGATCGGCACACAGGGACTCGTTGGCGCGCGGCTGGAGTCCGGTGGCCCCGCTGCGGCCGCCGTCGTACTCATGAGCCTTGTCGCATACACGATCACCAGTTTGGCCGCGACCACCACCGCAGTGCATCTGATACGTGCGCCATCGACGTTCCGAGCTGTGTTGCCAGACGTCGACGCAATCGGATTTGAGATCGCCACGCTCATGCTGGGCATGGTCACCGCTGCTTGCATGGTGTTCAATCCATGGCTCATACCCGCGGTGTTCGTGCTCATTGCCGTCCTGCACCGCAGCACGCTGGTCAAGGATCTCGAGGTCGCTGCGAGCACCGATACTAAGACCGGGCTGCTCACCGCAGGTGCCTGGCACGACATGGCCGGACGGCATTTGGCGCGCGCTAGTCGCGCCGGTGAACCCGCCGCCGTCCTGATGATCGACCTGGACCACTTCAAACGGGTCAACGACGAGTTCGGCCACCTCGCCGGCGACCAGATGCTACGGAGCGTGGCAAACTGCCTGAAGACGGAGCTGCGCGGATACGACGCTCTTGGCCGCTTCGGCGGCGAGGAGTTCGTTGCGGTGCTCGACGGGGTAGGTAAAGACGCGGCTGTGTCGATCGCCGTCCGCCTCGCTGAGGCAATTAGTGCGCTGAAGCCGGCCGCGGCCGGCGAGCACGACTTACCGTCGAGACTCACGGCGTCGATCGGGGTGGCGAGCTTTCCGGCCGACGGCACCAACGTCGATGCCCTGACCGCGGCAGCGGACACGGCGCTGTATGAAGCGAAGGGCGACGGGCGTAACTGCGTTCGCCATATCGAGGAAATCGCGCCGGTCAGCTGAGCTGCACGCCTTCCGGTCCTGGCATCTGCGCATCGCGGCCCTTTCCGACGCGCTCGGGATCGCGGTGATCGCCGAGGCGAACGAGATGTCGATGCCACGAGACCACCCACCAAGCCACCACGCTCGCCGCGTTGGGATACCCACTGGCCCAGGACTATTACCCCGGCTGCACGCTACCGTTGTCGGACCTCATCGAGGAACTGCCCCATTCGCTGATCGCCCTCAGCGCGCCGTGCTCACCCGGTGGAAGTTGAGGTAGGCCTTCGAGGGGGTGGGTCCGCGCTGGTTCTGGTAGCGCGACCCCGCCGCGGCACTGCCGTAAGGGTTCTCCGCGGGGCTCGACAACTTGATCAGGCACAGCTGCCCGATCTTCATCCCCGGCCACAGCGTGATGGGCAGGTTGGCCACGTTGGACAGCTCAAGGGTGATGTGGCCGGAGAAGCCTGGGTCGATGAATCCGGCGGTGGAGTGGGTCAGCAGGCCGAGACGCCCTAGAGAGGACTTGCCCTCGAGCCTCCCGGCCAGGTCGTCGGGTAGGGAGCACACCTCTAGTGTGGAGCCGAGCACGAACTCGCCGGGGTGCAGCACGAACGGTTCGTCACCGTCGGCCTCCACCAGCGAAGTCAGCTCGTCCTGCTGCTCGGCCGGGTCGATGTGGGTGTAACGGGTGTTGTTGAACACCCGGAAGAAGCGGTCGAGGCGGACGTCCACGCTCGAGGGCTGCACCATCGCGTCGTCGAACGGGTCCACACCCAGACGTCCTCCGGTGATCTCGGCCCGGATATCACGATCGGAGAGCAGCACACGGCGAGGGTATCCCGGCGACCTGCCCCGATCCGACTTGGTATGGCGCCTGTGCCGCACGGCTGCCATTGTTTGATCGAGCGACCGTCGAGGGAGGCCAGCAGTGAACCTGTCGGCGTTGGCGGACGAGCTCGGCTCGGACGGTGGCGCCGTCGGACGAGTCCTTCACGACGCGACGGGCGCTGTGGTGGCCATCAACTCGGCGGCGGAACGCCTCCTCGGTCACACGCTGGCCGAGCTGCAGCTCGCCTCCGGGACGAAGCCCTTGTTCGCGGTCATCGACCAGGACGGGCACGGGGTGCGCCCGACCGAGAACTCCGCGGCGAGAGTGCTGGACACGGGAGAGTCGGCCCCCGGCTGTGTCGTTGGCGTGCGGCGGCCACGCGGCACGCCAGCCGGCCGGCAGGTGTGGCTCGACGTAGAGAGCAACCCGGTGCGCGACGAGGATGACACGCTCATCGGAGTGCTGTCCGCATTCACCGCGATCGAAGGGGTGCGCGCCTCGCAGCTGCAGCAGTCCGAGTCCGAGCGGGCAACGCGCTTGCTCATCGAGAGATCCAGCAGCATGGTCGCGCTCCACCTGCCGGACACGACGTTCATCTGGGTCTCAGCGGCGTCGCGGGAGCTTCTCGGCTATGAGCCGGAGGACTTGGTCGGCACCCGAGGACTCGACCTCATCGAGCCCGCCGACCGTGCCGGGGTCGACGTCGCCATGGAACGCGCGAGCGCCGGCGACTCTCAGGCTGCCGTGTTCCGGGTTCGGCATGCCGATGGCCACTGGCGTTGGGTGGAGTGCGTCGGGCAGGTGATGTTCGACCGTTCTATCGAGCAGCTCCAGATCCAGACCATCACCAGGGACGTCACCGAGCGGGTCACGGCCGAGCGCGAGCGAGATGCGGCGCTGTCGCTGTTTCGGCTCGCCCTGGCGAATGCACCGATCGGCATGGCCGTGCTCGGTCCCGACCGTCACTGGCTTCAGGTCAACGGCGCGATGTGCGAGCTGACCGGCTACCCCGAGGAGCAGCTGATGCAGCTGACCTTCCGCGATGTGACCTACCCGGAGGACGTGGCTGAGGCAGAAGCGGCCTTCACCGCAATGTTCGAGGGCGCCATCGACGCCAGCGAGGCGGACAAGCGCTACGTCCGGGCTGACGGCACCGTGGTCTGGGCGCACCGGCATGCGGCCGCGGTACGCGGACGTGACGGCAACGTGGACTGCGTGGTGGTCCAGCTGGAGGACATCACCGCACGCAAGGACGCACAGGCTGAGCTGGCGCGCATGGCGGTGTCGGACCCGCTGACCGGGCTTCCCAACCGCCTGGTCCTGCTCGACCGCCTTACCCATGCCCTCACCCTGGCCGATCGGGACGGCGGGGCAGTCGGTGTGCTCTTCCTCGACCTCGACGACTTCAAGACCATCAACGACACCCTGGGCCACGAGGTGGGCGACGAACTGCTGCGTCAGGTCGCTCAACGGTTGTCGCACGTCGTCCGGGAAGGCGACACTGCGGTCAGGCTGGGGGGCGACGAGTTCGTGGTGATCTGCGAGCAGGTCACCGACCTGGGACACGTTCGGACCTTGGCCGACCGGGTCGGGACGATGTTCGACGCCCCCTTCTACGTCAGCGGGGAGCGGATCGACATCTCCGCGAGCATCGGAATCGCGATCGGCCACCAGCCACCCGCCGAGGACCTGCTTCGCCTGGCGGACAGATCGATGTACCGGGTCAAGCGCCGCGGCCATGGGCGCATCGACGTGTACGACTCAGGGACGCAGAGCGACGCGGTGGACCGATTGATGGTGGCCCGCGAGCTCCAGACGGCGATCGAGCAGGACCAGCTGCGCTTGGACTACCAACCGATCGTGACCCTGGCCGACCGGAAGGTGGTGGGCAGGGAGGCACTGTTGCGGTGGGTCCACCCGGATCGGGGGCTACTGCTGCCCGACGTCTTCCTGCCTGCCGCCGAGGGCGGCCAGCTCGCCATGGAAGTGGGCCGCTGGGTGTTACATCGGGCATGTCTGCATGCCATGACCTGGTCCGATCAGGCTTTGCTGTGCGTCAACATCTCCGCGCATCACCTCTCGCACAGTCGCTTTACCGAGCTGGTGCGCCGCGAGCTGACGGTCAGCGGACTGCCTCCCAGCCGGCTGTGCCTAGAGATCACCGAGACCGTGGTGCTGAGCGCGTCTCCGTCGACCCGCCGATCGACCACTGCGCTCAACGACATGGGAGTGGTGCTGGCCCTTGACGACTTCGGCACCCGTCAGTCGAGTATTACTGCACTGCACCGTCTACCCATCGGTGCCCTCAAGATCGATCAGTCCTTCGTGGCCGATCTCCCCTTTGGGGCGGTCGCACAGAAACTGGTCGACGGCTTGATTCACCTCGGTGTGGGCCTCGGCATCAACGTCATTGCCGAGGGTATCGAAACTGCTGCGCAGGCGGACTGGCTTCTCGCGCACGGTTGCCCAGAGGGACAAGGCTTCCTCTTCGGCCGGCCTGCGCCGATGGCTCCTGCGTGAAACGTGGCGGCCTACCGCCAACAATCACTCCCGAGCGAGCGTAGCGAGCAGCTCGCCGTAGGTCAGTAACACCGTGCGTGCCCGGGCACCGTCGCCATCGACGAGCCAACCGAGTACCACCCCGTCGATCGCCGTCAGCAACATGCGCGCCGCCACATCCAACGGGACCCGTCCACGTCCACCCGGTAGCCACAGCCACTGCGTCGAGGATGCGGGCGCACTCGGCGTAGTACAGCTCGTACTGCCACCGCGCCAGGTCGGCCAGGTCGGGCTCCCGTAACGCGAACTGGGTCAGCTCATACGTCAGTTGTTGCCGCTGCGGCTCGCTCTCGATCACCGCCCAGAGGCCTTCCAGCAGCTCCTGCACCAGGGTCGGCAGATCCCGATTGTTGGACAGTTCCGGGACCGACGAGGACGCGAGCTGGCCGACGATGGTGGTGATCACCTCGCGCAACAAGGTCTGCTTCGACTCGAAGCAGTAGTGCACGGTGGCCAGCGTGGTGTTCGCCTCGGCCGCGATGCGCCGAGTCGTGGCCGCGGCCACGCCGTGCTCGGACATCACCCTTATCGTGGCCTCGACCAGCTGTAGGCGTCGATCCTCCACTGCGATACGCGCCACCAGGGTTCTCCTCTGCTGCCGAAGATCGTCCGCCAGAGCGTAACGATCATCGGCAGAGCGTAGCGGTGAGCTGGGCGCGCACCGGATGACAACATGAGGCGTTATCGCGCTATACTTGGACAGTCGACCTACTACTCGGTGGATCGTCCATGATCGGGATGTACGCACATGGCGTGGAGTAACTGGGCGGGCAATCAGCGGGCGACGCCCAGTACGGTCGCCACCCCGCGCAACGTCGACGAGCTCGCCGCGATCGTGCAGGCGGCCGCTGCTGAGCGTCAACGTGT
>JAABUP010009496.1_pt1 | contig 11911 bp, 12 predicted proteins | sample 5559201 | NCBI WGS metagenome assembly JAABUP01 (sample SAMN10711887, study PRJNA513373) | rock metagenome | isolation source: Antarctica rocks | place: Antarctica | reverse complement strand
CCGCTGGCGCGGGGGTGGGAGCATGAGCGGCGTGAGCAGCGCCCACCCCATCACCCAGTCCAGCAAGCTCGGCAACGTCCTCTACGACATTCGCGGACCGGTACTGGCCCACGCGGCCCGGCTGGAGGCGGAGGGGCACCGGATCCTCAAGCTGAACATCGGCAACCCCGCGCCGTTCGGGTTCGACGCGCCGGACGAGATCCTGCAGGACGTCATCGCCGGGTTGCCTACCGCGCAGGGTTATTCCGACTCCAAGGGCGTCCTGTCGGCGCGACGAGCGGTCGTGCAGCACTACCAGGACCAGCCGGGCTTCCCCGAGCTGGACGTGGACAACGTGTACCTGGGCAACGGGGCGTCCGAGCTGATCACCATGAGCCTGCAGGCGATGCTGGACGCCGGCGACGAGGTGCTCGTCCCGGCACCGGACTATCCACTGTGGACGGCGTCGGTGAACCTCTCCGGTGGCACCCCGGTGCATTACCTGTGCAACGAGGACGACGGGTGGGCGCCGGACCTGGCCGACCTGGAGGCGAAGATCACCCCGCGGACCAAGGCGCTGGTGGTGATCAACCCGAACAACCCCACCGGCGCGGTGTACTCCCGTGAGGTGCTGGCGCAGATCGTTACCCTGGCCCGTCGTCACCGGCTGGTGCTGATGGCCGACGAGATCTACGACAAGATCCTCTACGACGGCGCGGTGCACGTACCACTGGCGTCGCTGGCCCCGGACCTGTTCTGCCTCACCTTCAATGGCCTCAGCAAGGCCTACCGGGTGGCGGGGTACCGCGCCGGGTGGCTGGCTGTCACCGGACCCAAGGCGCACGCCAGCAGCTACCTGGAGGGGCTGACGCTGCTGGCGTCGATGCGGCTGTGCCCGAACGTGCCCTCGCAGAACGCGATCCAGGCAGCACTCGGCGGCCACCAGTCCATCACCGACCTGATCCTGCCGGGCGGGCGCCTGCTGGAGCAGCGCGACGCCGCGTGGGAGGGACTCAACCGCATCCCTGGGGTCAGCTGCGTCAAACCCCGAGGTTCGCTGTACGTCTTCCCTCGGTTGGACCCGCAGGTGCACGAGATCCGCGACGACCAGAAGCTGGTGCTGGACCTGCTGCTGGCGGAGAAGATCCTGCTCACCCAAGGCACCGGCTTCAACTGGCCAGCGCCGGATCACCTGCGGATCGTGACGCTGCCGTGGGCGCGGGACCTGACCAGGGCCATCGAGCGGCTGGGCAACTTCCTCGCCAGCTACGTGCAGTAGGGCCTACAAGCTGCGGCCGATGATCTCCTTCATGATCTCGGTGGTGCCGCCGTAGATGGTCTGCACCCGGGAGTCCAGGTACGCCTTCGCCACCGGGTACTCCCGCATGTAGCCGTAACCGCCGTGCAGCTGCAGGCAACGGTCGATGAGCTTGACCTGCAATTCGGTGGTCCACCACTTGGCCATCGCTGCTTCCTGCGCGGTGAGGACCCCGGCGCCGAGGGCGTCGATGCAGCGGTCGACGAACACCCGCGCCACCTGCGTCTCGGTGGCCAGCTCGGCCAACACGAAGCGGTTGTGCTGGAAGCTACCGATGGGCTTACCGAACGCGGTGCGGTCCTTGCTGTACTGCACGGTTTGGGCCAGCACGCTCTCCATCGACGCCACCGCCCCCACCGCGATCGAGAGCCGCTCCTGCGGCAGGTTGGTCATCAGGTGCCCAAAGCCGAGACCCTCGGTGCCCAGCACGTTCGCCGCCGGCACCCGCACGTCGGAGAACGCCAACTCGGCAGTGTCCTGCGCGGCCATCCCCACCTTGTCCAGGTTGCGGCCCCGGGTGAACCCGGCCATGCCGCGTTCGACCACCAGCAGGCTGAACCCTTGACCGCTGCGGGCGTCGGGGTCGGTGCGGGCCACCACGATGACCAGGTCGGCGTTGATGCCGTTGGTGATGAACGTTTTGGCGCCGTTGAGGATCCAGTCTGATCCGTCGCGCACCGCATGGGTTCGGATGCCCTGTAGGTCGCTGCCGGTGCCCGGCTCGGTCATGGCGATCGCGGTGATCAGCTGCCCCGAGCAGAACCCGGGCAACCAGCGTTGCCGTTGCTCGTCGGTGCTCAGATCAGTCAGGTAGGGCGCGACGACGTCGTTGTGCAGGGTGAAGCCCAACCCGCTGAACCCGCCCCGGGCGCTCTCCTCGGTGATGACACAGTTGAAGCGGAAGTCGCGCTCCCCACCCCCGCCATGCGCGGCGTCCACGGCCATCCCCAGGTAACCGCGTCGACCGGCCTCGGTCCACACTGAACGGTCCACGACGTGCTCGCGCTCCCACCGATCATGATGCGGCGCAACGTGTTCGGCGAGGAATGACCGGTAGGAGTCGCGGAACAGCAGGTGTTCGGCGTCGAAGATGGTGCGGTCCACAGTCGCCCTCCCAGTGCTGACAAACACATGCAGTCTGGACTGTATGTGTTCGGGCGTCTAGCGTCACCGCACATGACGGTGCAGACCTCCCGGCGCACCCAGCCCGAACGCACCGCGGCCACCCGCACCCAGCTGCTCGACGCCACCCTGGACTCCCTGGTGGAGGTGGGGTACGCGCGGACCACCACGCAGGCGGTCGCCGGCCGCGCTGGACGGTCCCGCGGCGCGCAGCTGCACCACTTTCCGACCAAGGAGTCGCTGGTGGTGGCCGCCGTGCAACACCTAGCGGCCAAGCGGGAGTGCGAGATCCGGGCCGAGCACGACCGGGCACACGCGCTGGAGCTGCTGGCCGACACCTTCACCGGCCCGCTGTTCCTCGCCGCCCTGGAACTGTGGGTCGCGGCCCGCACCGAACCGGTGTTGCGTCGTGCGCTGGTGCCGCTGGAGCGCCATCTCAACGAGGCCGTCACCGCCCTGACCCGCGACGTGCTCGGCGTCAGTGCCGCGAACGCCGAACTGACGCTGGAACTGCTGCGCGGGTTGGGGATGGCCGTGCTGTTCAACTCGCCGGCGACGGCGGCCCGGCGTCGTCGACGCCTGCTCGCTCGGTGGCAGACCCTGTTGGAGCGACCATGAGAACGCACTACGACGTGGTGGTCATCGGGTCCGGCTTCGGGGGCAGTGTCGCCGCGCTGCGGTTGGTGGAGAAGGGCTACTCGGTGGCCGTACTGGAGGCGGGGCGGCGCTTCACCGACGACGAACTGCCCCGCACCAGCTGGGATTTGCGCCGCTACCTGTGGGCGCCGCAGCTGGGCTGCTACGGCCTGCAGCGCCTGCACCTGCTGCCCGACGTGCTGGTGCTGGCCGGAGCGGGGGTGGGCGGCGGCTCGCTGAACTACGCGAACACGCTGTACCAGCCCCCGCAGGCGTTCTTCGACGACCCGCAGTGGGCGCACATCACCGACTGGGCGGCGGAGTTGGCGCCCTACTACGCGCAGGCCAAGCGGATGCTCGGGGTCACCACCAACCCCACCACGACCCCGTCGGACGCGGCCATGCGCCAGGTGGCCGAGCAGATGGGGGTGGGGCATACGTTCACCGCCACCCCGGTCGGGGTGTTCTTCGGCGAGGCCGGCACCACCGTGGCTGACCCGTACTTCGGCGGCGCCGGCCCCGAGCGCACCGGGTGCACCGAGTGCGGGTCGTGCATGACGGGGTGCCGGGCCGGCGGCAAGAACACCCTGGTCAAGAACTACCTGTACCTGGCCGAACAGGCTGGCGCCGCAGTGCACCCGCTGACCACAGTGGACACCGTCGCACCCCGCGGCGGCGGTGGGTACCGGGTGTCGACCCGCCGCACCGGCGGTTTGCGACACCGCGCGGGCGCCACGTTCACCGCCGAGCAGGTGGTGGTCGCCGCGGGCACCTACGGCACCCAGCGACTGCTGTTGCGGATGCGGGCCGACGGGGTACTGCCCCGGCTGTCGTCCAAGCTGGGTAGCACCGTGCGGACGAACTCCGAGGCGCTACTGGGCGCGAAGGCCCGCGATCGGCGGGTGGACTACAGCACGGGAGTGGCCATCACCTCCAGCTTCCACCCCGACGAGCACACCCACATCGAGCCGGTGCGCTACGGCAAGGGCAGCAACGCGATGGGCCTGCTGCAGACGGTGCTCAGCGACGGCGGCGGTCGGGTGCCCCGCGTGCTGAAGACCCTGGGTGTCGCGTTGCGGCATCCAGCGGCGGCCGGACGGAGCCTCTCGGTGCGGCACTGGTCGGAGCGCACCGTGATCGCGCTAGTCATGCAGACCACCGACAACTCGCTGGTGCTGCGGTACGCGCGCAACAAGCTGGGCCGGCGGCGGTTGACCAGCAGCCCCGGGCCCGGCACCCCGCCGCCGACCTGGATCCCGCAGGGCCATACCGCGGCACGACTGCTGGCCGAGGCCATCGACGGCGACCCGGGCGGATCGCTCGGCGACGTGGTGAACATTCCGATGACCGCGCACTTCCTGGGAGGCTGCGCGATCGGCGACGGCCCGGACACCGGGGTGGTGGATCCCTACCTGCGGGTGTTCGGCCACCCTGGGTTGCATGTCGTGGACGGCTCGGCGGTGAGCGCGAACCTGGGGGTGAACCCGTCGTTGACCATCACCGCGCAGGCGGAGCGCGCCTTCGCGTTGTGGCCCAACAACGGCGACGACGACCCCCGACCCGCGCCCGGTGCGGCCTACCAACCCCTCGCACCGGTCCGCCCCCGCGCCCCGGTAGTGCCCACCGACGCCCCCGGGGCGCTGCGACTGCCGCTGACGGTGCTCGGCGGTCGGGGATAGCCTGAGGCGATGAACACTCTGGAACGGCCGCGGCAGGGCAAAGTCATCGCCGGAGTGTGCGCCGGGCTCGCGCAGCGCTACGGCTGGAACGCGAACACGGTGCGGCTGGTGTTCGTGTTGTCGACGCTGCTGCCGGGCCCGCAGTTTCTCGTCTACCTCGTCCTGTGGATCACGATGCCCAAGTCGGCGTATTGACCGTGTCGAATCGCCCGGGTGGCTCCCCAGCGAGGGGGAGACCGCCCTCAGCGCTTTCCCAGCCTGCCCTGGCACCCTGGAACGATGAGGGCAACCCGGCAGATTCGGCGAATCCCCACCAGTTTCCCCGCCCGCATCGAGCCCGCGCCGATCCCGCCTGGCTGGCCGTTGCTCCTCGGCGGGATCTGCGTGGCGTCGGTGGTGCTGGTGCAGCAGATCGTGCAGACCCGCGTTGGGCGACCGCTGGACCACGCCATGCTCGGCAGAGTGCTGGACCTGGTCGGCGGAGCTACGGGTACCGCCCAGATGGTCCTCAGCGCGACCACCAACTTGTCGGTGCTCGCCGCGCTGGTCGTGCTGATCGCGGTGGCCGTGCTGCGGCAGCGCCCGGATCTCGCGGTGGCCGCCGCCGCCATCGTGCTGGGTTCGAGTGCGACCACCGCGATCATCAAGGCGGTCCTCGGTGGGTCGTTGCCCAGCGGACACGTCACCGCAGCCGCCGGCCTCGCCTGCGCGGCGGTGGTGGTCGCGAGTCGGTGGTTGCGTCCGCTGATCGTCGTGCTCGGTGTCACCGCCACTGCCATACAGGCAACCTCCACGATGATCCTGGGCTGGCACCTGCCCAGCGACGTCGCCGCAGCGGGCCTGGTGGCGGTGGGCTGGACCGCGCTGGTGCACGTGACGGCCCGGATCTCCCGCTGAGCCTGCCGTTCATCCGCTGCCTCGATGCACGTGTTCTTCCTCAGGTGACTACGGTCGAGCGGTGCCCGACATCACCCGGCTGATCCTGGAAGACCACACCTGGTTCCGGTGGCAGTTCGCGGCCCTCGACGACCTGCAGGCGCAACGGCCGGTAGACGTCGACGCGGTGCGAGCCCTCTGGGAGCCTCTCTCGGCCCGCCTCGACCTGCACGCCATCGCGGAGGAACTGATCTTCTACCCGCAGCTGCTCGCCGTCGGTGACGATCCGGAAGAGGAAACCCTCGACGCGATCGCCGACCACAACGAGATCCGCGACGGGCTGCACGACGCGAACCGGCATCCCGTCGCCTCGGCGCAGTGGTGGGCGGCCGTCGGCACGGCGCGGGTGGCCAACGACGAGCATATGGGTGAGGAGGAGCACGAGGGCCTGTCGGACTTCCGGTTGCGCGCGTCGCTCGAGCTGCGGGAGTCCTTGGGCGCGGAGTTCGCCGAGTACCTGGATGGCCACCGGTCCACCGAAGGGGTGGACACCGCGGACAAGGACCCGCAGGGATACGTGCGTGCGGTCGAGCGCGAACTCGACCCGCCCCGCGGCGGGGCCAGCCGCGGCGATTCGTCGCTCGGCATCGGAAGCTTGAAGGGAGCACCGTGACCACGAATGACCACCTGCTGCGGGGACACGCCCCGATCCCGACCCGGGCGTGGCGCGAGATCGACGACGAGGCCCGTACGCGACTGACCCCGCTGCTCGCGGCGCGCAAGCTCGTCGACTGGGTCGGTGAGGGTGGGTGGCGCCACGACGCGATGCGGCTGGGGCGCACCACCGATCTGGACGGTCCGCCCCCGGGTGTCTCGGCGCCGGACGCGCGCACCCGGGTTCGCCGCGTCCAGCCGCTAGCGGAGTTCCAGGTGCCGTTCCTGGTCAGCCGTCGCGAGATCGAGGACATCCAGCGTGGCGCCGTCGACGTCGAACTCGACGACGTTGACCGCGCCGCCCGGGACGCCGCGGCCATCGAGAACCGGGCGATCTTTCATGGGTGGCCGGCCGCGGGCATCGAAGGGATCACCCAGGTCTCGCCATACCCATCTGTCGCACTGGGCACCGACTGCGGCCAGTACCCGGGGCTGGTTGCCCGCGCGGTGGACGAGCTGCGCCGCAGCGGTATCGAGGGACCGTACTCGCTGGCTATCGGGCCGCAGGGTTATACCCGCATCGTCGAGACCACCGAGCACGGCGGTTACCTGCTGCTGGAGCACCTGACCCGGATCCTGGGCGGCCCGGTCGTCTGGGCGCCGGGACTGGACGGAGCCGTGGTGCTGAGTCAACGCGGTGGCGACTTCCAGCTGGACGTGGGCCAAGACCTCGCCGTCGGCTACAGCCACCACGACGCGGACACCGTGCACCTGTATCTGGAGCAGAGCTTCACGTTCCGCTCCGCGGAGCCGGACGCGGCCGTCGTCCTCAGCTGACCTCCGGCTGCCGCGCCGGCGAGCGCCGGCGCCCGGGACGAGCCGCCGCCCCGTCCAAAAGGTTCCGAGTCGCCCACCGGCGGGTTGGTCTCCACCCGCGGGGTGCTGTCGGCCTGCCGGGTAATCGCCAACTCTTCGGCGGACTGCTCATAGGAGCGTCCCGCCCAGTAGTTGCGGTAGTCGAAGTCGGGGTCGTCGTCGTCGGCGCGCATCAGCCCTGTTGTCATGGCTTAGGAGGCTGACACCCACCCCGGCGGCGGCGGCCATCCCGATGAAGAACGGGGAACGGCGGTCGAACTGTCACCCGGGCTGGCCGAGCGGACGGGTGTCGGTGCTGATCGTCGCTGCCCGGGCCTCGGCGGCGGCGACGGGGCCCTCCTCTGCGGAGTGCCCTCGCGCCAGCAAGTCGGGGTGCGGGTCCTCGGTCACGGCGCCCATCATGCTCCGCGCCCGCACCCCACGGACTGTGCACAAAACGAAACGTGTTCGTGACGAGGCAGACCCGCACCGGCAATGGCTGATCCGTGTACTTGTTCTCGACCTGCTCATGCGGCAGGGCGCGTCTAGGGTTCCGCCTCTCCGTGAGGGTCTGGTCCGAGAGATGCAGACGAACGGCGAGGGGCCGTCCGTTCCACGGCGGGAGAAAAGCCCGGGAGGCCGATCTGGCCCTGGGCGCGTGCCGCACCCTCCCGGGGCCTGCTGCGCAGGAGGCACTGAGCATGACAGCATCCCTCGTCCGGGGCACCGACCGGGCGCACACCCAGGACGCCCACGACCTGACGTCCTTCGGCTACACCCCCCAGCTGCACCGCCGGATTGGGTCCTACGGCTCGTTCGCGGCCGGGTTCTCCTTCGTCTCCATCCTGACCACCGTGTTCCAGCTGTTTGCGTTCGGGTTCGGCTTCGGTGGCCCGGCGTTCTTCTGGACCTGGCCGATCGTGTTCGTCGGGCAGCTGCTGGTGGCCCTGTGCTTCGCCGAGTTGGCTGCGCGCTACCCCATCTCGGGGTGTATCTACCAGTGGGCGACCCGCCTGGGAGGCCAGGTGTGGGGGTGGAGCGCGGGCTGGCTGATGCTGGTCGGGCAAGTGGTCACCGTCGCCGCCGCGGCCATCGCGTTGCAGATCGTGCTGCCGGCGGTGTGGAGCGGGTTCCAGATCGTCGACGGTGTCGGGGCCAACGCGGTGCTGCTGGGCAGCCTGCTGCTGGTGCTCACCACCGCCATCAACGTCATCGGGGTCCGGGTGATGAGCATCGTGAACAGCGTCGGGGTGACCTGCGAGCTGATCGGGGTGACGCTGCTGGTCGTCGCGTTGTTCTTCAAGTCCGAGCGCGGGCCGGGGGTGGTGTTGCAGACCGGGGAAGGCCTGGGCTCCGGCGCCGGGTACCTGTGGTCGTTCATCATTTCCGGGCTGATGGCCGCCTACGTCATGGTGGGCTTCGACAGCGCCGGTGAGCTGTCGGAGGAGACCAAGAACCCGCGCCGCACCGCGCCGAAAACGATCCTGCGGGCGTTGGTGGCGTCGGGGATCGGGGGTGCGCTGATGATCCTGGCGACCCTGATGGCCGCGCCCTCGGTCACCGACGGCACCCTGGGCGACCCGACGCAGGGCCTGCCGTACGTGCTGACCAGCCGACTCGGGGACACCCTGGGCCGGGTGTTCCTGGTCGATGTGGCCCTCGCGGTGTGCGTGTGCACCCTGGCCATCCAGACGGCCACCACCCGGATGATGTTCTCGATGGCCCGCGACCGGGTGCTGCCGTTCTCCGAAGGCCTGGCGAAGGTCAACTCTCGCACCGGAACCCCGATCCGACCGGCGCTGTTGGTGGGGGTGCTGACGGTGGCCCTGCTGCTGGTCAACGTCGGCAATGCGCAGGTGTTCCTGGCCCTGGCCAGCGTCTGCATCATGCTGCTCTACATCGCCTACCTGATGGTGACCGCGCCGCTGCTGCTGCACCGGTTGCGGGGCGGCTGGGGTGCCGAGCAGCAGCAGGCCGGGTTGTTCTCCCTGGGCCGCTGGGGGGTGGCGGTGAACGCCGGCGCCGTGGTGTGGGGGGTGTTCATGGCAATCAACCTGGGCTGGCCGCGGGCGAAGGTGTTCGGCATCGATTGGTACCTGCAGTTCTTCCCCGAGCTGCTGCTGGGGGGCGCGATCGTGGTCGGGGTGCTGGCCTACTTGGCGCAACGCCCGCGGATGATCCCGATACCGGCGGTGGCATCCCCGACGGTCCTGGCGCCCCAGCCGGTGACCGCGGAATGAGGCACCACGACGTGCCCGGCGGCGCGGCGTGGTCGGTGCGGGTGCGCCACGGCAACGAGCTACGGTTGAGCGCGTTGGGTGACGGGGCGAACGTCAGCGTGCTGATCCTGGCCGCTGATCACCCGGTGGACCGGCTCAACATCCCGGACACCCTGAAGGCGCAGATGAGTGCGTGTGTGCGCCCGCCGATGGTGCTGATGTCGGATCGGGGCCTGGCGTTGGCCGCCATGACCGGGTCCTCATTGGACTGGCACGACGCGCTGTGCGGGCATTCCACCGACACCCACCTCACCCAGTTCGGGCCTTCGTCCTACCAGCGCGACCGCAACGACCGCCGGCTCTCGGCCCGCACCGGGCTGCTTTCGGAGCTGCGTAAACACGGGCGGGGCCGGGCGGACCTGCATGGGTGCGTGAACCTGTTCAGCAAGGTCGCGGTGGATGACGACGGTGCGCTGCGTCTGGTGGCGGGTTACAGCCACGCCGGTGACTGGGTGAGCCTGCGGGCGGAGCTGGATGTGCTGGTGGTGCTCACCACCACGCCGCACCCGCTGGCCACCACCTGGACGACGGCCGGGGTGCGGGTGCAGCTGGGTCCGGCCGCACCCGATGAGGGCCCGCGGCAGTTCCGGGCCGAGAGCGCCCGGGCGTTGGAACAGTCGGCGTGGGTACTGACGTGAGCGCGGTGGCGCAGCTGGTGCGACAGGAGACGGTGGGGGCGGGGGACGGCTTTCTGCATCTGCTGCCGGCCGGTCACGAGCTGCGGATCGTCGACGTGGCCGGCAATCAGGCCGCCGACACCCTGCTCTATGACGCCCATGACCTGGACAACCGCTACAGCGCGATGGACACCGTCCGCGAGCAGCGCCGGGCCTACCTCGGTGCGGGGTCGTTGTTGCTGTCGGTGGAGCTGGACGTGCTGGCCACCATCACCTCCGACACCGTCGGGCGGCACGACACCCTCGGTGGGGCGTGTTCGCAGGAGTCCAATGTGGTGCGATACGGCGAGCACGTGCGCCACCAGCACGCCTGCCGGGAGACCTTTCTGCGCTGGGGGGCACCGGTGGGCATCGGGGCCCGCCAGCTCACCCACAACATCAACTTCTTCATGAACGTGCCGCTGACCCCCGACGGTGGCCTCACCTTCGCCGACGGCCTGTCCTGTCCCGGTGAGCACGTGCAGCTGCGGGCCGAGCGGGACATCTATGTGCTGATCAGCAACTGCCCGCAGCTGAACAACCCGTGCAACGGCTGGGACCCCACCCCGCTGCAGATCCTGGTCACGGGGCCCCGGTGACCGCCGCAGTGGTGCGCACCGAGACGATGACGGTGCTGGCCGCGGGGGTGCAGACCACCGTGCAGGAGTTGCCCGGCCGGGTCGGGTTGTGGCACGTGGGGGTGCCCCCATCTGGGGCGTGGGACGACCTGTCCTTCGCGCTGGCCACCCTCGCGGTGGGCAACGACTCCACCGCCGCCGGGTTGGAGGCTGTGCTCGTCGGGCCGGTGTTGACCTTCTCCACCCGCACCCTGGTGTGCCTGGCCGGGGCGGTACGCCACGCCCGCCTGGACGGTCGGCCGGTACCGGTGGGGGTGGTGGTCGTGGTGCCCGCCGGTGGGGTGCTGGACCTGGGGCCGGTGGACGGGCCGGGGATGCGCGGCTACCTCGCGGTGCAGGGTGGCATCGACGTGGACCGGGTGCTGGGGTCTCGGGCCACGTTCCTGCTCGGCGAGCTGGGCGGCTGCGCTGGGCGGGCGTTGACGGCCGGCGATGAGCTGCGCCTGGGCAACCCGGAAAATGCGCGCGCACCGCTGGACGTGGCCCCGCTGCTGCCTGCGCTGGGCAGCACGTGGGAACTGCGGGTCATCCCCGGACCGCACGGGGCACCGGAATACCTGACCGACACCGGGGTACGGGAGCTGTTCGCCGCGGACTGGCGGGTGGATCACCGGGCCGACCGCACCGGGGTGCGGCTGGTGGGCCCGCGCCCGGGGTGGGCGCGCACCGACGGCGGCGAGGCGGGGCTGCACCCGTCGAACATTCACGACAGCCCCTACCCGGTGGGGGCGGTGATGCTGTCCGGGGATACCCCGGTGGTGGTGGGCCCGGACGGGCCGAGCCTGGGCGGGTTCGTGGTGGCGGCCACGGTGATCAGCACCGACCGGTGGAAGCTGGGGCAGCTGCGTCCCGGTGACGGGGTACAGCTGGTGCCGGTGAGCGCCGAGCACGCCGAGCAGGCGGCACGGGCGAGAGCGCAGGTGCTCACCGAGCCCCGCGCGGCGGTGGCGGCGGTGCTGGAGGCGGACCTGACTGGGCGGGCAGGGCACGCCGAGCCGGCCGTGGTCGCCGGGCCGCCCGTGCTGCCCGTGTTGCCCGAGGCGGCCGTGTTGCCCGCGCTGCCTGCAGAGTTGGTGAGCCTGGCCGCGGACGGGCACCGCCCTTGCCTGACGGTGCGCCGCGCCGGGGACCGGCACCTGTTGTTCCGTAGCGGGCTGGGCTCAGCGATCCAGCCCGTGCTCTCGCTGCTTCGCTGCGGCCACGCCCTGCCCGCCGCTCC
>JAABUP010009494.1_pt1 | contig 11914 bp, 9 predicted proteins | sample 5559201 | NCBI WGS metagenome assembly JAABUP01 (sample SAMN10711887, study PRJNA513373) | rock metagenome | isolation source: Antarctica rocks | place: Antarctica | reverse complement strand
TTGGTGGTGGAAAGAAAAGGGGGGCAAAAGGTGATTTGGGGGGTTTTGATTTGAGTTGGCGGAACATTTGAAAGGGCGAGAAGAGGGGACAAATTAGGGAAGAGCTGGGGAAAAAAGAGAAAAAAAAACCCCCCTCAAAAACCCACGCGCACCCACCAAGAAATATAATCTCCTCCCAATCCCATCCCATCCCATCCCCATTTCATCTTCGAACCATTCTGACTCTCTCTCTCTCTCTCTCAACCGCTGCATCGCTTAATTTAAAAGTCCCGCAAAACGATCACATATAACCCTGATATCCATTCCATCTCCCCCTTATTCAGATGTCATGAGTCAAAATATAATGTGATAAGAGGAACCGTCAAAGAGGAGAGGGATTGCGGACGATGAGATGGGAAAGGAAAACGATGAAGGAGAAAGGGTGTGGGAGAGTGGGTGGGGGTCGAGGGGGAAGAAGTTGAGCGTTGGGGAAATTTGAAGTGAGTTTGGAGGTTGTTAAGGATGCGAAAGAGAAGTCGCGGGCGAATGAGATAGGACCGACCGGTTAATTGTTTCTTCACTTACCACTTTTTTTTTTATAGATTTCGTACAGATCGATTGAAAACTCAATGTAGCTTATATCCTCAAAACCACAATTATAAAAAGCAAACATCCATCTACATCTCTTCCGCTCTGCTCTGCTCATCGCGGCTGAGGCTTTAATTGTCGATAGGATTTGAGTTCTGAGTGATGGAGTGTGAAATTGAGAGAGGTAGAGTGAGGTGGCAGGAACGGAATGGGAGGGATGGAGGATGGAGGGTTGAAGAGGAAAGAATTGTGTGAGGATGACGGGGGAGAAGATGTGTTCGAGAGAGAAAGTCAAAAATAAGATAGGAGATATAACGGCAGCTTTTCTCATCGATCTTTCTTCCAAGTCTGTTCGTATAAACGCTTTGTGTTCTTATCTTTTCGTTTTTGTTTGCTTTAGTATTAGAAATTCTGGTTTGTGTTCAGAGTGTTATTGTGTCTGGGGATTTATTTTTGATTATTGATTTTTGAGGACTGGGAGAGGGAGAGGGAGAGAGAGAGAGAGGGGCGGGGGGCGGGTGGGGAAGAATGGGAGGGGTGAACTGGGGAGGGGCGAAAAGGGAAGGGAGGAATGGCGGGATTGAGGGTTAGGTGGTGGGGATGTAAGGTTGAGGAGATGTGAGATGTCTCAGAAAGGAGTTTCGCGAAACGATGGGAGGGATTGATTGTATGTTCTTGCGATACGATTTAGTTTTAACTTGAGAGATATTATGAGAGCGCGAGATGGGTTTATAACGTTTCAAAAAACGACAATCGTTTCTCCACTACCACAGCCCTAATTCTTACAAAAGGCGTACGACTTTCATCATCTTTAAAACTCAAAATTCCAAGCAGCGAGGTTTTCGTTCCCAACACCGTGAGTCAGTTTTTCGGGTTTTCAAATTCGTGCTTTCCGGTCCTGTAGCAGTTTGAGTTGGGGGCAGCAGTAGGTAAAAGGCTGAGTGATCTGCCAGCTCCAGACGTAAGGTATTCGGTTGAGGTGGTTGCTTTTAAAAGTCTTGACGGTTTATCTGAAAGGAAGGAAACAGGAAGTGAGAAAGAACGGGGTGGGGGAATGAGCACTCAAGTTTTCCTACCTTGAATAATTTACGAAGACCGGAACAACACCCCTCATAACCCCTCTTCATCCAAATATCATCATCTTACTTCCATATACAACAGCATCAAAACTACTAATTTGTTCTCATATCAATCTCCTATCTCACGAGCTCTTTTGTCTCTTCAACCTTACCTTGATATCACACGATTTTTCTACTCTATCTCGATAGTATTCGTCTTTCCCAAGACTTGAAGCGCGGTTTTTCCACAAGGATGCTGCAAATATGTAGGAGAGAGAAGGGATAGGTGGCGTGGGTTGGGTGGTTGGAGTGTTGTGAAGGGGTTTGAAAGTGGTGGCGGTGGGGGTTCGGAGGGTTTGAAGGTTGGGGGGATGTTAGTTGTTGGCGAAGACGCTGTACAATTCCGTATCTTGATTTATAGTTCTTTGGCTATCAAATGACTTAGGTGGTTCCTTGATTGTTGTTCTCGGTATCAGGTGGTGATGGGTTAGCTGAGGTATCGGAAAGGCATGGAGTCAAGATCTAATTCACGTTTGATGGGGAGTCACGGAGTGTAGAATAGCATGAACGACTGTACAAGGCGGTATAGTGACCAAGGTTCTTGTTGAAGCAGAATGTAAATCTCTTGTTGTCGTTTTATGGCGATTGGATATCTAGAAGGCGATATCGTACTTACAGAGCAAGATGACTAAACACTGAAAGGGGGACAGGAATAGCAGTTGCGGATTTATATGATAGTAAAAAGTAAACTCTAAAATCCCGTCAAGAATAATAAGAAAGGCTTGAAGGTGGCGCACGCTTCCGGAGGTGGAAAACTCACTATTTCGATTTATCTCAAAGCAATAGACGCTCGATTTTCCCTGCAAGAGTCAGTTATCACGGTTCGTCAGGTCTAGGATTGCCTATCGTAAGTCGGCATCTGATATATCGACCTCCCATGGATCCTGAATATCGAATTCGTCGTTATATGTATCTCGGAAGTCTTGTATTTTTGGCTTCCCATTGTCGCCGCTAGCTCCTACGTGCTCTGGCGTTGGCGAGTGCATGTCTGGTGACTCGTTGGAGCGGCCAAGTTGCAGTCCTTTAGGCATAGCCGCTTTTTCGGCGGAACGACTAGCCTTCAGGAAGTTCGGGATCCAATCGCTCTGCGTTGAGGCCTGCTTTGGCTCTGGAGAGTATCCAAACACGTCAATTGAGTTTTTAGCTTGCGTCCCATTCTGTCGATGCGGCTGTGGAATTCTGTCCCGAACGTCATTTTCCTTGAAGGTTCCAGACATTTGACCACGAGAAAATCGAGGGGGCGGGCATCGCTCTAATCGAGCGCTTGGTATGTGTTGCTGTGGCTTGAACTTCTCAGAAAAGCCTACGTTGGCTCGATGGATCTGTGGCGGGTTATCACTTCTAGTAAACTTCGCCTTTTCTGGTTTCTTCATGCGCGTAGCTGCCTCTAAATCAATTAGATCATCCAACTCCTCTTTAGTGAATACTTTGCTGACCATTTTTGAGGTGTTTGCTCAATGAAGTTTTTCTTGAAGGTTACAAATGAACAAACGAAAGAAAAGAAGTAGCAACTCAAGACCTCAGGAAATTGTGACAATGAGAACGGCGAAGAAAACAACCAGTTTATATGTAAACAGAGTACTGAACAATGGAGATTATAAGATAGCGTGACGAAGCTCCTACTTTCCACTGAAGTTCATGCAGACATCTTGCGATGAACAGTCTGTAACACTGTAGTCGCAGTTGCAGCAAGCCAAAGAAATAAAGGTATAGCTTAGTGAGGCTTTCGCATGTATAAAAATGCACTGACAGGGTTTAATCTCTCCTTGAATACTTCGACGTGCTTCCTGTCTGGGCCGTTGATTTGTCGGTCAACCGAACAGATGATGTCTAAGTGGACAGAGTCCGCCATGGAAATTTTCGAGGACACGGACTCTTTGCTGAAAGATACATGAGCAGCTACGTTTCTTGCGGCACCAAATAAAATGCAAGACGTATTTGGCGACCTAGATAGTCCCAAGCTGTAAACAGTGATGGATTGTTGTAGCGTGGCACAAACTGTTTCTGGCACCTAATTGGTCTTTCCAGGACTGCCAAGGGTGCATTTGTGCTTCTTAAGGTCTCGAATTGTATGTCCTGATCTGATATATAAGCTGAAGTGAATGAAAGCAACTTGAGAGTGTCAAATGTGACGTCGCAAACCTGGCAGAAATTAGCCGATATTCTTCCACCCCAATTTGCTCCTTTTCGAAGCGCAGGAATTCTCCGTGAAAGTAACGACCGTTAAGCTAGATAAAATTGCATAGATATCCGAACGATATCATACGTTTCAGAATGAAGTAGATGAAGATATTTGTGGGCAGCTGCAGCTGTAAACCCTTACATGAAAGACATACTACTTCTTTACTAGACCCAAAACAACTCGTTGTTAGACGCATATACACTCATGGGAAATACTGTGAATGAGCTGAATATACCCGTGTGTACAGGGACAGCACAGAAGGGAATATAGCTTCATTGTTGTCCAACCTACAACTGAATGACTCAAGCATGTCATGGAGTCCATGATATGCCTCCCACGCCTATTCTGATTTCAGCATGTATCACACCAAGCGTTACTACTAACACTCTTTGCGAAGCCTGGGCACATCGACGAACTTAGATCGCGATGGAGAAAGAAACACTGAAGTACGTGTTGGACATGGTGCCACCAAATACTAAATCGAATACTGATTGAATTGTATAGATTAGCAGACGATGAAACAGTCATTATTCAGGTCGGAGCGAGAAAAACGAGCTTCCAGGTCCACAAGAACCTACTGTGTGATATATCACCTTTCTTCAGAGCGGGCTTCTCTGGAGAATTTAAGGAAGCCTCAGATAAAGCTATGCAGCTTCCAGAAGACGATGCCTACACATTCCAACGCTTTGTTTCATGGCTTTACACTAGGAAATATGGCCTTTCGGGATGCGGAACAGAACTTGAGACAAACAGGCAATACTTGCAGTTGGCAAGACTTTATGTCATATCAGATAAATTTGGCATCAACTCACTAAAGAACGAGATCATTGATCAGTTATTTTCAACTAAGAAAATGGCGGGTCTTTACCCTCCATCACAGGCTACTATCTCGTTTATGTACGCCAACTCCGCGAGAGGCTCAGCTTTCCGGAAGCTATTAGTTGATTGGCACGTCTGGCATGTAGAAGATGAATATTTCAGTCGACCGCGGACGGTTGACATTTATGCTAGCGTGCCGGACTTTGCTGCAGAATTAGCTGTTGCTCTTGGTCAACGCATTGCCAACCCAAAATTGCAGAGTCTATTCCTAGGTGACAGCTCTGCTCTTTATGAAAGCACCAACACAGAAAGCGATAATGCTCGTGGCTGAAAAGCGGTTGAGGCTGGATGCAAGTCGTGAGGTGGATTTGCTGTACACATATGAAGATGGATACCCCTGTACATAGTCTAGAGTTATTTCAAGAGCGCATGTTGCCTACTTCTATGGCAGCAGCCCGAACAGATCATACCAGTCCTGTGTACCACAGACTTCCGCGTTAAAACTTCTGTGACATCGAGCAAGTCTTGAAGCTTTGGCCAGACGATATTATATAACATATTCGTGAAACTACTGTTATGTTGAATTAGGGTCTCACGTAACCTTCGAAATCATGTGAGTCTTATAAGTCAGCCTTCAATGAGTGAGAGCCCAATTCTCCATTCGTTCTAGCCATAAATTCCCATTTTTCTGAGAAGGTGGACCTAATACCAAGGTGCCGAATTTGGGTTCTCTCCCTGCGGCGACCAAAACCCCGTTCGACGGTTGCGAAGCTTTTAAAGGCCAAGACTATTCGCTGATGTATGAGTTAAGAGATTGATCTTAATGTTCCAGACCCACCATATAGATTGGCCGGGTTATATATTCTGGAGGAAGTCCGTCCCGAAGAAACTTGTCTAGAAGACGAAGGATTAGACTTTATTCTTACGAGGCTAGTGGTCTGTAGGAGTGTAGCTCTTGGGACCGCTATCCCAAATTGCGTTGCAGTACTCTTTGTCAAAGACCGACTAAATATTCAAAGACGTCAGCAAAACCAGCCGAGCCTAGATCTCACTGGTGCACGATTGACGGTAGCTGGATTTTGTTTGGAAACATGAGAGACACTAAGACAGAGCTTTGTCTTTCGTCAGCTCCAACTTCCTTCCCGCGCAACGTATACCCTCCCTAAAAGCCGTGACTGAGAAGGGCCACGATTGTGCAGGCGTCCCCCTAGCTAGCATGTTTGAAGACAGTGTAGATGAAGTTGTCCAGAAGCGTAGCCATCATCTGACCCAAGAGCAAAGCAGCCGTGGGCTTGGTTGCGAGGTCACAGGCTGTTTATTGCGGAATGGCATTGACAAATGCTATCTTGTTCGTTGCGGTAACAGCCCGAAAGCATTCTTGTAACTTATTGTTCACAAGTCGCGCTCACTAGATTTCTCCGATCCTGCAACGTAGTATCATCGAGAATGTAATATTGTGGCATCCATCGGGTCCACCTTTGGTACATGGTCGTGTAATGAAGTCGTCTCCTATCAGTGTTGAATTTTTGTGTTGTGAGCAGCCATAAAGGTCGGTGTAGCAAATATGGGCGCATGTAATCAATGGCGTACTCGGCACTCGTTTGTTATGTCCAGTTCCGGGATGAGGTTCCTCAAGTCTTTTTGGTAAACAAATACTGGTCTCCACACTGGCACGTCAGGTCTCCGTAGATTACTATCGTAGGATGAAATCTGGCGCATCGCTGTTAGATTGTTGTGAATCTACTTTACAATTTTTCTTTAAAAGGGGTATGAGAGATAAGTTTAAGCGCTAGGTAGGGATTGATGAGCTAGCGCGCGTAACGCGCGTAACGCGCGTATTAATTGGCTGCTCTATCGGGCCATGACTCTACCACGAGATAACATGACTGCCTTATAAACTTTCTATGCTTCTACGTAATCTGGTACCTATAACCCTCTGGCGATCTCTATACCCTAGAGAAGCTTTAGAAGCCGCTTTGAGGTGCTAAGGCACGTCCTTTGGCCGAATCCGAATCCGAATCCGAATCCGAATCCGAATCCGAATCCGAATCCGAATCCGAATCCGAATCTGAAGCGACGGAGCGCAGAAACATTTCGGCAAACGCCTTCTTATCTCCCTTCTGACTGCTCCCAATGAACTGTTTGTTGGATGGCTGGCCTAAATTGATGACTGTGCCACCAAATCAGGCTCTGGATCCTTATCGGCCCCTGCTGCCTCATTTCGCTTGCCGATGGCCCCCATCAAAGTCAGTAAATTGGCCTCGATTACAGGTGAAGTCAGTGAGTCGGCGCGCACGAGGAACAAAGCATTAATCTATCATCATGTGACCTCTTCGAGAATACCTTAATACACTCCACACTCTACAGAATTTTACATACTTTCAACCAATCATAGCAATTGTGTAGTTAGGAAGAAGTTCTTTCGCCTTTCGAGCAGTTTGAGTGATTGAGAAGCGCACGTCCAACAATTATCCTTTGGTAGACCGACCTCCGCGCTCTCCGTACTTGCGTGGCGTTCCCTGGTACCCGATAAGTACACTTTGGAGACAAACTTAGGCGCTTGTTGTCAGTTCAGCGTTGACCGTGGCTACGGATTCTAATATTCAAGTTCTGGAGAAGAACGGCTACAGGATTCGAATTTTTGGCACTTTGCCAACCATCTACCCCTCTTCTTCCCCTTGTTCCTTCCAGCGTACGGGCTCGAACCAGGATTCTCGCTCTGACCACAAACAACATCGCATATGCCATAAGTGGAAACTCCTTTACTGGTGGGAAACTTGCAAAGTTCCCGATTCCGTACAAGCTCCTTACAGCGGCCACGTCCTATATGGCACCGTTCTAGGGTAGGGCTACGCTACAGTCCTCGAGAGCACAATTCCAATCAAGCCTGGCACGCTTTCCAAGGGCCACTTCCCTGTATAGAGCCAAGGTCATGCTATTCTACCACCGTTAGATTATTTCCTCATCCCGTCCTAGCTCAGGCCTTAGCAGTAACTCGGATATTTTGGCTTGGGAGTCGTTGATAGGAGTACTATGGGAGTGTGCTTACCTCTTCAACCATTTCGTCTTCGAGGCCAAGACCACTCTAAGCGTTCCCCCCTCTGGTATCGGTTTACCTTGGACTGTATTTGATGCCGAACTCTGCCATGCGACGGTTATATTTCTTGCTACCTCTCGGAAGACTGCACTTCAAGTGCCGATCCATTACGCAAAGATCGAGCCCCTGGCACTGGTCCACTGGCCCTTATTGGTGTGACCTCCCCTCCTTTTTCATTCGTGCAGGGAACTTGTTTCTATATTTCAGTACTGAACTACGATGAACTTGAATGAACCTGGGTGCTGATAAAACTAAGCGTATTGTCGTGTTCGAACTCGGGGCTCGTGGCACAGTGGCAAAGAATCGTGTAAGCATGCGTGAAGTACAGTTGCCTTCTGTCCCCTTGATGATGATATGTGTTGGATCTGAAGTAAAGCTACACAAGCTGAGCCATACGGGAGTATAATTTAGATGTTGGAGGGAACTATGTGCAGGGGATGTGACACCAGAGAAAGGGTTGGTGTCCAAACTTTAGCCTTCCCCAGACTACATAGCATGTCTTGGAGATGGCAGGGCTGGAAAAATGGTATGATATCACGTGGAGCCTTCAACTCGAACGAGATATAAGACTTGCACGCTACATCTCCACTTGTTTCAAGTAGGGGTATAACCGGACCGGCCAAATACAAGTGCTAGTATTGTGGTATGTTGCTCAGCATGTAGGGCACCAGTGAATCCAGAAAACACGTATACAATAACCGACAGCCGGGAAGGCCGAGTCAACTATCAGACTATGTGGTAGTTTCGGTAAGAGAAATCATGATCGTAGCTTCACACGCTTCGCTGTTCAATTCCTCTCACTGCGCAAGTTTTGCAGTTGAACTCAAGTTGACGCTTGTACTATCTCAAGAAAAAATGCGTATAGTTGTTCCTTAGGATATCTCGAAGGATAGCTGTTGTCGTTTATTGACTTCTCGCACCCCTTGGTGTATGTATATGCTCGGAATGTATGATATGCGTGGTGGGTCTGTCAACTTATCATATAGTCCTTGTAATAAATTTTCTCTTGTTCTATTCCAGCTACCTCCGAACTTTCCTCTCTCATCCTGAACCACATGGGATACGATTTTTCAGATATTTCCCAACGCACCTCCTTCATTTGTCGAGGCTCGGATCTTCGACGGAAAGTTCAAAAAGTTTCAACGTTCAGAGAACCGCGCCTTCCTTAAGATCTTTGCAAAGTTGCTAAGTATCTATTCGAGCTTCTTTCCTCATAACCAGCATCACCGGTATTTATGCACATGTTATCCGTAGCCTACCACTATTTATTCACATATCGCGCTCTTGAATACCTTTCACTGATCAATCGCGCTGGACACCTTATTCATCATTGGTCATGTCCCACCAGACAGTGCTCAATCCAATTTTTGGCCAAGCTGCTCCAGAAGTCAATCCAGTTCGACTTTCGGCAAAGGTCTCAAAGCCGCGCTTATCTAGTACTACTGATCACGCTCAACCGTACGGGCATAGCGCTACTAGAATCACAGTTCCGGCTCGAATAGATTCTGTGGGTCGAGAAGGACGGCCTGAGAGAGTACCGCCAAACAAGAGAGTGGGATTTAGGTCCAGTGTGGCAAAATTAAAAGTAGATACATCGATAGCCGACCAGTATCTTTCTCTCGAAGGTCTATCCTGTTGTCGCTCACGTCAATCCAGCGATATTGGAAGAATTCCTCGCCAGATTTTCAGACTATTGGGTAGTGCCTGAGGAACAGCCGCTGGCAAACCATCCGGCGATCATTCTCTGGTCAGGTGAAGGATCAGGCAACAAACGGACCCTATTTGGAGCAATGGGAAGCTAGGAGACAATTCCTATTGAGATCGAGTGGAGAGAGGTTAAGAAGCTGCTAGAGAAAGGACTATCTATGGAGCTGCTTCTCGAGATGAAGGTAAAGCGAAGGGGTTCTGTTGGTTGACGAATCGGCCAAAATATGAACACACTTTGGAACAATCCTGTTCAGGTATGTATAGCATATTTTATCAGGTTCGGTTTCCGATAATTCGATACGTATCTAGCATGTATTGGGCTACATAATGTGCGCTAGGTCGGTTAAGAAGCACGCTCAAATAACAGTCAATTCTGCTGGGACCATCATCGGAAGGGAGGCCGACCAACATCGCTCAGTTTCGTTAGACGTTCTGCTTACTCCCTCCAGCGCAGTCGAAGATTCAACCTCCATCGCGAGCAATTGCTCCTCCGTTTCTACCGAACAAGATTTACTCTGTACACTGTTGACACCGAATAGCAACTCGTGAAGAATGGTATAGCAGAAGATCTGGAACTTCAATATCCCAATAGAGTAGCGACTCATCAAAGTCCCTAGAATCTGCGGAAGAGGAACTTTGGAAGAGAAGGAGAGACTTGAAGACGGTAGCAGAGGCATGGTCGAACTAGGATTTTTTCGCCGGGACTGGCTTTTGTGTGACACGCGGAAGATGGGAAAGGGGAGTTCTGTCCCAGAGCCTCTAAACACCCCGAAATGAATCAATCCTACTGTCACTAGTATTCGTTAGAGCGAGATACCAATTACATTCAGAGAAATTGCCCATTCATTAGACATAGATTGGACCTCCTGCTTTGGACCGATAGAAAATACTGGTATGGAATCAATCCAAGACCATCATGATCAAGAACATAAAAGATCTTAAAGGTCATAACCTTAGATCCTTAGTAACTCAGGAAACCCTCGATCCAGAAATAAGCGTCACAAACCCCCTTCAAACCCTTCCCACAACCACACAACAATAGCCCTAGTACTAGGCACCCCTGTGCACGATACCAAGAAAGCAAGCTCCACAAAGCTCATGGCCGCTACAGGAAGACTGACCATGATGCACCCGAACCATGGATATACCCACCCACGGATGAAACGCGCAAATCAATCGATCAAAACGATAATCCATGGATCGGGTACACCATTGATGAAGCCTCCCCCATCCATGAATAGGGTGCAATTCAGCCCTTCCATTCATTCATCAAATGATATATTGATGAATCAAAATTTACATAAAAATCAATAGAGCAACTTCCTCAAACCCACCAACGATTTTTCAGCTGAAATGAACAATCTGCACTATCGTCTTTTGACTCTCTCACACACGCCGTCCTAATAACCGCAATTGAACAAGATCAAGTTCAAACCCTTTTCATCAATTCAGTCTGCTGCAACGAAAGAGAAAGTCGAAAGACAAAGGACTGCCAGGCAAGAGAACACAGGGCCCAGATACAACAAATCGTAAAAAGACGTCAAAGATTTAATGTATGATTCAAACATCTCACAAAAAAATGAAAGCATTCGATCTATTTTGGATGAAAGGGGCCAAAATAATTTGCAACCCTATCCGGGGATGAGAGGAGGCTCCATCAATGGTGGTGGTACCCCCGATCTCCATGGATGGGGTTGCAACAATTACGTGAAACTCTACACAAACAACGCACACACACACACAGCCTCAAAAGACGAATCTCAGAGAAGGGGAAGAAAGGATCCAACTTCATATCTCACACACCTCACACAACTTGTCATTTTTCCCCTGGGGCTTATGCGATGAATTTACGTTACCTTGAAAAGCACTCTACCCCTCAGACATCACTTCAGACATCACTCTACTTCTATCTACCACACATATGAAGCCAAGGATAAAAAAGTTATCCCCACCCAAGGGTATGTAGTTATCCGAAGTCTAAAACTAAGTAAGTACCTCAACCTCGGAAAAAAGCCCCAGAGTGAGTGATTTTTAGAAACGAAACCCGGTCGCGTTGCTGGGTTATTTGGTTTTGTGTGGGGGATGGGGGCTTGCTAAGGCTAGGGTTTTGTTGAATGGGGTTTTCTGTGAACTGATGCTTTGTTTAAGAGGTGGGTTGGGTTTGGGGGGGAGGTTTGGTATGGGATGGTGTTGAAGCAATAGGAGCTGTAGTAGGAGCAATAGCTAGGAGCAGGAGCAGTAATCGTTCAATCAAGAACATGGTTTCTAATTAGGTACCTTAGGAACATAGTAGTTTGCAGTGCCCATTGCACTGCCCGCTAGCCTAGTTGAAGCTAGCGCCAATTGCGGTACAAAACATACCTAGGTAGATAGCCTTCTGTTGTTGTAGGAAAACTCACCTTTAGACAATCATCAGATCTACAC
>JAABUP010009493.1_pt1 | contig 11914 bp, 16 predicted proteins | sample 5559201 | NCBI WGS metagenome assembly JAABUP01 (sample SAMN10711887, study PRJNA513373) | rock metagenome | isolation source: Antarctica rocks | place: Antarctica | reverse complement strand
TGAAGCTGCTGCTCGGCTGGTGAGCGCAAATGGCGTGTTCTGCGCAGGCGCACGTCCCTGTCCCGCTGACCGAGGCTGAGCTGGACGAAGTGCGCCAGGCAGGCGCCCTTGCTCTTGCCAACGGTTATGCCACTTCAAGTAGCTGCCCGCGCCGCGCGCACAGGTGTCTGGAAGTACTCAGGCATGCACTATCAAGAAGTATAGGGCAGGCTCAAAGTGATGCCAAGAGGCAGCTGTGACTGTGCTGTCATGTAGTTGAGCACAGGCCTTGTCGCGTAGCCCAGCACAGGCCATGACCATCAGGGTACGGAGTCTGACCCGCATCCAGGGAGTAGCTGTGCTTGCAGCCGTGTTGTGCGGTGCTGCTCCCGCAGTCAAGTGAGGCGCGCGCGCGCTGCGCAGTGGGAGGCGACGAAGGAGGTGTGGACCATGGCCAAGGTCTTGGAGAAGAGCAATGAGATCATCCAGGCGCGGCCGAGCCTCAGAATCAGGTTTAGGGTAGGATGACCGCAGCCTTGTGTGTCCAGGGATGCGCCGCGCGAGCGCCGCTCACTAGAAAGCCGCGGCGGCGCTGTCCTGTTGCTGCGTGAGAGCATCGAGGAAGTGCTGTGGCGCAAGCGCAAGCGAGCGCGCCCCGCCGGCCATCAGACCGCCGTGCGGCGCCGCGCCCGACCAGGGCGTCCCCGGTGAGGCGCGCCGTGCTGAGCGCGGCGCTCGGATCCGCGCCCCCGCGCGGCAGCGGCGTCGCTCGAGGCGACGAAGCGCGGGGGTCGCACGCCGACGTGCACGCCGACGAGCGGGCAATGAGGTGGGGCGCTGCGTGCAGGTGAGCGACGCGCTGCCGCTCAAGGCGGCCAAGGAGGTCGCGGAGGCGCTGGCCGACAAGGACGCGCCCGACGAGGTGCCCTACGCGGAGCGCCGGCTGCTCGACCGCGTGCTGGGCGTGAAGGAGGGCCGCAACGAGGACCACTGGCGCGCGGCCGCCCCGCTCGCTTCGCACGTGTTACCTTGAGGAGGTCAGCCTGGTGAGTGAGCGGCGGACATCACCGCGTGGAAGCTTGCTCAGGCGCCGTCTTGGCTGCCTGTGAGCGCAGCGGCTGCCAGTGAGTTGGCCCAAACGACTGGGCGCGCGCTGTGGGCTTAGCATGGCTCGGCGCGGCAGGGACAAGGAGCCGGTGAAGCAGCGGGGCGAGGTGAGCGCCAAAGCGGCGCTCATCGGCGGCAAGGCGCCGGCCGCCAAGGCGCCCAAGGCGCCGGCCAACTGGAACGTGGGCCGTGAGGAGTCGCGCCGCGACGGGTGCGCCGCGGGGCCGCGCACCCTCGCAGCGCCACGCCGTGGCCATTTTCTCATGTCACATGTGTCACAGCAACAACCATGGCACTGGGTGCTTTGACGGCGCCGCGGCCGGGTATGACCGGGGCGGACGCCCAGCATACAGCGACCGCAGCACTGCTGCGGGCGTGTTGCTGAGCGCAACCTCCTCTGTGCATCCTGGCTGCACCCCCGCCTGCTCCCGCCCTGCCGCTGAGCCGGCGCCGCGCCGGGGCGCGCAGCCACGCGCGCACGCAGCGCCATGTGCGCGACCAGTTCTTCGGCGACCTGACGTTCGACGCGGCGGCGCCCGCCGGCGCCCGCGGCGGCAGCAGCGGGCAGCGCGAGCGCGAGCTCGGGCCCCCGCCCAGGGCCGGGGGGCGCCGGGATGCGGGCTGGGCCGGGCTGGGCGGCGGGCGCGGCGGCGGGGCAGGCCCTTACCCTGGCCCTGGGCGCGCTGGCCGCGGCGCAGACCTGGGCGGCGGCTGGTTCGGGGACGCGCTGGGGCGGGAGGCGGCCGCGGCCGATCTGGACTGGGGGCTGCCCGCTGCTGCCAACGAGGACGAGAAGAAGAGGCGCGCCCCGGTGCCCTGCACAAGGGGGGCGGCGGGCAGCCGTGCGCGCCGGTGTACATTGACAGCACGCCATGGGCGCCGCGAGGTGCGAAAGAGTGGAGGTGCCAATGTGGCGGCAGGGAAGCGTGCGCACAGACTGCTGCCTTGCGCGGCCGTGTGACGGTATGATGGGGGACCGGCATGCCGGCTCGCCATGTATGAGGCTGTGCGAAGAGCCATTGCATGACGCAGCACTGCCTTTTGCTGACCTGCTTGCGCGCCTCGGTGTTAGCTGCGGCAGGCTCGCCGCCGAGCCGCTGGGGCACGGTGCAGCAGGGCGGCAGTGCCGCGCTCCTGGCAGCGCGAGTGACCCAGCTGTGGCGGCGCAGCGTGCCGAGCTCGGATGAGGCGCTCCGGCCGGCGCCGGCGCGGCCGCGCGCGGCCACCGGCGCGGCCCCCACTCGGCCCGACGCGGCCGCAGGCAGAGGCCGGCCGGACGTCAGCCGGCCGCGGCGCTCCTCTGAGGACGCCCGCGACGGGGCTGGCACCGGCCGCCCCGGCGGCGGCCGGCCGGCGCGCTCGTCGGGCGACCTTGGCGAGGCGCGCGCGACGCGCGCAATCGGTGGTTATTCATGCATCGTGCTCTCATGTACCCTTGGGCGACGTTGGTCTGACGGGCTGCCGTTCGGGCGTCCTGGCGCCTATCCAAGCGGCCGAGGCCGCGACAGCGGCGCGCGGAAGCGAGGCGCTCGGCGCGGCGTGTCTGCCGGCCGCAGGGCGAGCGGCGGGCGCGCGCGCTGCAGGTGCGGCAGCGCATGGGCAACCTGCAGCGCGGGCCGGACGGCGGGTGGAGCATGCCCACGGGGAACTGGTACCACCCCGACGTGAACGAGATCATAGAGAAGCATTCGCGCGGCGACGCCGGCGGCGGCGGCGGGCAGTGGTGCGCTGCCCTGCAGCCTCTGGCGTTGCCCTGTTTCGTTGCCTTTCTCATGTTGGGCGTCCTGCGCTCTGCAGGCTACCCGGCACCTGCATGGGTGGGCTGGTGGACTGCACGAGCTCGTGAGGGCTCTTGCAGCCACAGGGGAGGCCCGTGGCTCGCAGCATCGTCATGCGCATGTGCACGTATAGAGGGGGTTGCACGTATAGAGGGGGTATAGAGGGCACTCCTGCAAATGCCGGCGCAGACACCCGACTCGCGGCGTGCTGCCTCGGGCGCAGGTACGACGGCAGCAGCGGCGACGCCGATGCCGGCGGCCGGAGCCGCGGCGCGGCCGGCGGCGGCGCCGCGGGCCGCCGGAGCGCCGGCAGCGGCGCGGCCGGCGCGCGCAGCGGCCGCGCCGAGCTGCCCTACCCGCGCGACCGCGCGGGCGCCGCCGCGCGCGAGTATTTCAGCGCCGAGCCGGCGTCCGCCGGCACCGACGGCTGGTACACGGGCGCCGACGGCGACCTGGGCGACATGGACCCCGGGCTGGGCCTGGACAGCCTGCGCGGCGACGGGCTCGGCGCCTGGCCGAGCGGCGGGTGGGACGACGCGCCAGCGGCCGGTGCGGGATCGGACCCCGGCCCGGACCCGAGCGCCGACCCCGGCGGCCCGGGCTCGAAGCCCGCGGCCGCGGCGGCCGGCCGCCCGGCCCTGCAGCCGGACTGGAGCATGTACGGCGAGGCGGGCGGCGGCGCCGGCGGCGGCCTGGTGCGCGGCGACGGCCGGCGGCGGCGGCGCGGCGGCGGTGCGGGCCGCGGCGGCGGCGCCGGCGACGGCGCGGACGGCATGCTCGACCCGCTGGACCTGCCGACCAGCCTGGAGGAGCGCTCCTGGGTGGAGGGCCCGCTCGACAGTGCGCCCCGGGCGCCCACCCTCGGTCGCCCACGCCCTCTCCGCTCCAGGCGCCTGCTGTTATGGGAGCGTGGCTTGCCCGTCGTGAGTCCCCTGGCTTGCCAAGCGCCATCCCTCCCCCATGGCCGCGCCCCCGCCTGGTTGCCCACCTGCGCACTCTAGCAGCCCGCACACGATGCGGCTGAGGGCGGACGGCCACGCAGCCGCCTGATACAGCCCCCTGACAGCCGTGCCGCCGCGCAGGCGCGGGTGACGACCGCGTGTGGCTGCCGGCGCGGGGCGGCGCGGCGCAGCAGACGCTGGCGGGCAACTGGGACGAGTGGGAGGCGTACGCGAACGAGGCGCTCGGCGCCGGCGGCGGCGGCCTGGACGACTCTGCGGCCGGCCTGGGCCCCGCCGACTCAGTCGACCTGACGCTGTCCGCCGCCGACGCCGCGCTCGCCGCCGGCGGCAGCATGGACGACCCGCTCCCGCTGCTGGGCGACCCGTATGCTGCCGCGGACCCCGTCCTGGATGGCGAGGGCCCGTGGGCCGGCGAGGCCAGGGGCGGGCTAGCATCGGGCGGCGGCGCTGCGGCCGAGCAGGGCGCGCGGCGCCCGGGCCGCGGCGGCGCCTGAGGCCGCGGCGGCGCCTGAGGCCGCGGCGGAGGCAGCGAGCGGCGCTGCCAAGGCGCGCAAGAAGCCGGCGGGTAAGGCGAAGGCGGGCGCGCGCAGCGCCGGCGTAGGGGCGGCGAGTGCGCCGGGCGCGGCGACCGGCGACGACGCCGTGTGAGTGCTGACGCTGGCCGGCTGTGCCGCGGGGCGGGCGTGATGAGAGGCAGAGGGGCACGGACGTAGTGTCGGGGTGTGAACAGCCTGTTGCTGCGCGGGATTTTTGAGAGGCAGCCCGCTAGGTGTGATCGAGAGCGTTGAGCAGCACATGCTGCGCCTGTACATGAATGGCTGCACATGTGTGCCTTTTTTGTGGTTCATCCAACCGGCAGTGCTCCTTTAGTGCATGTCTGCTGTACTGTCTCTCTGAACATGTACCTGCACTGGCGAGGAGGGCATTAGAAATCAGAGCGTGTAGATGCTCGTGCTTCTTGCGGTTACATGGGGGGGTGCACCGGGTGAGGAGGCCTGCTTTTGGTGACAAAGTTTTGCAGCTTGCTTTAAAAACAGTCGGCATAGGATGATGGAGTGTTGGGCCATCGACACTGCTGCAGACGTGGGCATGGATGTCACCGGAACAGCAGCAGCATGCGCGTGCACAGCGCGTGACAGACGCAAGCCCGGGCTCCTGACAGCGCAGCGGCGCGCCGCTGCCGGGCAGGCCATCTGTCGCGCGAGCACAGGGGTGCTCCTGGGCCCTCTCGTCTCATGGTGCCGCTTGCGCATGTCTGGTCCCCTGCTGGTGTGTGACATTCAGGGGCCTGCCGGTCTGCGCTCGCGCCTGTGCCGGCCTTCAGCGAGCAGGCGGCCTTGGCAGGCACCAGCCTGTCAGCATCCCTGCCGCCAGGCTTGGCGGCCCCTTCACCATGCTCGGGCTGTTGGGCTGTCAGGTCGAAGGTCTTTGACGCGCCGGCCGCGCTACCGTGACCGCCCGGCCCCGAGGCTGCGCTGCTGCTGCGCCGAGAGCGGTTCAGGGCCGCAATCAGGTCCGGGGCCTCCGGCGTGCTGGCCCCGTCCCTGGCGGCGCCAGAGGGCTCTGGCCCTGCGGGCCCCGGCGAGGGGTCCCCGGACGCCGCCGCATCAGGGGCGGCGGCGAGCGGCCTGCGCAGGCGCAGCCAGGTCGGGGAGCCCAGGAAGGCGCGCAGCACGGGCCGGCGGAGGAGCTGCAGCGCGTCGTGCGCGGTGCGCCGCTCCATGGTGAAGCCGCAGCGCGCGTACAGCCGCCGCGCGTCCGCGTTGTCCTCCGCGACCTGCGCCGCGGGCCGGCGCGCGCTGGGGTGGGCGCGTGCGTCCTGGCCGGGCCGCACCAGGCCGCACAAGGCTTGCATCGCATGGGATCACCACGCGCGTGCGCGCGTGAGGAGTGGCAGCCCAGACAGCTACGACCTTGGAGTGTCTTCTTGCCTGGGACCTCGACGCTGCCCAGCCATGGTTGACGAGCTCGCGGACAGTACATGGCTGCCACATGCTTCCTAGACATGGCACCAAAAGCCATCATCAGACTGCAGCAGGTGAGCGCTCTTGGGCAGCAGAGCGGGCGCGCGCCCACAGCACCAGTGCGCGCGACTGCCCGCCCGGAACGGCGGCCGCCGCGGCCGCGCCCAGCGCCCAGCGCATCAGCGCGGCGCCCATGCCGCGCCCGCGCGCCTCCGGCGCGACCGCCACAAAGTCGACCAGGACCTCGTGCGGCGCCAGCGCGTCCGCGAGCACCCAGTGCGAGGCCAGCATCCAGGCCGCGCGCGGCGCGCCGAACCGCCCGACCGCCTGCGCTTGTCCAAACGCGGCCCTCGCGCACGCTGGTCGTTCCACCTGTGAAGATACAAGGATGCACATGTGCCAGCCTGATCACCTTGTGCTGCAGGCTTCATATGAGTTGCTGAAGCAAACATAAAGACATGGGCCCGAGGTCAAGGCATGTCATCATAAGACAGATGGCTCTCAGCGTGCTTGCAGTGTGGCTCAGACTCATGTCGCCGTGCAGCCTGGCACATGCCCATGCATGGCCCTCACATCCTGCACAAAAATTATGCCCTTGAACTGCACGCGCGCGCATGCACGGTGCCAGGCGCAGCAAGGCGTGCCTGCCAGCAGCTGAGCTGGGGCCTGCTTTCGCCCGGCAGCTTCAGCACCACCGCCCCAAGCACGCGCTCGCCGTCGCAAGCCAGGCCTGCCGCTCATGACGGCCAATCTCATGGACCCGGGGGGGCAACAGCAGCGGACGACGTCGCGTGCGGGCTGCGCGCTCCATGCACACCCAGACAGCATCTCAGCTGTAGCCCACACTTGGCCCGGAGGGCAGCATGGCGCATGCATCCAAGCCCACATGGCTCTCTGTACATGAAGCAGGACGCTCTGCAGCTCGTACCATGGCACCCCACAGCAGGTTTAGCGTGATGCAGAGCCTGCCAAGGTCCGAGGAGCCGCCAGGCCGCGCCGCACCGATGTGCTGCCACTGAGCTGGGTCGCGCCCCAGCTGCTCGCTCTCCAGCTCCGTCCACTGCGCGGGCGTGAGGCCCGCGCCGCGGACCTCCGCCAGGAAGCTGGCCGCAAGGAACTCCGCCACACGTAGTGCATCAGCGTGAGTTGCGGCCGCCCGCACGCCCCAGCACGCACTGGGGGGCGGCGGCATGGCGGCGCGCCCCAGCGTGGCCGCCTCTGAGCGTGTGGTGTTCCCAGGAGGGCTGCGGAGTGCCCGCCTTGAGCTCTTCTGCAATACCAGCTGCTTCCTGGCTGTGCTGTGCAACTCACGGGTGCCTGGCGCGGATCCTCTGGTGTGTCTGAAGCTGTATGAAACACCTCAGGAAGATCTCCCTTTGTCAGGTAATGCGCGTCGATGGAAAGGCAAGCAGCACAGCTGCGACAGACAAGTGTCGTTCTATAGCAAGGTGTGAAAACGATGGTGTATATGCACTCGCGCGAGTGCTGCCAGGTGCCGAAAGTACGAACTCGAGAGCAGCTCTCGATGAGGGAACCTCGGGAAGCCCTGTGCCTGTGCTGTGCCTGCGATGACACAGACTGTGAGGAGCCAGGCAAGCGCCAGCCTGTCTGCTTGTCTGCAGGGGCGGGGACGGTGCGCGGCTGCGAGCCTTGAGCAAGGATGGCGTCAAGCGCGCAGAGGCGCAAGACGTGCCAGCTAGCGCCGTGAGCATGGTAGTAGCTGCGCCGCGAGCGGCCTTGCTGCTGCTTGTGCTGGTCTGCGGTTGCAGCGGCGCGCTTTGGGGCCGGTGGCGCGCAAGCAATGACCTGCCTGTCTACCAGGTGGTGCCCTATGACCTGCAAGAGCGTGGCCGAGGTGAGCAGAGTCCGTGGTCTCCGCTGCATCACCGAGCATTGGTTGGTTTGGTGCCACGCTGAGTTGCTGCAGGATGCCACAGTACGTAGCGGTGCCTGCAGGGGAGCTGGCCAAGGTGCAGGAGGCTGCAGACACCGAGCGGGGCCACAGCTTCCTGTCCAGGCTGTTCCGGACTGACTGCTACACAGAGGCGCTGCACCAGCTCAACGTTGAGCGGTGCACAGAGCTGGGCAGCGAGCAGCGCACACGGCTGGTGTGCACACAGCCCAGCCTGTGTTTGCCAAAGCCTTGACTGAGCCGTGCTGGCAGTGTGCGTCTGGTGAGCCGCTGAAGACGACACGCTGACCGGAACACGCGCAGGCAATGCTCATGACAAATTGCCAGCTCTCCATACTCGGCGAGGTCACCTTTGCGTGCCGCGCGGATATGACGCTCAAGCAGTGCAACGAGGGGATGAGCAGCAGGGCGTTTGACTTGTTTGGCAACATCTTCGCAAACGTGGACAGGTGCGCGCGGCTCTCAGCACTGCGGCTGCCATTATGGCCAGGCTGCAGTCACTAGGCTGCTTTGTTAAAAGCACACGATGCAGTCTCTTGGTGGGGCGCAGCATCTGCCTCTTCCTGCTCAACCAGCACTTTCAGCGCCGGACGGAGCACTTGCTCAACTCGTTGCATACGTCAGCGAGCGTGGCAGAGGAGGCGCTCAGCTCCGTCTTTGGTAGCCTGAACAAGGCGCAGGCACGCTGTGCCCCGTTGCAAGGAGCTCTTGCTCCCTGTCAACGCATGCCATGCTTTGGGCCTATTACCAAGTGCTGACATGTGCAGTCCTACGACCCTGAGGAAAGTCCCTGCTTGCAGGCGCGACTGAGCGATATTGGTGGCACGCTGGCGGGTGTTGACAAGCGGCAGAAGGCATGCCGGCTTTTTGGCCTTGTTCATGGTCAGCCGTGTGAATGGTTAGGAGAGATCAAGGAGCATTCGCAGCCATCAAGATCAAGTCAACATGGCATGCGGCAGCGTTTACCCCTTGCAGTTTTTGTAAAGCTCTCTATCTGCATGTGCGCATGGTCAGCTGATGCCAGTTGGGGATTTACTGCTTATGGTGTGCCTCAACAGGGCCTTGAAGCAACAGTGGGAAGCAGCCTGGCCACAATGCGCGTGCTGGAGCAGAAGGCGTCTGCAATGCAGGGCAGTCTGCAGCACATCACAGAGAACGAGGCGCGGGCCCCGTGGGGGGCCTACATGTGTGCTGCTTTAAAAGCTAATAAATACAGAGCGTGGAGTCTGGCGCCAGAGGTCAAACCATACCTTGCTTGACTAGCTCGGTGCAGAGGCCCAGGCGCGGCGAGCGGTGCGCAGAGACCGTCACCTAGCCACAGCAGTGGCTGCAGGTAGCCAGAGCCATAGCAGCCTGCTGGGCACTTGCTGCAGGGCGCTGCTGTGTCGGCAGAGCTGTGCGCTACGCTTGCTGGCGAGCCTGGGCGTGCACAACCAGTCCAGATGGTTGCATTCAAACTGATAGTTCTGCAGATGATGGCAGTGGCCTGCGCTGCGTCATGGCGGCAGACTCGGGTGGAGGGGATGCAGCTGGAGGGGCTTGCGGAAGGCAAGCAGCGCTCAAGGAGCGGCGTGCCACAGCGGCTCATGCGTGCGACGCGCAGGCGCTGCTGCTGGAGAGGCAGAGCCGGGCTCTGCTGTCGCTTGCCGATCTGGACGCGCAGGAGCGCGCGCGTGCGGCAGATGCAGCAGCGCGCTGGCAGGCGCGGCCCCGCGCGCCGCGCACGGGCCCTGCACGCCTGTCAGCGGGCTCCGGGGGATGCTCTGGCATGCGCAAATGCGGAGACAGCATGCTGGACAGCGGCGAGAGAGGCGTGCAGGCATGGCTGCTAACGCCAAACAGAGAGCCTGTGCACGTTGCACATGTGCAGGTCTGTGCATCAGCGCATGCTGCAGGGTGCTAGCCCGGCTGGCAGCGGCGACGGCGCGCAGGCGGCTCAAAGTGAACTGGCGCTCATGCTCTGCAGCCTGCTCAGCAGGCGGTGAGGCGCACGATAAGTGTCAGCGCCAGCCGTGTGCAGCTGCACGGTGAGCAGCGGCCTGCGCTGCGGCAGGCCGCTGAGGTGCGGGAGGGCGCGCTGCGCGCTGAGGCCGAGGCGCAGCGGCGCGCCGAGCTGGCGCAGCACCAGCAGCTTCTGGGGACCATGCAGTGCGGAACACTCAGGGCCTCCCTCTGAAGATGGTAAGGCCGTGTTGCATGGCCATGTCACCTGCCAGCTGGTGAGACTTTGGCTGCGCTGACTGCCAGTGCATTGCAGGCTTATCAAAGCCCGTCAAGCATTTGCAATATTATGAGTGGGTGATATCATGCGTGAGGATGGGCTTTCCTCAGACAAGATAAGGAGCACCAAGGTGCTGTGCAGGCTAGGCCCCAGTGGAAGGAGGGCCTCTTGAGCTTGAGCAGGAAGCTCAACGAATGTGCAGAGCCTGTAGCCATGTGAAAATGCACAGCACATGCTTCTCCATCCTGTTCGGTGAGCGTCTGCGGCATGGCGCCAGCGCAGCGACCTGGCGGAGCACACGACGGGCCTGCGCTGGGTGCTGGAGCGCGTGGCCGCCGCGCAGCAGCGCTCCGAGGCGGCCTTGGGCCTCATGTTGGGCCAGGCGTGGACCACTGAGGACCTCGCCTTCTATGCGTCTGCCGCGGGCGCGCACACCCCTCAGGCATTGCAGCAGCACCACAAGCGGCGCGGGGCCCCTTGCTGGTCCGCTTCTAACGCTTAGCAGTTCCGCTTAGCCAGGCTCTTGACTCGGCAAGGACCGTTCCGATGCCACCGCCGTCCATGTACCTGTTAGGGTGAAGGCCGAGCGCATGCTGGCTGTGCATGCTTGGTGTTGCCCAGCCACAGCTACGCTCTGTTCCGCGCGCGCACAGAGGCAGGCGCGCGCAGGCACTGCCTGGCTGTCGCCAGCCGCGCGCGCGCCCGTGCTCGCCGCGGCCGGCAGCGCCTGGGCGCTGGAGCGCCTGCAGGCGCCGCTGCGCGCGGCGGCCGGCGCCGCGCTCCTGCCCGCGTGCGGCCTCACGCGCCTGCTGGCGGCAGCGACGCCGTCGGTGCCAGCACTGGACTGGCTCAGGGCCGCGGCCGAGCGCGCCGCTGCGCTGGCAGACGCTGCGGTGGCACGGCTGCACGGCGGCGGCGGCGGGTCGGCCGCGCTGCTGCGCCGCGCGGCATTCAAGCGCGGCGTGCGCGCGCTAGCCGCCGCGCTGGTGGTTGCCGCGTTGTGGTCCGCGCCGCGTGCCGAAGGCGATGCGCTGCGGTGCGCCGCCTTGGGCCTTGCAGTATCGTGGGCACTGCTTGTTTGGCGCTTGGGGTTTTCATGCAGCTCTGTATATGACTCTGCGCTGGTGGTGAGCTGATGAGCGCTGTGCCTCAGCAGAGTGTTTGCAAGTGGACGACATGTCTTGTGCGCGGGGCAGTGCAGCCTTGTGAGGAGAGTTGGGAGTTTGGAGCGGTATGGTCTTTGTGCCTTCAGACTGTAGGTGACAAGGAGCGGGGTGTATAGTGCGGGACGCAACTCGTTGCGGGTAAGGCATATGCCACAGTGCGTGGGGGACGCATGCGGCAGGCGCTTGGAGGCGCGGCTGCAGGCGCAGCTAGCAGCGGCAGAGGAGGCCATCCGCGCGGACATGCGCCGGCAGCTGCTGCAGCAGCGCCGCGCGCTGCTGCAGCGCCTGGACGCAGCGCGCAGCGCACGTGAGCATAATGCCACCATGGTCTCTGACCCCGCCCTGACCCTCGGCCACGCGGCGGCTGTGGCTCTGCCTGCTGCTGATGCAGCCCTGGATGCGGACAGAGGCGCGGGCGCCAGCGCGAGTGGCGCCGGCTGTACGCCACACGAGGGTGCACGGCAGAGACTTCCTGAGAGGGCGCCGATGCCGCGGGAGGTTGCTGGGGCAGCTCGCGCGCGACAAGAAGTCGAGACGCAGCCCTGGTGCGCCTGCTCTGGCGCGCGCTGAACATCCTCACGGTAGTGTGTGGTGCCGACAGACCCACACAGACGTGAGATGTGTCCAAGGCAGCCATGCCCTCACAGTTCTCAAACCAGAATGCTTGCTAAGGGACATCTTCCGCTGCGCGGCAGGGGTGCGCCGCTCGCTGTCCGCAGCCATGCGCCCGTCACGCCGCAACCGGCCCCACCAGCGGCAGAGCCCACGCGCGAAGCCACGCAGCCCGCGCACGCTCAGGTCCCGCAAGCTGATGCCGCAGCTCCA